>Ga0075114_10000029_pt1 | contig 95869 bp, 74 predicted proteins | sample AntAceMetag02UKM_FD_69784 | JGI IMG/M metagenome (GOLD analysis project Ga0075114, IMG submission 69784) | Saline lake microbial communities from Ace Lake, Antarctica - Antarctic Ace Lake Metagenome 02UKM | ecosystem: Environmental > Aquatic > Non-marine Saline and Alkaline > Saline | place... | reverse complement strand
CCAGGTCACCGAGCGTCAGGGACAGATGCAGAGCGGACTCGACATGCTGACTGCCACGACGACTCAGACAGCACTGGACGTCATTACACTCGACGGCAATCAAGCGGACATCCACAAAACCCTCCAGGCCAACGGCCAGGAGACCGCCGTCGGCCTGAGCCAGGTCACCGAGCGTCAGGGACAGATGCAGAGCGGACTCGACATGCTGACTGCCACGACGACTCAGACAGCGCTGGACGTCATTACGCTCGATGGCAATCAAGCGGACATCCACAAAACCCTCCAGGCCAACGGCCAGGAGGTCGCCGCCGGCCTGAGCCAGGTCACCGAGCGTCAGGGACAGATGCAGAGCGGACTCGATACACTGACCGCTACGACGACGCAGGTGGCGCTGGATGTCATCACGCTCGACGACAATCAGGCCCAACAGGAAAAGGCGATACAGGCCAATCAACAAGAACTCGCCTCGACGCTAACCGCCGTCGTTCAGGACCAGGAGCAACTGAAGAGCAGCCTGGACACGGTCACCACGACCACGAACCAGGTCGCCCTTGATGTGATCACGCTGGACGGCAACCATGTCAAACTGCAACAGGCCGTGCAGGCCAATCGTCAGGAACTGGTCACGAAACTGGCCGAGATCGCCCAGGGCCAACAGCAATGGCTGGCTCGCTTCGATGCCGCTCAGGCCCAGGTGGAAACCATGACGGCCGGCATCACCGCCCTGGAACAACGCGTCACCCGCCTCCAGGGTACGCTGCAGACGAGTCTTGACGATCTCAGCACGCTGCTCGACGCCGAGTCCCAGCAGCAGGTGCAATTCGAGCAATCGGTGCGACAGGACATGCAGGGCGTCGCCGACACGATCTCGCAACTGCGGGAGGTTCAGGCCGGTCTGGCCGAGCACATCCAGAGAATCCAGGACAGCTCGCAGAACCAGGCCGGAGACATCCTCTCAGCCCTGGAGCAATTGCAGCAGAATACGAATGCAGAGGCCCCCACTGTCGAGGCCGAAATGAAGTCCTCCAAAGCCTCGCCGCGAGAGATCATGCTTCCGTAACAACAGCGACCACATCACAGAGACAAACAAAGACCCAGGGGATGGCAAAACGCCATCCCCTTTTTCGTTCTGGATCGGGCCCAGACGGCTTTTGATTTCAAATCCTGAGGCAGCAGACAAGCACCTTCTACCAAACCTTGTACTACTCAGTCCGCCAGCGAGCAGAGAATCGCCTCCCAACCGCACCGTCCTTCTCGAACCCGTACTTGCACTCAAGCTCCGCCCTGCATTTTGCCGATGAAACGAGTACTCCAGACCGGACCCTGTGGAGGGGAGGGTCTTTCTGCACCTAGGGCTGGAATCCTTTTCATCCGCCGACTCAGCAGGTCAGTGCCAAGGCGAGAGTTGATGCGGCACACTGATCGTCGCTAGTCGCCCGAGCCAGTGAATGGCTCATGTGGGTCGGGAACGTAGCGGCCGCACAGCGGACAGTAATCGCCCCCGTAGAGCACCGGGCATCGCTCGCAAACGCACACCGCGTCGCGAACAGGCCAGTTGATTCGGAGCGTCGCCGGTTCTCCCGACAGCGGTGCCCCAACGGGGTCCACGAGCGGGCCCCTGTTGTACCGGCTCTCGAGGTGCAGCCAAGCCGTGTCAGCGGGCGGTGGAAAAGAAAACGACGTAATGTCAAGCAGCGAAAAGCCAAACGCAGCAAACTGGGGTGCGCCCGAATTCGACGGCGTATCATCCGCCATGACACCACCAACCAAGACCAAGACCATCAGCACAGCATACCTTGTCATCTTTCCTCCTCCTTGTGAACAAACGTTCCTTCTAAACAACAGCACCCTCTTCCGAAAGGGCTTTTGTCAGAGCATGGACACAAGGAATGGGTGTATCGCCGCACGCAACGCCAGCGCAAAAGATCAAGCATCCCTGCATGTCCCCCCGCACCGCTGATCAGACTCCGTCTGATAATGGATCTCTGTGTACCACATCCCAGGGCATCTGTCAAGGAGAAAACCACGCTCACAACCACCGAACCACCAGGTGTCCGTGCAGAGCGTTGCTATAGCAAGGCTATCCCGGCGGCGCGACACTGGGCGATCATATCCTCGGGCCAGACACTCGCGTGGACCTCTCCGACGTGCAGCTTGCGGAGGAAGAACATGCAGAGCCGCGACTGGCCGATGCCGCCGCCGACGCTCAGGGGCAGATCGCCGGCCAGGAGTCGACGGTGCCAGGCATATTCCGCCCGCTCCAGCGCCCCGCGGAGCTCCAACTGGCGCTGCAGCGCTTCGCGGTCGACCCGAATGCCCATCGAACTGATCTCGAACGCCTTGCCCAGCAGTGGGTAGCGTAGGAGGATGTCGCCATTGAGCCCCTTCATGCCGTTGATCGTGGGCGTCACCCAATCGTCGTAATCGGGGGCGCGCCCATCATGAAGCGAGCCATCCGCCAGTTCGCCCCCGATGCCGATGACGAAGGCGGCGCCACACTCCTCAACAATCTTCGCCTCTCGCTCGCGCGGCTCCAGGTCCGGCCAGCGCTCCAGCAATTCTTCGGTGTGGACGAACGCAATCTCCTTGGGCAACATGGGCTCGATGTGCAAATACTCGGCGCACACCACTGACTCGGTCTGGCGCAGCACGTCGTAGATCTTCCGCACGATGTCCTTGAGAAAGTCCACATTCCGCTCGCCCGCACTGATGACGCGCTCCCAATCCCACTGATCGACGTAAATCGAGTGCAGATTATCCAGGCACTCCTCGTCGGGACGAATCGCGTTCATATCGGTATAGAGCCCCTCACCTGGCTGGAATCCATAGTCGGCCAGGACCATGCGCTTCCACTTGGCCAGGGAGAAGAGGCACTCGGCTTCACTGTAGCCGTCATCCTTGATCTTGAAGGTCGCCTTGGCCTCGACGCCGTTCAGATCATCGTTGACTCCCGAACCTTTCCGCACGAACAACGGCGCCGAGACACGCTGCAGATTCAGCGATTCAGCCAGATGGTCCTGAAAAAAGTCCTTCACAAACTTGATCGCCCGCTCGGTCTGGCGCAGATCCAGAATCGGCTTGTAATCAGCATTCACAGTCAAATTCGGCATTTAAGCCTCCAAATCCTCGTGTCTTGACAATCTTGCACAGTCCCCCGACAACGGCCCCAGAACATACTCGAAACCGCCGAGACGGTCAAAATAAATCATCCAGACTTGAAAACCGAGAGATCTCCGCAATAATCGGGGACGTTCGACGACTACGAGCCTGAACCGAAACTAAGGAGATAGACCAATGGAACGAAACCGCACCAGACAAATCGGCCTCGCGACATCGCTCGTACTGACCACCCTGTTTCTCGGCTGCTGCGTCAACGTCGGCAACAATCTCAAAGCCAAGGCCAAACGGACCGAAGAACTGTCGGCCTCAGTGGGCGATGCGACTTCTCTGGCCGTCACCACCAACGTAGGGACGATCAAGCTCGAAAGCGCCGATGTCGCCGAGATAACGGTTTTCGCTGAAATCACCGTCCGATCCAAGAATATCGAGGAAGCCGAAACGCTGGTCGAAGAGGTTGAGATTAAGGTCAAGCAATCCGGCTCGAAACTCGCGATCGAGGCGATCAAGCCGTCCCACTTCGGCCGCAATCAACTCAGCACGGATCTGACCATCACCGCGCCGCCCCATCTGGCTCTGCAGTGCACCACGAATGTAGGCGACATTCGCACGACCGGCTTCACTGAACGCGTCTCCGCCAAGACGGATGTCGGCTCGATTCGCTGCACCGGTCTCCGCGGAGCGATAGACCTTCACACCAATGTCGGAGATATCAAGGCGGCTTACGCCCAAGAGGCAGCGCCGGCGCTCCAGGCCAAAGCCTCAACGAACGTGGGCAGTGTTGATTTCGCCGGTCCCGAACGCATCTCCGCTCGCTTGTCCGCCCGCGTCAACGTCGGGTCGATCGATACGGACCGGCCCCTGACTGTCACCGGGCCGATCAAGAAGTCGATTCAAGCTACACTCGGAGAGGCCGAGGGCCAGATCACGCTGCACACGAATGTCGGCTCGATCAAGATCCGCTAACCGCTCCGGCCTCAACGGGTCAACAGAACCATCACGAACCCGGCGGCTGCAACGCACAGCGCCGCCGGTAGTACCTTGAGAATAATCCGCGTCAGCGGCGTCTGGAAATAGCTCGCCGACAGGGCCATGCAGAGGTGGATCGGACTGAGCATCAGCCCAAACACCACGCCCGCAAAGGCCAGTGTCTCGAGCCCCATATCCGCCTGAGCCCCATGGCCGATATAGGGAATGAGAAACGGATACGTGATCGCTACCGTCCCCATCGTCACCCCCGTACTGGCGCCGACCAGCATGGGCAAGAGGAAGACCACCAGCACCGGCGGCATATGGATCAGTGCGAAGAAATCCACGACGTTGCCAACCGCCCCGCTCGCGTCCAAATTCAGCTTGAACCAGAGAGCGCCGAAGAGTAACAAAACCATGTCGGGCTCCTTGGCCGCCTTGAAAATACCGGGCCATCTCCGCCACTCGACACGGTGCAGCAACAACAATCCGACAATGGCCAGGAAAATCCCGATCGCCGGAGGAATATTCAGCCCGATGTACAGCACCGCCGTCAGGGCGATGGGCCAGAACACGTGCACGAAATCCATGGCGTGCGCGCCGAGAGCCGCCTTGGCCTCCATGTGCTCTTGCTTGCGCGGCGGAATCCCGACCCGCAACAGGAACAGTACGCCGCCCACCATGCCTGCAACGGTCAACACAGAGTGATAGCTGACGATGCTCAGCGCCGAAATGCCCAGGATGCTTTGGATAAATGGCACGGCAGGAAAGAGGGGCCAGACCGGCTCCCACTGGTGACGGAAGAGGAAATTGATCGCCCCACTGCGACTGCGACTGACGCCAATCTTATCGCCGGCCTCTCGGACCATCGGCGCCGAGAGCATGACCCCGCCCGGCGTGGGCAACATCCCCATCAGAAGAGGGATCGCCGCCAGAGCCACGCGGCGACTGCGGAACAACCCCTGCATAGCGGGGACCAGGCGGGCCGAGAGTCCGATCTGGCTCATCGCCTCGCCCACGACATTGACGAGCAGGAGCAGTGCCGTCAGCGAGATAAACAGGTACGGGGTCGTCCGTGTCAGCGCTCCGTCTTGCCACTCAGCGACTAATCGCCCCGCCATCTCTCCGGGCGTGACCCCCAGGAAGACGGCCAGCACGGCGGCCGTGACCACCATCGCCAGACCGATCTTGACCTTCAGACGCAGCAGCCCAATCAAAGCCAGCAACGAAGCCAGGATAACCCCTAAGGCATACATCGACGCCACGCAACTCCAATGGGCCCTCACGACGGCCGCCCCTACACCAGGGACAGCATGGGGCGGATTCTAATCGGGAACGTCCAGCGGCGAAAGGCGAAAATAGCCCAGCGGCCCCTGAACCATCATCGAGAAAACCGTGAAACTCGCCTGCGCCGATACCCGTTCTTGCTTGATCTGGAGACCCTGAAATGATACGATAGTGTTGTTCTTCAGGAGGAGTCGAACGCATCAATCCCATGCAGGTATGCACCCATCACACCGCGTATTCGGGAAAGGAGAGGAAAAATGAGAGGACACGAGAACATTCTGCTGGTCTTGTTCATCGTGGGAACCGCCATTCCGACCTGCCAGGCGGACCCGGCCGAATCGGGCGTCGTCACGGTCGGCAAGATTGCCACCGATGCGGGCAACACCGGCTTTGACTTCGCCAGTCCCCAATTCGGTGATTTCACCCTATATGATGGCCTGAGCGAGAGCTTCGCAGGCCTGGCGTCGGGCGACTACCAAATCCGCGAACTGACAACACCCGGCTGGCAACTGGCCAAGGTCCGTGCCGACAGCAGCACCTCGGCAGCCACGGACACACTCGACTGGCTCACCTCCACGCTCTCGTTCCATCTGGACGCCGGTGAGATCCTGGAATTGACCTTCCACAACAGGGCCTTGGAGCCGCCGGAGCAATCGACCCGGCCACCGGCAGCCCCCGCTCCCTCGGCCATCCTCTTGGTCGGCCTGGGGGCCGCGCTGTCCGCCACCATGAAGCGACACCGATTCCTCTGACGCCAAACCGCCAGGCGCGTCACGCCTTGGCGAACACCGGCTTGTATTTCGCGCCGCCGGCTTTCGGGTTCGCCAGGGCAACCTGGGCCTTCCTCAGAATCCCCTTTTGCAGCGGACACGAAAGATCGGCGTCACTGACGATCTTGCGGAACCGCCCCTTCGTCTTGGTGAAGTCCCCACCTGCTTTCAACGTAGTGTACACCTCGTACAACGCCGCGATGTAGACCGCCGAGAGCCGCACGGCCTCCTCGTAATGACCGAGGTAGTCCGGCTCTGTGATGTACTCCCGGTACATCGGCGATTCCTCGCCGTAGCGTTCGTACTCCTCGGCTGCTTTCTTATAAGGACCTTTGATCGTGCAGAATCTCAGGACCTTCAGCAGGTTATCCACCGAGTCCTCAATCATGTCCTCTTCGGGAAACATGCCGTAGGCCTCGACAAAGCCACGCTGAAGGAAGTAACGAAACCAGTCATGGGTATTGCGCGATGTCGTCCGTTTGGGGATGCAGTCGACCCACCGATCGAACCTCTGTTTGAAGAAATCGTAGTCCTTCTTTGCCCGCCCTTTCAACACTGCTCTCTTGTCTCGGTAAACCTCCTCATATAGAAAGAAGTCCTGAAAAACCTCGCACTCCTGATGCTTCTTGCGGTTCTTGCCGTCGCGATAGTAAGGCTCGGCAATGGAGTTGACCAGAGGGTGGATGATCTGGTCGGCAGCAATGTGCGTCAGATGCCCGGCGATATAGGCCAGTTTGTACATGTCGTCGTCAAGAAGCTCCACCTTGCCATTCCGGCGGACCGCATCACTGAACAGCACCTCGCAAAGATTAAGTGGGAACTCATTGGGCCGACACGAGTGCAAATGATAGGCCCAGGGCGTAACACCAGTCGCCTGTACGAAGCCGTCTGTGAGCATGTCCCATCCCGCCTTGACCATGCTGGCATAGTAGTACAGGTCCGGGCCGATGCTGCCCAGATTCATATACGCACGATATAAGGTCCCCTTGGTCGGATCGTCAATCTTGGCCGCGAACGCCGCCAGATCCGCGAATCCGTTCTCCTTCAGTCGATCCATCGCCTTATGCGCGATCACCATATGGGCTATGCTTGCCGGCATCGTCATTCTCCTTTCGAAAAAGAACTCGCTTGCTATTCTTTATCTTCGGATATCGCACTGTCGGCTCTACAGTGGAATCGACGCCGGCGCACACCGAGCCATCGACTGGCAATACTCAAGTGGGATCGTCAAAGAACGCCGTGGGATAGCGTCGTGGGGAGGAAAACAAAAAGGCTCCGCAGATACGCGGAGCCTTTCGATTCACAAGCTGTGATGTTGCTTAGCCAGGAATGACGTTGGTCGCACAGGGGCCCTTCTTGCCCTGGCCGACTGTGAACTCGACCTTCTGCCCTTCATCCAGGGAAGCATAGCCTTCTGTTCTGATTTCTGAATGGTGGACAAACAGATCGTCGCCACCATCGTCCGGAGTGATGAAACCATACCCCTTGTCCGCGTTGAACCACTTTACCGTGCCTGCACTCACTTGCTCTTCTCCTTCGGCCCACCGAGCCTGTCACGCGCGTTCCCTCTATTTCAGTGCAAGGTGTACACCCCGAGGGAGAGAAGTTCACACCTTTACAGGCTCGTCATGTTATCAGTCGTCACCAGAAACCGCCAACAAAATGGGGGCAAAAAACACAAAAACATTTAATATTCGGACCTCGGGCTGCAAAAATCCAAAGGCGTGCTCCCCTGCCTCCGTCAATTGCATCAAGGCCGGGCTTGACGCCGAACAGCGAAGATGCTAGCCTATCGGCTGCTGTAAGGAGATGCAGAGTATGGAATTATCGTGGATCAATAAGGTTCGCATCGGGGCTGTGGCTGCCCTGGGGATCGTGCTCATCGGTGTCCTTGCCTGGCCCCTAGCGGCTCCGGAAGACCCTCTGGCACCGGTGCGTTCGATGCAGTTCAGCGGCTCGGGCACCCTCGTGCTGCTGGCCCTGGCCCTTGCAACTGGTTTTATCGGCTACTTCCTGGCCTGGCCCCACGGCCGCGAAATCGGCATCTTGGGCGTGCCCTTCGGCTTGCTGGTATGGATCCTCCGTTCGGGCTCCATGCAGACGCTCACTCAAGCCAACACCACCGCCGCCGGACGCCAGGCGCTTATGGAGTCGCTGAGGTTTGAGTCAGTCTACTGGCTCCTCATCGTCGCAGCCGGTTTTCTCGGCGTACTACTGGCCCAGCGCATCCGTTCGGGGTCAGGGGTGCCGGTAACCATCGATTCGATAAAAAGCTTCCTGAGGCCGAACATTGCCATCATGGCTGCAGCGTCATTGGTCGTCACCACGGTGCTGACCCACTTCTTTCTCGGGGTTTTTGCCCAAGATCTCGCCGCAGCCTCCCATAAGGCAGCGACTCAACCCGCCATCGGCCAGGTCTTCTTCGGAGGAATCGCCGCGTTTGCCGTGGCGGGCTTCGCCATCAAGAGATTCCTCGACCTGAGCTATGTCTGGCCGACTATCGCGACAATTCTGGTAATCCCATTTTCAATAGCAACTTACGGGCGTGCCGACACCATTCAGAAGTTCGCCGAGACCAAACCGGCCACATTGTTCCCCCACGCTGTTTTCGCCATTGTTCCCCTGCAGCTTGTGGCCCTGGGGACCATCGGAGCCGTAATCGGCTACTGGCTGGCCGTCCGGTATGACTACTGGCGAAAGCATGAAACGGGCTCATAGCGGACCCCGTTCTTCTTTTTTTTCCAACGCTCGCATCGCCTTAACTCCTTTCACAATAGCTACTTCCACGCCATACGCCCCATAAACAAGAGCCCACGCCGGAAGAAAAACGGATTTGTCTGGTTCCCCCCCCCCTATTGGCCGACATATAGATGTCCTGACCGCCTGGCGGTTGAATGTGTAGCTGAAGGGGTTGCCTCAGGCAGCCTGCTTTGTGCGATAGTCAAGAAAACAGATGAAACGAACATAGGAATGCCACTTTACGTAAGAAACATTGTAAAGCCAGCAGTCAAAAGGAGTTATCGATGTTGGTTCTGAGCAGACAGAGAGATGAATCCATCATGATTGGCGACGACGTCGAGATCACTATAGTCGATGTCCGCGGAGACAAGGTACGACTGGGCATCAATGCTCCCAAGAAGATTCCTGTCCACCGTAGGGAAATCTACGACGCCATCCAGCGTGAGAAGGAACAAGCCGCCGCCGGCGGCACGGACGCGACGGCCTCGAAGGATAAGACCGAAAAGGCGGAGCAGGAAGAGGCGAAGGAACACCAGAAACACTGATCCGGTCGGCCTCGGGGCCACTCCACTTCACTTCTCCCATCGACTTTTGACAACCCTCTCGCCCAACAGGGGGTTGTTCTACTCCCGTCCAGGCCCCCACCGAGTCACGCGGAGTCCCTGGGGGCATTCAGCACCGACATCGAACCTCCGATCCCGTCGCCCCGGCGTATCCGGGTCGCACGTAGCGACCGGAACCTCACCTTCGTAGCCAGGCCACAGGGCACCCACACCACCTCGACGCGCATCAACGGCCAATGTCACCTTGCAGCAAACCGGCAAGATGTTATCATCGGGCCAGTATCAACCAGGATATTGTTCAGTCAAAGGTGGTTTCAAATGACATATCTGAAGAGAGGGCTTGTCTGGCCGGTAGCAACAATCGCAATACTAACGCTCTGTGCGGCGATGGGTACCGCCGACGAGACCAACGGGCGACTGCAGCGCGACTACAATGTCAAACCGGTGTCGTTCAACCAGGTCGATGTCGCAGATCAGTTCTGGACGCCGCGCCTTGAGATCAATCGGACGGTGACAATCCCCTACTGTTTCGAGAAGTGCGAGGAAACGGATCGGATCAGCAATTTCGAGAAGGCCGCCGGCATGAAGGAAGGCAAGCACGAAGGAATCTACTTCAACGACTCCGACGTGTACAAGATTATGGAAGGCGCCGCTTACTCGCTGCAGGTCTACCCCGAGACCATGATGCGGCTGTACCTGGACAAACTGATCGACATCATGGCCGCCGCCCAGTGGGAAGACGGCTATCTCTACACGTTCTACTCAGTCCCCGAGCGGCAGCCCGACAAGCTCTGGACGGACGTGCAATCCAAACACGAGCAGTACTGCGTGGGGCACATGTACGAAGCGGCGGTCGCCCACTATCAAGTCACCGGTGGCAAGTCGTTTCTCAATGTCGCCACGGCCAACGCCGACCTGATTTGCGATGTCTTCGCACCGGGCAAACGAACCGATCCACCGGGACATCAGGAGATCGAGATCGGACTCTGCAAGTTGTACCGCGCCACCGGCGACGAGAAGTATCTGGACGAAGCGAAGTTCTTTCTCGACCAGCGCGGCCGCAAGGGCAACCGCGGCCCGAATGGTGATCGGGGTCTTTACGGCTCATACTCGCAGGACCACAAACCGGTCACCGAGCAAACCCGGGCGTTGGGCCATTCCGTGCGGGCCGCTTATCTCTATACGGGCATGGCCGACGTAGCGGCGCTCACCGGGGACATGGACTACATCAAAGCCATCGACGCCATCTGGCAGGACGTGGTCGACACCAAACTCTACATCACCGGCGGGATCGGCGCCGCCGGGGGCCATGAGGGATTCGGCGGGCACTACGAGTTGCCCAACCTGACCGCCTACTGTGAAACCTGCGCCTCGATCGCCAATGTCCTCTGGAACCACCGCATGTTCCTGATGCACGACGACGCCCGCTATATCGATGTCCTGGAACGCACGCTCTACAACGCGACGCTTTCGGGCATTTCCATGAAGGGTGATCGCTTCTTTTATCCGAATCCATTGGAATCGACCGGGGGACACGCCCGCAGCCCCTGGTTCGGGTGCGCGTGCTGTCCGTCGAACGTCGCTCGCTTCATTCCTTCGGTGCCCGGCCTAGCCTACGCGCATAAGAACGACGACCTGTATATCAACCTGTTCATCGGCGGGACCGCCACCATCGAGACCGCGCATCGCAAGGTCAAGCTGACACAAGAGACGAAGTATCCATGGGACGGCAAGATCCGTCTCTCTGTTGAGCCAGACTCCAGCGGCGCCTTCACCGTCTACGTACGCATCCCGGGTTGGGCCCGGAACGAACCGATTCCCAGCGACCTCTATCGATTCCTCAAGACGGTGGATCGCCAGCCAACGATCAAAGTCAACGGCAAGCGAGTCGCTCTGGAGATCGAGAGAGGCTTTGCCCGCCTCGAACGGCAATGGAAGCAAGGCGATACGATCGAGTTGGACCTGCCCATGCCCGTCCGCCGAATCGTCGCCAGTGACAAGGTCGAGGCCGATCGAGGCAAAGTTGCTTTCCAGCGCGGCCCACTGGTCTTCTGCCTGGAAGGACACGACAACGATGATCAGGTCCTCAACCGGGTGATCGCCGACGACGCCAAGCTCAAGACCAAATACCGCGCCGACCTGCTGAACGGCGTCATGACGATTACGGGTAAGGCCCGCGTCGCCAAGCGTCAGCTCGACGGAAGCATTCTCACGACCGGCCAGAAGCCGTTCACCGCCATTCCCTATTACGCCTGGGCCCACCGGGGTCAAAGCCCCATGACCGTCTGGCCCGCCCGCCGACCCGAAGCGGCCCGCCCGGAACCGGCCGACACCCTGACCTATACCAGCAAGACCACGGCATCGTATGTTCACGTGTCACTCGATGCGATCAAGGACCAGATCGTGCCCAGCCGTTCTTCGGATTCGTCGGCTCGACAACTGGACTTCTGGCCGCACAAGGGCGCGACCGAGTGGATTCAGTTCGAGTGGGACGATAAGCACGAACTCTCCAGCGTCAAGGTGTACTGGTTCGACGATAGTGACCATGGTGGCTGCCGCGTACCCAAGAGTTGGAGGGTTCTATATCGTGACGCCAGAGGCAAGTTCCAGCCCGTCAGCAATGCGACCGCCTACGAAACGAAGAAGGACACTTTCAACAAGGTCGCATTCGCACCGGTCGAAACGAACGCCCTAAAGATCGAAATCGTCCTTGAGAAGGATTGGGCTTCCGGCGTTCAGGAAGTCGTGATCGAGTAATTGACAGGGGCCCGAGTCGCCGGGCCGCTCGCTATGCGTTGAGAGAAAGCGCCTCAACTCTCGAAAACATTCGTGTGCACTTTCGAGGGTTTGAGGCTTTCTTTCGACCGAGGTAGTTTCTCCTCGGCCGGATAACCAATGGCGATGATCGATTCGACCTTGATCGGCGCCGGTACGCCCAGCACGTCCTGGACATACTGCTCCGAACTGGCTCGGTCGTTATACCGCCTGTTCCTGATCTGGACCCAGCAACTGCCCAAGCCCATCGATTGAGCCGCCATCTGAACGAGGATCGAAGCGATAGAGCAATCCTCAATCCAGACGTCGCTGGCGTCGCTATCGGCGCACACCACGATGCCCAGGGGCGCGTGCTCCAGGAATCGCGCGCCGTGCGGCTTGCACACTGCCAGTCGCGCCAGCGTGTCCCGATCGTCCACGAGAATGAACTCCCACGGATCGATGTTCCGCGACGAAGGGGAGCGCAGGATAGCTTCCTTGAGCAGCTCGACCTTCTCCGGCTCGATCGCCTGATCCAGGTACTGGCGAATGCTCCGTCGGCTTCTAAGCAACTCGATCATAGGCATCTCCCGTCGGAACCACCCAGGGCTCAGGCCCGCTCATCAATGGGCACGTAGCGCCGTTCCCGCATGCCGGTATAGATCTGGCGCGGCCGATCGATTCGGGCCTTCGGATCGCGCACCATTTCTTTCCAGTGGGCGATCCAGCCAGGCATCCGGCCAATGGCGAACAGAACCGTGAACATATTGGTCGGGAAACCGAGAGCGGTGTACACCAGACCACTGTAGAAATCGACGTTCGGATAGAGTTTGCGACTGATGAAGTACTCGTCCTTGAGAACCGCCTCTTCCAGCCGCAAGGCAATCTCCAGCAGCGGCTGATGGGCCGCCTCCTCTTCGAGGATCTTCATACAGATCTTCTTGATGATCGTCGCGCGCGGGTCGAAGTTCTTGTAGACACGGTGCCCGAAGCCGGACAGGCGGAAAGGCGAGGCCTTGTCCTTGGCCATGTCGATGAACTTCTGGATGTCACCCCCCTGGCGATGGATCTTGCCGAGCATATCCATCACCGCCTGGTTGGCGCCGCCGTGGAGCGGACCCCACAGCGCCGAGATGCCGGCCGAGATAGACGCGTACAGATTCGCGTGCGCGCTGCCCACCAGACGCACCGTCGAAGTCGAGCAGTTCTGTTCGTGGTCCGCGTGCAGGATGAGCAAAACGCTCAGCGCCCTAACACGGTCGTCGCGCAGCTCAAAGTCGCTGACGGGAGACCAGAACATCATGCGCAGGAAGTTCTCGCAGTACTTGTGCTCTCTCTTCGGGTAGACGATGGGTTCGCCCACGTTCTTCTTGTACGCATAGCAGGCCGTCGTGCGGATCTTGCTGATCAGGCGGGTCGCCGTCAGGTCGATATTGTCGCGCATGGACCCCAGGTCGACGTTGCGATAGAAACTGCTCATCGCGTTGACCATCGTGCCCAGGATATTCATCGGATGCGCATCGCGTGGGAAGAAGTTGTAGAGGTGACGCATGTCCTCGTGCAGCAGCGAATGCTCGTTGAGCAGGCGCGAAAAGTTCACCCGCTGCTGCAGCGTGGGCAGGCGGTTGTGTAGCAGCAGATAGCACACTTCGGTGAAGGTGGAATGCTCGCACAGCTCGGCGATGTCGTATCCCCGGTAGCGGAGAATCCCCTCCTCACCATTGATGAACGTGATGTTGCTGGTGCAACTACCCGTGTTGCCGTATCCCTGGTCCAGGGTAATATACCCGGTCTCCGACCTCAGCTTGCTGATATCGATCGCCCGCTCGCCCTCGGCGCCCTCAAAGACATCAAGTTCGAGTTCGCGACCATCGACGATAAGTTTGGCTTTCAGTTTCTTGCTCATGTGTACATTTCTCAAAAAAGGTTGCTCCTTATACCCCATCGGGGTCTGGCTGAAGAAATCTCCCCCGGGCACAGCAACGACTCGCAGCCTCCACGCCGCAACTCGGCCGGACCATATGCATGAGATTCTAAGCGATTTGACCCGTTTCCGCAATACCCGTTGCCGGCCATTCGGACGCACCACGCCCGCAGAAAACCGTCGCCGCCCCAACTCGCAGCGCAGCGCCCCCTCGCAGGAGATTGGCTTTGCATTTCAGACCACCCCGCATCTGGGGGCACAATTGACTACAGATTTGGATTAGCGCGCGTGAAAACCGCGTGGACCATGTGCTGGCAGTACTATCTGGTCAGGCGTTCCCTTGTGCCGGAACGCCGGCTGCGCGCTCCTGAGAATCCTGGAGCCGACATCCCTGGACCTGGGCGACCTCGTAAACGTCGCCCGTGGGGTCCAGGTTGATATCTCCTACCCGATGCTCTATTCTTCTCCTGAGGTCAGAAGCTGTATCTCCTCAAGGGTGAGGTCCCGATCGTAGATCCTGAAATCATCGAAGATGCCGTTGCAGTCTTCATTGCCGCTGTGACCGCCGCCGAGATAAACCGTGTCGCCCGGCTCGACCCACTCGGAAACGTTGGAAGCCGCCAGATTGCCATCAATGTGCAACCACTGATCGACGAGAGTTGGATTATCCGTATTGCGATGCCAGGTCATGACGATATGGTACCAGGTGTTGGCCTCCATCCAAAAACCCCGCAGGTAGCCCGATTGAATACGGCCGGCGAATTCGCCACTGCCATAGATCCACATCTCCCAGTCGTTGCCGTCGGCACTGTTGTCGAGAACGCTGTTGTAATTGTACAGTGCGGTCGGCTGGAACCAGAGGGAGACGGTGCCGTTGTCGGCATAATCAAAGTTGATCGCGACCACATCGTTATCCGTATTGCCATCGGTCCCGGATAACTTCAGGGCCTGCCCATCGACACCATCTACATATTCGTGAGTGCCATCGGCACCGTCAATCAAGGTGGTGGCGAAACCACCGAAAACATCATTGGTATTGCCATCCAGCGGCAGGTGAACGATCAGGCCCGAATCACCAAAGGACCAGACGTCAATCGTCACCTTGTCGGTCGCCTTAGCTTGCCCATCGGTGGCGGTCAGTGAGAACGTGTAAAGTCCGGGAGCGCTAATAACGACGACAGTTGCCTCTGCGTCCGGACTCTCGATCGCGACGGCATCGGGACCACTGACGGTCTCCCACAACTGGGTCACTTCACCGACAGGACTGCCGTCCACATCTTCGACAATGCCGGTCAGTGTGATGGATAGCGACCCTGCTTCCGTGAGCCATACCGTCTGATCGGCGCCGGCGTCAACGGTGGGAGGTTTGTTGTCGGGATAGACCAGGCCGAGAACGTCTTCCAGCGGCAGGACTCTGTCGAAGATCTTCACTTCGTCAAACGTACTGTTGCAGAAATCGTTGTTGGGATGACCGCCACCGAGGAAGAAGGTGTCTCCGGGGTCGATCCAGGTTCCCGTCGCTTCACTCATCAGGTCGCCGTTGACATACAACTGGGTGCTGACCTGAGCAGGCTCGTTAGGATCGCGGGCCCAGGTACATGCGAAATGCCACCACTTGTCCTGACCGTCACCATCTTCGGCCAAGGCGTTCAGGTTGGCCGTCACGGCCGTATTGCCTTCCACGCGGAAACGGGCGCGCGAATCACCATAGATCCACATTTCCCAGTCGTCGCCGTTACCGGAATTGTCGAAGATCGCATGGTAATTGTAGAAATCGATCGGCTTGACCCACATCGCGATCGTGCCGCTGTCGGGCAGCGTCAGACCCAATTCCAGCCAATCGCCCTCCACCGTCAAATCATCGCTGAGAAGATTGATGCCCTGGCCCACCTGGGCGGCGGTATACTCGGAAATGCCCTCGGTGCCATCGATGATCATCCCGTAATTGTGATTGCCGGAAGCATCATTGACATCCTGACCGTCCCAGACTTCCTCAAAATCCCAATGGGCAAGGAGGCCCCCGTAGTTGTGGACCCAGGCGCTGATCACCACCTGATCGGTCACGACGAACTTGCCGTCGTCGACCAGCAGTTCGAACGTGTACTGGCCGGGCGCGGTAATGGTCGCTGTGGCATTCGGATCATCGGCCGGTTCGATGAGGATTCCGTCGGGACCGGCGACCTTCTGCCACGCAATGGTCAGACTCTCACTATCATCGGTGATGATGCCTTCGAGATTGACCACGGCCGTGGAAGTCTCATCCAATTCGATGCTCTGATTGATACCGGCATTGACGGTCGGCGCCGCGTTATCGGCAAAGAGACTCTCACCGGCCGAGCCCAAGGTCAGTATCTCACTGGCGCTGAGCGGGACATTCCAGATGGCGACCGTCGAGACATCGATGGGGGCGTCATCACCGTCCTGGTCATTGCCGGCCGCAAAGAGCAGGAGCGTCTCGGCCAAGCTGAAACGACCGTCGATACCCTGTTGGGTCCCCTTGAAGATTTCCACGCCATCGATATAGACATCATATCGAAGGCCGTTATCGACCACCACGACCATGCGATACCAGATATCGGCCTCGGTGGTGAAACCAAAGGCGTCGGTGTAACCCACGGCACCGATACCGATCCCACCGGCCGACGTGATGGTCCAGTCGGAATCACTGGCGTTATTCGGATCGGTCTGGAAAAGATCGTTGTACCCGTTGGGAGGATCGGACAGACTGCTGGCCGGGTAGGCGAAATCGATCAGCAGCGTCCATTCGTTGACCTGGACGCCCTCGCCATTGGGGGCGATACCATGGGTGCAGACATAGTAGCTGCCCTCACCGATGGTCGTGGCGCCGTCGGCCGCGTCGATGCCCGCGATATCCTGGGTCGAACCGACGAGTTCCAGAGGGGCGCCGATCGTTGCCATATTGGGGTCCGGTGCATTGAATTCCCACAGCCCGTTCGGTTCGGGAATGGCGGCCTGGATCTGTGACGTCAGCACCGCAACCACCAACAATAAGATGAGCCTTTTCATGCCTTTCTCCTTTTGTGTCCCTGAAACTATGATGAGAATCAATCAAGACTACAGACTATTCAGAGGCGACTTACTCCGACCGTCCGGTGCACTATAACGCCAGGAATCCTCCCGATGGACGGTCTTGACTTGGCCGTCCAGAAAGACCGCGTTCGTCACGCCCTCTTCCGGGTCCCGGGTCAGGTGAAACGTGCCGAAACTGTCCCACTGCTCATAAACGCACATGGCGGTGTCGTTGAAGGCATAGCTGTTGTAGGGTGCCGTAATCCAAAGATTCTCCTCGCCGAAGAAGAACACCTCAGAATGCCGTTTGACGTTGGTTAATGTCTTCTGCTTGCCGAGATAAGAGTTCATGGAGTAGCTGTAGTTTGGCACAATGGGTACACTGTCGACGTGTTGGGGATGATTCGGGCCGTAGCGCATGGCGATTTTGTGAAAGGAGGGGCAGATGTGAATGCCCTTGCCCTTCAAGTAGCGCCAAAAGGGACCGGCATACTCGGGGTAGTGCTCAAGATCGAAGTCGGGATTGTGCCACCGGCAGTACCGATGGGGTTCGCCGCGATACTCTTCATGCTTGTTGTAGAAACTGGTCCAGGCGCTGGGCATCTTGCCGTCGTTGTCGTCGATGTACATGAAGGCCAAAACGCCATAGGATTTGAGGTTGGCCTTGCAACCCACGAATTTCGCCTGTTCTCTGGCGCGTCCCAGGGCCGGCACCATGATGCCCATCAGGAGGGCGATGATGGCAATCACAACCAGAAGTTCTATCAAGGTAAATCCCTTGCGACGGTACGCACTCATGTGTCGATTCTCCGCAAATGAAGCAGTCCGTGTTCAGCCTTTAGACAATGCATGTGTTCGCGTAAGCTCTTGTCACCCGAGATTGCCCGTCGGCTTTCACAGGTGGCGATCCTGCCTGTCACATCTCTATGATATCATGACGGTCCATCCAATTCCAAACTGAAATCCCCTAACTGCCTTCAGAAATTACGCCCCCAGACGCCATATTCCCCACGTGCGGCCTGACTTCAGCCCTCCTGACCGCCGCCCCGTTAGAGCCTGCGACCCTCCACTTTCGCCGGCCGGGACTCGGTTTTCGCCCGGAACAAGGGCTGAGACCGAGCCGAAGGATCTGGGCTGCATAAAGAGGTGACAGTTCGCCCTGGATCGCTGTATAATGTCCGTTCTGGGTAAATCAAGCACCCTGACAATCGATTCTGCACTGCGGACGGAAAAAACACTATGACGAGATTGTTCTGCTCTCTGGGTATCATCCTGCTCACTAGCGCCATCGCCGGCGCGAAGGTCACCATCGTCGTCAATCCGGGCCCGTTCGACACCATCGAACAGGCCGCCAAGGGGGAAGCACAGGTTGATTTCTGGGATGCCGACCTTAGGAACGACCGGGCTTGCAGCGAATGTTTTGCGGCCGTCGAGTTGAAGCATTTCCTGGCGAAAGTCACCGCGTTCAAAGAGAAGGACATCGAACTTCGAGCCGTCGATCGGATCCCGCCAGACGGCCCCGTTTTTCTCCTGGGCAGCACCGCCTCCAACCCCCTGCTCGCCAAGTACAACACTGGCAAGGATCTGGACTTCACAACCGAGGAGAGCTTCAACATTCGAACGGTCCGCGAGGGCAGCCGGATCATCACGATCATTCAGGGCGCCGATCGCATGGGCACGATGTACGGCGTATATGAATACCTCAATCGGCTGGGCATCCGCTTCTTCGGCCTGGGCACCGAAGGGACCGTCTACCCTCCCCGTCCCGTGTCGCTGCCCAACGACCTGCACATCACCCAGAACCCGGACTATCTGACCCGCGGGTTCTGGGTCACGTGCGATCCCAAGCCGGACCCCAACGACATGCATTTGTGGATGGCCCGGAACAAGATCAATCTCTGGACTGCACTGGATCGCCAGGTTCACAAGCTCAAGAAGCTGGGGCTGAAGCTGACTGTCGGCGGACACGAGAATCAACTTTTCTACATCCACCCCAAGCACGAATATCCCTACGACTGCGCCCGCCTCACGGGGGACGAGGCCAAACCGAAGGACCCGTATCGACCCAGCCAGGAATACCAGGGCGACAAGAATGGCGATGGCAAGCTGTCCTATTTCGAGGCTCACCCAGAATGGTACGGCCTGATCGACGGGAAGCGCAGTGACAAGTTCGCCTGGAACGGGCACAACTTCTGCACGTCCAACAGCGACGCGGCTCGGGAGTTCGGCAAGAACATGGCCGAGGGCCTGGCCAGCGGCCGCTGGAAACACGCGGACATCGTCAATTTCTGGTTGTTTGATTGTCACGGCGGATGGTGCCATTGCCCCCAATGCAAGGCCCAGGGAAGCATCACCGATCGGTTCCTGATCCTCGTCGACATCGTCTTCCAGGAGATCGCCAAGGTCAGAGCGCAGGGCCGGCTCAGCCGGAAGGTACTGATCTCTCCGCTGGCCTATGAAGACACCATCTTCCCGCCGACGAAGCCACTGCCTGAGGGATTCAACTACGACGATTGCCTGCTGACGTTCTTCCCGATCGGTCGGTGCTACGCCCACACCCTGGCCGATACGAGTTGCAGCGAGGTCAATCAGCGGCTCTACCACAGCTATGTCAAATGGGCGACCGATTCGGGCAGGCACTATCAGGGCGGCATCTTCATCGGCGAGTATTACAACGTCAGTTCGCTGATGTCGCTGCCAACCGTCTACACGCGCATCATGGCCTCGGACATCCCGTGGTACTACGAGAACGGCGCCCGGCACTTCACCTACATGCACTCTCCCGTGGTCCGCTGGGGAACCTGGACGCTGAATCAGTACCTGTTATCGAGACTCCTGTGGGATACCGATCTCGACAGCAACGCCGCGATTGATGAGTATTACCGGCTCTACTATCCAACCACGCACGAAACGACCAGGCAGGCCTATCATCATCTAGAACGGGCCACCGCCAACCTCAAGGCCTTCAAGCATTTCATCACACTGAGGAACGAAAGCCGGTTCTACCTGACGCAGAGCTGGGCCCAGCATCTAACCCGGAAAGACAAGCCCATCTTCTGGGTGGACCACCTCCATTACGAGCCTAAGGCCTCAGCCACGAATGAGACGCTGAGCATCGTCGAGATGGTTGCCGAAATGGCGCGGGCCCGCGCAGCACTGGATCAATCGCTACTGGCCTGTCGCAACGATGCCGAGCGAACGCGTCTGCTGGCCGACAACGCCCGTCTGGACTACGGCCAAACGATGTATCGGTTCCTCTATCACCTGGTGCGCACGTCGATGTTCTTCCACAAGGATAACGACGTGCTGGCCCAAGCGGAATTCGCCAAGACCAAAATCTACGCCGAGATTCTGAAGACAATCACGGACATGTCGAACGTCACCGGCGGAGGCGGCCCCGACAACGCTCTCCAGGCGACCCAGGCCGTTGCCCCCTATGAGTTCTTCTTGAAGAGATACGGTCAGTGAGATGATAACCCGGCCGGCTCATTAGGTTCGGCCGGCAAGATGCGACTGCGAATCTTACGGATGAGCGATTGTATCTTCTCAGGGGGCAGGCTCCTGGCCCGAGGCATGTCTAGGGCCTTCTGCGCCATCGCCAGGGCCTCTTGAGCGGCGTGCGGACGATGCTGGTGGAGAAAGCCGGCCAGCCAACAATAGACGACGGAATTCTCCGGCTCGATCTCCAGAAGCACGCGGAAGTGGGCCTCGGCCTGATCCAAGGCCCCGGTCCGTTCCAGAAGTCGGGCCAGGCCGCCCCGCCACGGTCCGCGTTCGGGATACAGTTCAACGGCGTGGGTCAGCGGTTCAATCATCGCCTGCGGCCCGCCGGCCTGCATGCGACAAGCGGCCAACTGGTACCAGAGATAAGCGTTTCGCGGGCGGAGTTTGACCGCCTCGTCGAGGACCGCGAGGCAGCGATCGAACTTGCCCTGCTCCCCGAAATGATTGACCATGGCGATGGCCACCAAGTCCGGCGACCGACCGGACTGCCATAAAGACTCGAGGATCTGTTCGGCAACGTTTGGGTCCCCGTGACTCCCACTGAATTGGGCGTACAGAAGCTGGCCATTGAGACCGTTCGGGTCCAACTTCAGCGCGTGTCGGTAGAACTCCCGCGCGGTATCGATCCGTCCCAGTCTCTCACTGGCGTAGGCGAGCATTTTGTGTCCCAGGGCACTATGAGGCCGGAGTTGGATAAAGGCGCGGGCCAGTTCCGGCGCCGGCTCGTATTGACCCGGCCGGAGGAAACTCGATGCGCGCAGGGCCAGTGAAAAGGCCTCGTCCGCATCATCGGGGCTCTCCACCGGCGTTCCGACCGGTTCCAATCGCTTGTGATCCAAGTCCAGGCCGAGCAGTCGGGGCACGTGGCAGAGCGGCGGACCGTTAGCCGACCACATCGCCGTTTCGGCCGACTTGGATATCCGCGTAATACGGCCGAAGCAACCGATGGCCTGGGACGTGCCCGGAACGAACATGGGCGAGCCACTCCATCCACGGCCCAGTTCGCCGACCCCTTTCAGGAAGACAGACGGAGGGACCGTCTCACCGAATCGCCCTGCAGCAACCGGTAGTTGTTCGTCACGGACCGCCAGGACGTCCGGGGCAATCGCACCGGAAGATGGGTTCTCCATGTACTTGACGATCGCGGGCAGGCCCACAACTCGGGCAACCTCAGCTACCTTGATCGCGTTCACGTCGGCCACCGAGAACGAAGGATGCCCCCTCCAGGGAACCTCCAGGACAGCCAAGTCCAGTTTCTCGTCGACAGCCAGAATTCGGGCGCTGCAAGCCCGGCCGAGATACGGGCTGTGCACAGCGACGAATCCTTCCATCCGATGGTCGCCCTTCTCGGAATTCTGGTAGACGATGTGGTCGTTGGTCACGACGAGCGTGCCATCGCCCACGACGAAGCCATTCCCACCCTGCTCGCCGCCGAAATACCGGCTCAGGATGACCACCAGGGCCGCCTCGGGCGAATCGGCCACCAACGTCGAGTCCTCCGACGGAGCCGCGCCAGCCGCGACGAGCAGCAGCAAGACAACAACAGAACTCCTCAAGCTTCTCATCGTGAATTCCTCTGCTTAAGGGGCAATCTCTCGAACACCCGTATAATCAACATCGTCCTTGAGACAAGCCAATCACGCTGCATCGACAGAAAAAGAGAAGCCGGACGCGACCAGAAGGTCACGCCCGGCTTTTTCGTATCCTGATAGGCCAAACGCGGGGACTACATGCGTTTGTAGCGGGGTCCGCCGCCGCCTTCGGGGGCGGTCCAGCGGATGTTGTCGAACGGACACTTGCGCTGGCAGGTCTTGCAGTGCAGGCAGTTCGAAGGGTTGGCGGCCTTGACCTCATCGTGAATGGTCTCGTAGACGCCAGCCGGGCAGAACGAGATGCACGGACCGCCATACATCGGCACACACTTGGTTTCGCAGATCGTCGGATCGACGATGGTCAAGTGCGAAGGCTGTTCTTCGCGGTGCTCGGTCGCCGCGACGGCGGTGAACGTGTCCTTGTCGAAGTTCTGATTCGGCTTGAGCCGATAGGACGCGCCGGTCATCATCTCGTAGTCCTTCTCGACCTCGAACCTGGGCAGCCAACCGCCGAGGACCGAAAGGGGCATCCCCTGGAGCGGACCGAACTTGGCGATCGGATGGCGAGAGTTCCGCGCCCCCGACATTTCCTTCTCCACGTTGGAGCCGTTGATGAGGGTGGTGTACTCGACCGCCGCGTTCTCCGGGTCGCCCTCGGTAATCACGATCGCCTTGGCGGCCTGGATGCCCGAATCGATCGCGTTGTGCAGGCCTTTGATCTTGTACATATTCACGAACCCGGCGCTATCGCCGAGGATCATGACGTTGGCCTTGCCGATGCTGTTGGTCTCGGGGTCGCGCGGAATCGCGTAGTATCCGCCCTCGGGAATCATCTTAGCGCCGGCCTCAACGACGGTGCCGCCCTCAATGAACGGTTTGATCGCGGCATGCTCCTTGAAACGCACCAGAGCGTCCTGGGCGTTGAAATTGTGATACTTCCAGTCGAGTCCGACGATCATCCCGACGGACAGGTGGTCCTGGGCCCCGGCGTAGACGATCCCGCCGCCGAACATGCCCGGGCCCATGACGGGCGTCCAGATGGGATAGCCCATGGCGTGAACGACGCGGCCCGGCGTGAATTTCGCGTACTGCTCAGGCGTAACCTTGATCAGCTCTTTGACACCGATCGAATAGAGCTGCGGGGACTGACGCTGCAGACCCGCCTGCTCGACAAATCGCTCGGTCACCAGACCGTCGCAACCTTCGGCCAGCACGACGTACTTGGCCTCAATCGTTTCGCCCTCGACGAAATTGGGCTCCTTGTGCCCTTCCTTGTCGATGCCCTGATCGATCAGCTTGACGCCCGTAGCGACGCCGGCGCCGTTGTAAACGACATGATCGGCGGCAAAGCCGGTCAACACCTCGACGCCCAACTCCTGAGCGATCTCGCCCATCCACTTGGTCAACTTACTGATGGAGACGGAATAGTCACCCTCGTGGATCATCTGACCCCAGCCGATGCCGAACCGCTTGGCGATCTTCAGGGCCCAGAGGATATTGATGGACATGCTCTTGCCGAGCAAGAACATGATGTCATCCTTGTCGATGACGTTGGCCAGCACGTCCTTGGCCTGGTCGGAGTCGCGCCAGTCCGGTTTGGCCGCGTTCATCAGGGCATGAAACGGCTCCGGCTCGAGCACAGCGCCCGACAGGTTATGGTTGCCCAAGTCGAGGGCCTTATCGATCACACAAACGTCGATGTTCGGTTTGAGGGCCTTCAACTGAATCGCCGTAGCCAGACCGGCCGGACCGGCGCCTACGACCAAAACCGACACCTTGTTGTATTCGTTGTTGTTCGGCACTTTCTATTCCTCAACAGAAACCTGGACCAGAAAAGCGAAAGACACACGCCTGGATCTGAAGCCGTGTCCACAAACGCGTCAAGCGAAGGCTAAACTTCGCCCAGCGCCTTGACCAGCTCCGGGACCACATCTTCGGCGGTTCCAACAATATAATAATCGCACTGCTTGAAGATCGGTGCGTTCGGATCGCTATTGATCGCCACAATCGTTTCGGTGTTCGCCACGCCGATCATGTGCTGAATGGCGCCGGAGATGCCCAGGGCCACATAGAGCTTCGGGCCGACGGCCGTTCCGGTCTGGCCCACCTGGTGGACCCGCTCGACGAAACCCTGCTCGACGGCCGCACGCGAGGCGCCGTGCTCGACCGCGGTGTCAAGCTTCTTGCCCAGCCCCGTGCAGAGCGACTTGAGAAGCCCCTCGAAGTTGTCGCGGCTCTGCATGCCCTTGCCGCCGGCGACGATGGCCTCGGCGCCGAAGTTGACCTCGCCGCTGCCCAGTTCGGTGTTGATGACATCGAGAGTAATATCGTCCTCGGTCAGTTCGACCTTGTGCTTGATGACCTTGCCCTTACGCTTCGGGTCAGCCGGGATGCGTTTCATCACGCCGGGCCGGGCCGTCGCCATCTGGGACTTGGAATTCTTGGTGCGGATGGTCGCCATCACGTTACCACCCAGGGCCGGCCGCGTTTGCAGCAGCAGCCCAATGTCGCCCTTCCGGGAACTGTCGCGGATATCCAGGCCCGTGCAGTCGGCGGTCAAGCCGCAACCGGTCTTGTACGAAACCATCGGGGCCAGCATCCGCCCCTGGGGCGTCGCCGCGTACAGCACGATCTGCGGCACGTACTTGTCGATCGCGTCGGAAACAACCTTCTTGTAGGACGTCGGATCGAACTCCTTGAGCAGTTTGTGCTCGATCGCGTAGATGCTGTCGGCGCCGGCGGCGATGAGTTCCTCGGCCATGTGCGCCACGTTCTCGCCGGCGATGCAAACGCCGACCGTCGTTTCCAGCGAATCGGCCAGTTCGCGAGCCTTGCCCGTCAACTCGAACGTCGCCGGGTGGATGACGCCGTCGCCACTGTGTTCGGCAACGACCCACACTTCGCCCTGGAAGGCCGGATCGGAAAGCTTGCACCCTTCGAGCATGTCGCCCAGGGCCTTCTTGTGGAACTTGCCGCCAGCCTTCTCCAGGATCTTCTCTTTGAGCGTATCGTCGATCTTCGCGACGTCGGTGACCTTCATGTCTTTGAGTATCACGGCCAGGGCGTTGTAGTCATCCTGCTCTTTCTTCGTCGCCTCGTGCGGCCGCTCCAGCAGCGTGCTGCGCCGAGCCGGCAAGGCATAGGCCGCATGTTCGTCGCCACCGCCACCGCCGTCGCCATTGCTGGCCTTGAAGTTCTCCACGATGACCTTGGCCAGCGCCTTGACGTCGCTGACTTCCTCGCACTTGCGAGTGCTCTTGCCGGGCGGGAAAACGCGAATGACCGCGGTCTTGGAGCCCTTGGCCCCGATGTGCGTGGCCTTGATGTCGTCGGCCACCCACTTGGTCACCTCGACCTGATTGCCCCAGCGTGTGCCGGAGAAGGTGGCGAAGAGGGGATACTCATATTTGGCCACCGTCAGCACGGCCGGCATCTTCTTGGTCGCCACCGTCTGGCTGCCACCGCTGATAATGCGCGTGAACTCGAAGCGTTTCTTCTTGTACTCAGCGCCAGTCACGTACGCAATGCAGGGCACCTCCAGCTCCTCGGCGATCTGTCCGGGAACCTGGGCGGTATCGCCGTCCACCGATTGCATGCCCGCCACGACAAAATAGTCGTCGCCGCACTTGAGCTTCTCCTTGACGATCTTCCGGATGGTGTGGGCCAGCGGATTGGCCGTCGCCCAGGTATCGGCGCCGCCCAGGGCGCGATCCGTCAGGAGGACGACCTCATCGGCCGCCCGGGCCAGGCTGTACCGCAGCACCTCCTCGGCCATCGGCGGACCCATGGTCAACGCGATGATCCGGGCCTTCTTATCGCCGCTGATCTGCTTCATGTACTTGGCGAAAGCCAACGCCTGAGCGTCCAACTCGTTGATGACGCTGGCCAGCCGGGTCCGAACGAGCGTACCCGTCTCAGGGTCGAAGGCGTTGTCGGTGATTTGTGAGACGTCAGGAACCTGCTTGACGAGAACGATGTAGTCACTCATAAACCGTCTTCCCCAAAGAAAAGGAACACCCCCAGCACTGGGGTTTTTCGAGCATTGCCGGGACATGCGGCCAGGGCCGCCTGCGAACACACATTGTGTTTCCGTGACGATTGGCCATCTAAAGGCTAAACAGCCACCACTCATGCTCCAGGTAGTAAATGCCGCATCTTAGGAATTTGTTACAGACCTGTCAACGGAATTAACCAATTCCTCGATGGGCACAGGGGTAGATTGCGGTTCCCTCTTCACAACAAAACGTCCGAGAGGCAATCTATCGCATTTGATCGATGGCCCCACCGAAGATATAATGCCGCCACCGGAGCATTCGATGAGCGATTTCAATGTACCAAGGGAAAATAATGGGCGGATATGGGCTCGTTACGTCCCGCACGTTAGGGTGTCGACCGCATCGACAGAACGTGCGAGAATGCCCCACTCGACAGATTCAGATGGGAATAGATGTATGGAAGAATCCATGAAACCCGACCACAGGATGACAAACATGAATCGACGCAGTTTCCTCAAGAGGCTGGGATGGGGTCTGGCCGCGCTGAGTGTACCGCGAGTTGCTCCCGCCGGGCAACGGCCCGCCCGCCAACCCAATGTGGTCCTGATCCTGGTCGATGACATGGGCTGGGCAGACTTGGGTTGCTATGGCAGTCGCTATTACGAGACACCGCACATCGACCGATTGGCGCGCCAGGGGGTGCGCTTCACGGACGCGTACGCTGCCTGCACCGTCTGCTCCCCTTCTCGGGCGGCGGTACTGACCGGACGCTATCCCGTCCGGCACGGCATTACGACGTGGATACGACCGTGCGGCTCGAAGATCCCCGCTCGGAATCCCGAGGGCTACCAGAACACGAGCAAACGGAAACTGCTGGAACCCCTGAACCACCTCTGGATGGAGCACGAGGAGGTCACGCTGGCCGAGGTGCTCAAAGCCACTGGCTACGCGACCTGCCACGTGGGCAAGTGGCATCTGGGTCCGGAGCCCTGGCATCCCGAGACCCAGGGCTTCGACCACAATATCGGCGGCTGCGATATGGGCCATCCGCCCAGCTATTTCGATCCCTACAAGAACCGGCTGCCCAACCTGCCATCACGCCGCGAAGGCGAGTACCTGACCGACCGGGAAGCGGACGAGGCGGTTCGCTTCATACGCAACCATCGCAAAGAGCCCTTCTTCCTCTACATGTCACACTACGCCGTCCACGCGCCGCTGCAATCGAAACAGGAACTTACAGAGAAGTACCAGGCCAAGCCGCCCACCGAACAGAAGAACCCTATCTACGCCGGCATGGTCGAGAGCGTCGACGATGCGACGGGCAAGATCCTGGCGGCGCTCGACGATATGGGCCTGGCGAACGATACGCTCGTGATCTTCACCTCCGACAATGGCGGTGTGGACGCGGCGGCCAACGGGCATCCCCAAAGTTTCTACACACACAACGGCCCCCTGCGAATGGGCAAGTGCTGGCCCTACGAGGGAGGCATTCGCGTACCCGCCATCGTACGCTGGCCCGGCGTGGTCGCGTCCAACACCGTCAACACAACACCCATCTGCGGCATCGATCTCTTGCCCACCATCTGCGCGGCCACGCGCGTCGCGCCGCCCGCCGATCGAACCATCGATGGGGAGAACCTGATGCCCTTGCTGAGCCGAGAAGAATCGCTGCAGCGCGACGCGCTCTACTGGCACTTCCCCCACTATCAGCATGCCGGCCCCAACAGTATCATTCGGTCGGGCCCGTGGAAGCTGATCAAGTGGTACGAAACCAATACCTTCGAATTGTTCAACCTCCAGGACGACCTCGGTGAAACGACCGACCTTGCCGGCCGCATGCCGGACAGGGTCAAAGAACTCGACCGAAAGCTCCAGGCCTGGCTGGCCGACACGCAAGCCAAACCGCCCAGGAAGAATCCGACCCACAAGGGGACATAGCCCTACGCAGGAACAAAGCATGGTGACCCTTGCATTCTTCCACACCAACGACTATCGTGGGCGGCGGCTCATGGGATCACGCTGCCCCCAGAGAAACGCCCGACAGCTCCCCTGACAGGGGCATCGAAAGGAAATTGCTTTGAGCAGTATCAAGAGTATCAGTGTTGGCCTCTTGGCGTTCTTCCTCGGCGCGACAGCCTGGGCCGCCGGGCCTATGCAGAGACTCAAAGTCAGCGACGAGAATCCACACTGTCTGGCTTATAGCGATGGAACCGCTTTTTTCTACCTCGGTGACACCGCCTGGGAACTATTCCGACGGACCACACGGGAGGAAGCGGAATACTATCTGAAAACGCGAAAGGAACAGGGCTTCACGGTGATCATGGTTTGCGGCCCCGGCGTGGAGAAGAGGTCCGGTGACATCAACACCGACATTCATCTGCCCAACCGCTATGGATTCACACCGTTCGAGAACAACAATTTCAAGACCCCGCGATCAGTACCGGGCCCCGACAACGATTACTGGGACCATGTCGATTATGTCATCGATCAATGTCAGGAGTTGGGCCTGTACGTCGCCCTGCTGCCCTACTGGGCCCGTGACTACGTGCCTCGTCCGATCGACGCCGAGACGGGGCACCGCCTGGGATCTTGGTACGACCGGCGCTATGGCGACCACCCCCACGTCATCTGGGTGCTGGGCGGTGACAATGAAGGCAACAATCCCACCGAGATCAAGATATTCGATAAGACGGCGGAGGGCATCGCCCAAGGGGCGGAGAAAAACCAATCCGAGTTGCTGATGACCTACCACTGCAACGGCTGGCAGGACAATCCGCATTCATCCGGCTATTTCCTACACGACAAATCCTGGCTGGACTTCAACGGCGCCCAGTCGGGCCATTTTCGCGACGGCGTGCAGGGCGCGTACTTCAATCCCCCTTACCAAACCATGGCCGACGACTACGGTCGCCGTCCGATCAAGCCAAGTGTCAATCTGGAAGCGACCTACGAAGGCGTCTACGATAACTTCCGCACGTCGAACCCACGGCTGAACGCCCATGACGTGCGAAAGACCGCGTACTGGACCATGTTCGCCGGTGGCGCAGGCTACACGTACGGCAACAACAACGTCTGGCAGTTCTACGGCTCGCGCTACCAACCTCGCTACCACGCCGATACGCCCTGGGAGCAGGCCATAAACACCGCTTCCGCCCACCAGATGACCCATCTGAGACGTTTGATTCTCTCCCGTCCGTTCCTCCAGCGTGTCCCCGATCAATCGATGATTACCGCCGGCCTCGGCGCCCGGGGTGACCACCAGACGGCCATCCGCGCGCGGGATTACAGCTTCGCCATGGTATACGCACCGACGCGCCGCACGTTCACGATCGATATGACCAGGATCAGCGGAGCCGTCAACGCCTGGTGGTACAATCCGAAAGACGGGGAATGCTACGACCAGAACGCCCGGGCCGCGACCCAGCCGTTTGGCCGATATGTAGATAAGGGTCCGAGGCCGTTCACACCGCCGACGAACAATCCGGATTGGGTCCTGGTCCTGGACAGTGCGTCGAGAGAATTCCCCGCCCCGGGACGATAGCCGCATTGGATACGAACCGGTATGCGAAGACGCGTACGACCTCATGCTCCTTTGCATCGCTTGCATTCCACGGCCCATCTGATATGGTGGTGGTGACATGGTGCGTTCATTCACAGGGAGGTCGAATATGTGCAAACGGCTTGTGGTTCTCGTGACATGCCTCATGGCGCTGCCCTGCGGTGCCCAGGCCCAACCGGTCGGAATGGCATTCTATGACGACCTGTCGTCTCTGCCGATCCTTCATCCTAACGTACAGTCGTACTATCTCTCCAGTTACGACCGTACGGGGGGCAACGACGACGGTTTCCGAGGCACGTACTCCCAACTCTATGTCGACGAACGGGGCGAGCACGTCATCTTCGACGCCAACGGCCCCGGCTGCGTGTACAACCTCTGGTTCACCGGCAGTCGACAGCAACTGCACTGGGGCGCGTTGCGATTCTACTTCGATGGCGAGACCACCCCGCGATTCGAGTGCACCGCCGCCGAGTTCTTCGCCGGTCACAAACCGCCCTTCGTCTATCCCATCGTGACACACGCCTTCATCTCCAGCGGTGGCTTCAGTTGCTCGGCGCCTCTGCCCTTTGCCCGGCGTCTGCGCATCACAACCCAAAAGACCGCCGGCTTCTACAACGTCTACTACCAGCTCTATCAGGATGTCGCGGTGGAATCCTGGACGCCCGCGTTCGATTACACCCGAATGATTGACCGTTTCCAACGTTGCGGCAGCGATCCTAAGGACGATGGCGCGAGCGTCGACGTCGTGAGCAAGACAGTCACGTTGGAAACCGCCCGCGGTCGGAACGCGCCGGAGAAGGAACTGTTGTCGCTCGATCGAGCCGGCACGATTCAGTACCTCAAGATCAACCCGCTCTACACACCGGACGCGTACAGCCTCAACCATGTCAACCTGCGGATCTACTACGATGGGCAGGAAACACCCAGCGTCGATGTGCCCATCGGACCGTTCTTCGGATCGGGCCTGGGCGAGGCGGAGGTCCGAGGTCTGTTTGTGGGCATGTCCTCTTCGGGCGCATACTATTGCTATTTGCCCATGCCGTTCAAAAAGGCGATTCGCATGACCTTGCACAATCGCAGTCACGAATCAGGAGGTCGCTTCTTCGTTGAGGTTGGCTACAACCACGCGTTCTCTAGAGCGCAAGGCTCAGCCCAAGTCGGCTACTTCGGCGCCAAGTACAACAACGCCTGGCCCATCACCGAACCGGTCGACTACGTCCTGTTTGACTATGAAGGCCAAGGCGCCATCGTCGGCCAGGTCATGACGGTCGAACCGATCAAGGCCGACCGCAAGCGATGGTGGGAAGGTGACATGCGGATTACCATCGATGGCGAGAAGACGCCCCGCTTCCATGGCACGGGCCACGAAGACGAATACCAGGGCGGCTGGTCCACCTTCTGGCTGGAGAATCCGTACTCGTTGCCCCTGTTCGGCGAGCCGAAGACCGAGAACCTGGTCAACGTCTTTGGGCAGGTCAATGGCTCCACGACCGTGTACCGATTCTGGCCCGGGAAGATCCCCTTCGACAAGTCGATTCGCATCTCGACCGAGCACGGGAACCACAACGACACGCCAGCCAACTATGCCTCGCTGGTCTATTATTATCACGTCCCCTAAGGCAAGGATCTTGAGAGAGAGCAATGAACGAGAAACAGAGAGCATCATTCCGTTTTGGCATATGCGTATGGTTGCTTGTCGGCTCCGTGTCGGCCTGCGCCACGCTGACCGAACCCGTCATCGAGCGAGGCATCCCAATCGCCGACGGACTGGCCAGTGTCTTCACCGAAGGGCAGAAAGTCACCATCCCGGCCCCGGCGGAGCCCGCGCGACGATGGCGCGTTCTCGACGACCGGGCGAATGAGATCAGCGCCGGGGACATCGACGCTTCATCTGAGAAGATACGTCTGGGTACACTCGGGATCGGCTGGTACCGCGTCGAGTTTCTCAGCACCGAGGGTAAATGTCTCGCCTGGGCCACGGCGGCCGTGCTGGCTCCGCTGGCGGCGCCGGTCCCACAGGATTCTCCCATCTGCGTCGACTCGGCGACCGCCTGGTTTTCCAAGAACGATCCGGCCGGGCAAGAGGAATTGACCCGCCGGGGTTCGCTGGCGGGGATCAACTGGATTCGCGACCGCCTGCATTGGCGCGAGATCCAGCCGGAACCCGATCGCTTCGAGGACGCGACGACATATGACACCTCGGCCGATATTCAGGTCCGTCACGGGCTCAAGGTCCTGCAGGTCTTTCACATTACGCCCCAGTGGGCGGTTGAAGATGGCGGTTCCACCGGACGCTACGCCGGTGACCTGCGGCACGTCTATCGTTTCTGCAAGGCGATGGCCGTCCGTTTCAAAGGTCGCGTACACGCGTGGGAGCCGTGGAACGAAGGGAATGTCTCGAACTTCGGGGCCCATACGGCCGACGAGATGTGCACCTACCAAAAGGCGGCCTATCTGGGCTTCAAGGCGGGCGACCCGAACATCATCGTCTGCTGGAACGTCTCAACCGCCACCCCCACGAAACTACACACACGCGTCGTCCTGGCCAACGAAACCTGGTCGTACTTCGATACGTACAACACGCACACCTACGATTGGCCCGATTCCTACGAACGGCTGTGGAAGCCCGTTCACGAAGCCGCGTGCGGCCGACCGATCTGGATCACCGAAAGCGACCGTGGACTCGCCTACGACACACCGGAGCCCTGGTGCGACTTTTCGCACGCCAAAGGAATCCAGAAAGCCGAGTTCATGGCGCAGTCGTACGCAACCAGTCTCTTTGCCGGGGCGGATCGACACTTCCACTTCGTCTTGGGCCACTACTGCGAAGGGGGCAAGATCCAATTCGGGCTCCTGCGCCTGGACCTGACACCGCAGCCGAGCTACGTGGCGCTGGCTGCCATCGGGCGACTGCTGGCCGGCGCCGAATGTCTGGGCCGATGGAATCTGGACGACCAACCGCACGCCCACGTCTATGCCTTCCGAGCCCAGCCCGACGGCAAGACGCGTGACGTCCTCGTCGCGTGGGCCGAGAAGCCGGCCGATTGGGACCAGCGCAGCAAAACGACCGCCGACTGGGCCCTGCCCAAGAATGTGAAGATCGATCGCGTGTTCGACTACCTGGGCCGGCCGCTCGGTTCAACCGTTCCGGCACAACTGAGATCGAAACCACTCTTCGTATCGCTCACGCCGGGCGACGCGGAGAAACTGCCCCTGCAGAAGCCCCACCGATCCGAGTATCGTCCCGGTACGCCGTGTCCCATTGTCCTGCAGTTGCAGATGCCTCGCTCGACGACGGTGAACGTCAAGCAGATCCCCTGGGCCTCGGACCATGAGCATCAGATCGAACCGGGCCAAGAGATCGCCCTGCCGCTCTACGCATACAACTTCAGCGACCAACCGGCCACCGGACGCATCGCCGTCGCACACGCCCCGGCTGGTTGGACCCTCACGCCCAACACGTGGAATGTCACACTCGATCCAATGGAGCGCACCACCCTGCCCTGTCGGTTCGTCATGCCCAAACGAGAAGTCAACAAGACCTCCGACCACTGGATCCAACTCCGCGGCGACTTCGGCGAGGGCGTTAAGCCCGTCCTGGCCTTCCGCCTGATCGCCCAACCCGGCGATGGTTACGAGGCCAAGTTGCCGTAGGACGCTTCGATCACGATGCGGCCGGCGGGCACGGCCAGCTTGATCCATGGTCCATCGCCACCGAGCCAGCGAACCGGCGCATCAGGATCCGTAGACCGACCGTCGCGCCAGAGGATGCGGCCGTCGCTCGCGATCGTTTGGGGCACCCCTGGGACCTTGGGAATCCCGATCACCGCCTCTGTGCCGGTCGGCACGGTTAGGTCCATGATGAAGCGGTCCTCGGTGCGGCGTAATTTGAGATCGATGGTCCCGTGCGGCGTGGGCACGGTCGTGTCGATTCGCTTCAGGGGTCCCATCTGGGGCAGGACGGCAAACTCCTTGAAGCCGGCCTGCGTCGGCGCGACGCCCGCCGCGTACTGGGCCAGCGCCGTCAGCGGTCCACCCGACCAGGCATGGTTGTAGGTGCCGCCGCCAAAGCCTTCGTTGCCAATGCCCCAACCTTCCCACAGCGTCGTCAGAGGGCTCTGGATCTGGGTGGCCCAGCGTTGCTTCATCCGCGCCACCGCCTCATCCGGCGCCCCCATCAGGTAGAGCGATTCGAGCACATACTTCTCCATGTAGGGACTGGCCCAGTACTGGGTATCGAGCACCTTGCGAATCGCCGGATAGTACGCGGGCTTGGCCAGACCGGCCACCACCGCCAGCGCGTTGGCCCGATCGTCCGTTTCACCCTTGTAGCCCGGCGAATGGTACTTGTCCCCGCGCCAGTAGGTCTCATTGAAATAGGTCTCGATCGACCGCATCTTGGCTTGGTAGCCGGCGATGTCCCGCTCGTGACCGGTCAGTTGCGCCATTTCGACAGCGCCCTTGAGCGTCAGGTACAACCAGGCATTCTCCAGAACGGGAACGTCCTTGTTCGTGCCCCAGTCGGTCCAGTCCCAGTCGCCCGGGCGGTGGACCACGAGCCCGTCGTCGCCGAGTCGCCAGAGGCTGAGGTAGTCGCGGACCGCCGGATAGACGTCGGCGATCGTCTGCTGGTCACCTGTATACCAATAGTAGGTCCAGAAGCCATACCAGCCCACACTGGCGAGCATCTGGCGGGGCAACTCCTTGTTCCAGGTCCCATCGCTGACCTTCATATCCAGATTATCGGGCCCAGGCACGCCGGCCGGCACGGGGGAATAGAACGTCTTGTCCCCACGTTGCCACCGAGCCAGTTCGTAGATCCCCTTCTTGGCCAGCAGCGGGCCGTGCTTCGCGTCGAAGACATAGAACGCCTCGCCCAGTTCGTTGACCGCATCGCCCCACCATTGCGCCCGCTCCCGGTCGGGACAGTCCATGTACGTGTCGCGCATCGTGACATACAGGGTCCGCTCGGCCTTTGTCCACAGCGTGTTCAACGCGCTATCGTCACAGTCAAAGGCCCCCTCGAACGCCGCGTTGTACCCGGTCTCGCGATACTTCAACGACAACACCTTGACACCCTTGGGCATCGTGTACCGCACATCGTGGCCGTTCATCCAACCGAGCGACTCATACCGTTGGAGGCCAGCGCGCGTCACGTAGACCGCCCGGACACTGGGAGAGCCGCCTCCCCGGTAGTTGTCGGTCTGGATGCCGATGCGCTGTCCGTCCGCCGCCTCAACTTCGAGATAGGGAGTGACGTGACAGTTGTAAGGCAGCTTGCCGATCAGCGTCACCGTCCCATCGTCGTTCCGTTCCTCTTCCACGGATACGTAGCCGGTCAGTCCATAATCCTTCCACAGCGGGATAGGCCGCTCGTACAGGGTATTCCACGGCTCTGCCGGCGGCGTGCCGAACGGCGTCGCCTTCGCCCATTCCGTATCGTCGAAACCGGGATTCATCCAGGGTCCGATGTCCTGGCGGGCATCGAACCGAATATTGGACTCGGGCAATCGGAAGTTCGGGTGCGGCTTCTTCGTGGACCCATAGGCCGGATGGCGCATGACCCTCCACGTCTCGTCCGAGGCAATCCTCCGGCGCCCGACTTGAGCGTCGAAGACCAGGCCCGCCTTGCCACTGCTGTTGTGCGAGAAACCCTGCTTGCCCCAGTACCAGACGAGGACCGCCACCGTGTTCGTGCCCTGCTTGAGGTGCGGCCGCAGATCGACGCGATCGTAGTAGGTATCCTTTGGAGTCGGACCGCGTTTGAGTTGTCCTTCAAAAACAACCAGGTCCCCATTGATCCAGAGCCAGTACTTACTGTCGCAAGCAATCCGGGCCACCGCCACCTCAGGCAGATCGTCCAATTCGATCTGCTTGCGAAAGCACAGCCACGTATTGGCCGGACAAGATTCATCCAACCCAATCCACTGCCCCCGCCAGGGGCGATCCCCACGAGCCACGCTCTGGCTCGCACAAACGAGAAGCAACGCAACTACCACACCCATACCGCCAAGACGCTTCATGCCAAATCCTCTGCCATCGGGAACATCATCGAGACCGGCCCTGCGAAGGCCTGGGTCATTCAAACACAATTCTAGCCCGCCGGTCAGCGTGTGACAAGAGTCGGTTGCGGTCGTCCGAATCGGTTCGTGATCGGGGCGTGATGTCATCAGAGCCGGGTCGGAATCGGTTCCGACCCGGCTCGGTCCATGCGAATCTTCTCGCGGATTGGGCTAAATTGGGTATAATCCATCGCCGATGAAGTAGACAAACGCACGCAATTAAAGGCGCACGATGGAAACAACCGATAATGTTACTCTGCCGGAACGTGTGACTCACGTAACGGTCAACGATAAAGACGTTTATCTCGTGGGCACCGCCCACCTTTCCAACGAGAGCGTCGAAGACGTCCAGACCACCGTCGATTTGGTTAAGCCCGACGCGATCGGCGTCGAGTTGTGCCAGGGGCGTTACCAGGCCATGACGCAGGCGGGCAACTGGAGCAAAATGGACATCTTCAAGGTCGTCCGCCAGAAGAAGGCGACCTTTCTGCTGGCCCAGTTGGTCATGACCAGCTTTTATCGGCGTCTGGGCGAGAAGCTGAACATTCAGCCCGGAGCCGAGATGCTCAAGGGCATCGAGCTGTCCCAGAGCACCGGCGCCGAACTCGTTCTGGCCGACCGCGGGATTGAGATCACCCTCAAACGCGTCTGGGGCTACCTGGGCTTCTGGAACAAGGTCAAGCTGTTCTCCCAACTGGCGATGGGTCTGTTTGTCCATGAGGAGATCGACAGCGACATGATCGAGAACCTCAAGAAGCAGGACCAACTCGAGGCGGTCATGGCCGAATTCGCCGATAAGTTCCCTGAGATCAAAAGGCGGCTCATCGACGAGCGCGACACCTACCTGGCCCAGATGATCCGCACAGCGCCGGGCAAGACCATCGTCGCCGTCGTCGGGGCCGGCCACGTCACCGGCATGACCGAGCAGATCCAGCAGGACCATTCGCTCGACGAACTCAACGAACTGCCCCCCAAATCCCGCTGGGTGGGCATCCTCAAGTGGGGTATCCCCCTAGCGATCCTCGGACTGCTGGTCTATGGATTCACGAAGGGCGCCGCCCACGGGATCGAGAACATCTATATCTGGTTCCTCATTAACGGCGTGCTTTCGGCGGTCGGGGCAGCGCTGGCGATGGCCCACCCACTGACGATTCTCTCGGCATTCCTGGCCGCCCCACTGACAAGCCTGAACCCCCTCATCGCCGCCGGTTGGGTGGCGGGCATCGTCCAGGCGGCCATCAAAAGACCCAAGGTCAGCGACCTGGAGGACCTGCCCGAGGCGATCGGCACGATCAGAGGTTTCTGGACCAATCCGGTCACCCGCATCCTGCTCGTCGTGGCTTTGGCGAACGTCGGCAGTATGGTCGGAACGTACATCGCCGGCGTCTGGATTGCCGCCCGCTCAGTCTGAGTCGCTCGGCGCTTCGCCCGGAACCGTCGCCGGTCGCAGCGCAACGTTGTAGAAGCGCACCTCATCGACCAAGCCCGCGAAGAAGGTCCCAGGTGCGAATTCTTCCCCGGCTCCCAGGTAGAACCCTTGGTTCGAAAAGCGCAGCTTGCCCAAGTCGCGCGCATCGGCGGCTGCCTCTTGGCCGTCGACGTAGAGGCACCGACGTTCACCATCCCAGAGAAGGCGAATGCGATGCCATGCTCCATCGGTGATATCGACCTCGGAGACAAGCGAGGTCGTGATGCGGCCGCCATCGGTCAGTTCCGTCATGAGCGTCCCGGTAGCCGGGTCGAGGCCAAGCCAGGTCAGCCCCGCACCGGCAGCGTCGGCCTGCGAGAGGATCGCCTGTCCGGGCCCACCCCCCTTGATCCAGGCGAAGACCGTAAACGGTCCATCGGTTGGACGCAGAATCGTGCCCGTGCTAACGTAGTCATCGACGCCGTCGAGTTCCAGGGCCCCGCCGATCGCGCCGTCGATTGGACGCCACTGAGGCTCGCCCTGCAAGACGCCGTCGAAACGCCCCAGGTGGTCGGCCGCCAAGTCGCCCGCGCCCTCGTCAAAGAGCCAGTGAGTCACGAGACTGGGGTACTGCATCCAATAGGTGCTCAAACCGAGCAGGTCCACGTAGCCGACCACACCGTCACCCTCCGGCGGTGGCGCAATGTCGAACGCCGGCGCTCCGGCCATCCACCGCTGCGCCAGATGCGCGAAGTCCACGAGGTTCAGCACCCCGTCCTGATTGAAGTCGGGCACGGCGCGAACGCCCAGCAGATACGGCGCGATGAACTGGGCCATGACGCCCGCCCCTTCGGCGTTGGGATGAATGCCGTCGGGAAACAGGTCGCTATGGTCCAACAGTGCGGCGTACAGATCGAACACGGGCGTGGCCCTAAGGGCCGCGATCTCGTCGACCAGAGGCAAGACTTCCTCGCGAACAACCGTGGAACTGATCGTGGAGTTCAGGTTAAAAACCGGCACCGGTCTGCAGATCCAGACTTCCGGCTCGCTAGGCAACGCGCGGAAGGCATCGATCATCGCGATGTAGTCGGAGACATACTCGTCCTTGTGCACCCAATTATGCGGCTTCGAGTCGTTCGTCCCCAGCTTGATGATCACGATGTCGGGGCCGCTGGCCAGCGCGCTGTTATAGGCGCCCTCGCGAATGTAGGGCCGGTCGCCCTTGCTCAACAGGGTCGCCCCGCTGACACCGAAGTTGTCCACCTCCCAAGTCGTGTCATACTGCTGGAGAACCTGCTCCAGCTGGGCCGGGTAGCTGTCGCGAGCCCGGTTGGAAATGCCCGAGCCATAGGTAATGCTGTCCCCCACACAAGCGACCCGTTTGGCGCCGGCCACCGACACGACAAAAGCGATAACCACTACGACAGCCAACGCTCGGCTTTTCATATCTCCACTCCCACCGAAATAACATCTCTGTCAACACAACGAAACACCGCCTCCAATTCTAACCGGGCCAGAAGGTCCATCAAAGCGAAATCCTCCCTGTTTGGCGGCCAGGGCTTTCCTTCCACCGTCTGGCTGGTCGCACCGCCTGCCCAGTGTTTCTCGCCGCCACCGTCTGCCGGGAAAATACGTAGTCCCCACAATTGACAGGCGGACCGGCCCCGCTCGGCTGGGGGATACAACTTTTGGGAAGCAAGGCGCGTCCCGCGAGACCGGGCGTGCCTGGACACCGACAAGGCCGCAAGAACCGTGTTCATCTGCAATTGACCGAATCGTTCGCCTGCAGGCACTCGCGCGTGGCGAAACAATTCCACCTTGAATGCGCAACGACCCTAACGCGAGATAATGGAATCACTCTACAGACGAAAGGAGACCAAGGATGTCAGCGCGGAAAACAAAGAGCAGCAGGAGCGAAACGAAGCGCAGTGTGAACTTTGAAGTCGTCGTGAAATCAGAAGGAATGAGCAGGTCGTTCTTGCTATGACGACGCCTTCCCCACCGTGGCGAGTATCGATGAGTACCGCCCCCCTCAGGGCCGGAATATCGAGACGGCCCGGAAACTCCAGAAGCACGGGATCACCGTGCATCACATCGGCGCGTTCAGCATTTCGGCCTCTTGCGCCGAAACGACGTTCGAATCCTTCTTCGGGACGAAGATTCGGGACAACCGTCCACAAGAGAGGCATCACCGGCCACGGCGTGGGCGTGGTCATGCCCGACACGGGGTTCTATCACCTTCCAGGAACAGGGCTATAACTTCCTGGCCGTAACCACCCCGGATGCACTGGACCACACCACGGACAACCACGGCCACGGCACGGGAGAATGCGCCAACCTGTTCGCCACGGCACCCGGGATCAACTTCATCGGGCTGAAAATGGGCATTACGGATTCCCGGGCAGCATGCCGGAGGTCATCAGCGTGGGCGGCGTGATCGTCGACGCGAATCTCAAGTATTCGGCCACGCGATACACCAGCGGCTTCAAATCCACCTGGCTTCCGGGACGCAATGTTCCCGATATCACCGGGCTTTGTGGAGAACGACTGACCGCCGACTACATTGTTCTGCCCGTTCAAAAGGGCGCCAAGTTGGACAGAGCCGGCGACTGGGGGGCCTTCAGCGGCACCTCGGCAGCCAGTCCGATGGTGGCCGGCGTCTACGCCCTGCTAAAAGAGGCGGATCCCCACTTGCCTCCCAACGATATCAAGAATATCCTCAGGCATACGGCGCGCGATATCACGGTAGGACAGTGCGCCCAAGGCCACCACGCGGCGCCCGGCCCGGATCTGGCGACAGGCCATAGCCTGGTCGATGCCGAGCGGGCCATTGAAACCATTATATGACCCGCCTCGGCGGGCCGGTCGAAATGATCGTTAGTTGGAGCGCCCGCTTCCAACCGGGCGCCCCACGGGATAGGAACGCCACAGCAATGGCACAGAGCCCTGCGCAGACAGTTCAGTTCGATATTCTTCTCAAATCGGTCGGCTCCGGCCAGACCCCGAACCTTGGCAATATCGATCGGTTCAGAGTCGCCTCTGAGGACATCGAGAGATGTCGCCGCTGGCTGGCCAGACGAGGAGTGGATTGCCACGCAACGGATTTTAGCCTGGCTTGCAGCACCACCGTAGAGATCTTCGAAACGCTTTTTGCCACCAAACTCCAGCCCGGAACCAAGGCGCCGGGAACACCCCCCTGGCGTTGCGCACCGCAACCCCAGTCGCCGGCCGACATTCAGGAATATGTCGACCAAATCACAATCGCCGCACCGCCCGAACCGTTTTGACAAGGCTCGATCTCTGACGGACCTCACGCGGACAGACCGCTCCGGGCAGACAAAAAGAAACGGGGGCCTGACTCATAGGAGTCAGGCCCCCGCTTGATTACCATCATGGGACCATCGGTTCGACGGTCCGACACGGTCGCGATCAAACGACCATGCCATCATGACTTAGATGCGACTAGAGGAGACCGATCTCAATGTTGTCGATCGCCCACCACCAGTCATTGCCGGCGTCGAAACACCCGAACGTCAGAACCATGCTCTGGGCTCCGGCGGGCTTGTCGATCTCGACGGTCACCATCTCGTTGGTGGCGTAGTCCTTGAAATTCTCACTACTCGAATCCGACTCCCAGAGAAGAATCTGGACCGGATCGCCGCCATCGAAGGAGACGGTAATATTCCCCGTCTGATGGTAGTTGCTGTCGAACTCAGGACGCCAGCTCGAGGCAAACGTCAACTGCAGTGCATCCGTCATTACGCCGGATACGTCGATCGCCGGCGTGGCGAGGAAGCTGTTGAAGTAGCCATCAGTGTGATCGGCATCGTCCCATTCGTCCGGGTCGGCGATAGCCACGGTGCCGGTCCCCAGCTCGAACATTGAACGGTCCTGATCCTCAGCGGCTTCCGTCCACCAGGCCTTGTCGGCGAAACTCCAGCCGGCCCATTCGGTCACACCGTCCGTATTCGGATCGCCGACGCCAGCCATACCGCTGTCGTCGATGCTCCAGCCTGCCGGCGCCGTCTTTGTCCAGACAGCATCGCCAGCGACTTCCTCGTCCACATTCGGACCCAGGGGCAGCCCCTCGAAGTCCTCGGAGAACACCGGGCCGGGAACGCCTACGGTGACGTTGCTGACCGAGAGCGTACCGGAACCACCGGCCACCGGATTAATCGGGTCGCCTACACCCACGGCGATCTTCGCAACACTGGTCACGTCCACGCCGGTGGCGGCGAGGTAGTCGATCGCAACGGTCAACGCTTGCGTACCGGCGCCTGTCACGTCAGCCGGGATAACCGTCACCTGTCCGGCGCTGTCCTCAACAGCCAGATAAGCCGGGACCGGATAGCCACTCGGAAGGGCTTGTACTTCCATGATCTGCAGGAAGTCAGTGCCACCTTCCAGGCGGATGAACTTCACATCGGCAAAGCCTGCGCCATCGTTGGTGAAGGTGTGGATGCTACCAAGGGCATGATCCGCGATGGGCTCACTCACATAGATCTCGTTGCGATCGGCATCCAGCGCCTTGGCGACCACACCGACAATGCGCTCGTCGCAGCAACTCGCACGGTTGTGCACGACGATCGCCGCCAGCGAGTACACCTGGTCGAGCTCGACCTCCAACCACTTATCGGGATCGTCAGCGACCGAGTGGGACCCGGTGCTGAGATCGCCGTCAATGGCCATCTGAGAGGCCCAGCTATCATCATACTTGCTGCTCGATGTGGCCGAGCCTGCCAGAGCCACATTGATCGGCGCGACCTGATATGCCACCTGCAGGGCCTTGGCCCCGTAGGCCGACAGGTCCACGGCCGGATCGAGCGTTTCGGCGATTTCCGTGATGTACGGCTCTACGCCATTGTTGTAATCCACGGACTGGCCGGCCAGGCTGCCCACGGGAAGGCTCGCGACCGTCGAGAAGCTCCAGACATCACCTTCCCAGATATCGACGCCGTCATTCTCGTCGATTCTCCAGGTGTAGGTCGCGCCCAGTTCCAGACCGAGAGGCGCATACGTGCTCTCCGTCACGGCGTCGATCAACTCGTCGTTGATGTAGACGTCGCTCGAGGTGGAGCCTCTACCACCATGCCAATCCAGTTCAGCGTCCGGAGCCACACCCGTCGCGCCGTCAGCCGGAGCCACGATGCGGGCCTGGGCCGGGATGTACATGAAGCGGACTTCGCTCAAACCGGAGTCGGGGAAAGCACCGCCACCCCAGTTGGTGTTGGCCGTCAGCTTGACGACCTTGGCGGCGACACCCATCATGTCAACCGTCGTATTGGCGGCATAGGCTTCGGCAGCGGGGGCCTGGGCGAACTCGACATCCGCCAGAACGGTCCACTCGACACCATCCACGGAGATCTCGATGGTGACATCTTTGAAACCATAGCCCAGGAACATTTCGAAGCCAGTGTTGGAGTTCCAGACCAGCATCTCGTCCATCTTGTAGACGCGGGGGAACTCATACGTGATCGAAACGAGCTCGCCTTCGGCCGGCTTGCCGAGCCACATTTCCATACTCGCCGTCGAGTGCTCATCGTTCTCGTTGAGACCCGAACCATCCACGGTCTGCTGGGCCGTACCGCCATCGGCGCCCGAAGTCGCATCGGTCGTCGCGATGATACCTTCGACGGGGAACGTCGCGGCTTCAGTCGTGAAACTCCAAACGAGACCTTCCTCGCCATTCACATCGACACGCCAGTAGTACGTGGTACCCAACTCCAGATCCACACCGGCAGTACCTGCGGTGAACGTAGCCTCTGTGAGCCCCTCGGCCAGTAGATCCAGTGCGGCCGGATCGGTGCCACCATAGACGTTGTACACCGGATTCTCGACTCCCACGGGCGGCAACCAACTGGCTACGACGTCAACGAGATTCGTGGCGCCATTGGCCGGCGTGGGTAACCAGGCGATCGAGGCTTCGGCAAAGGGCAGATACCAGTTGTTGATCCATTCGCTGATGACTTCACCGCGTATGTCCATGAGTGCATCAGCGGCCTGGATGAAGATGCCCAGGCGACCGCCCGTCGAAGCATTACGAACAATCGAGGGGTCCGTGGCCGTTCCACCAGCGACCTGGCCGAGAATGAGTTCAGGAGCCCAGTCGCCCTGAAGCGCATCGAGGAAGAACGGGCGGGTACTCGGGACAGCCACCAGAGACGGGGTGAACGTCGCAGCGTCAGGGGTAAGGGCGCACGGCGCACCGCTGCCCCACATGCCGATAGGTTGGTCCATCATGTTCTCGAGGCCGGCCTGGGCGTTGTTGTTGCCGGCACTATTGACATAGAAGATGTAGTCGCCGGTGTTGATAATGGTATTCCCGTCATCCAGGAACAACTCAGCCAGCGAGCCCTCAGGCATGGCATTGCCGCCGGGATAGATCGATTCAGGGAACTGTCCGCACAGAATCAAGAGGTCCGAGACCCCGTCGCCTGTATGGGCAGCGACCCAATCTGCAAGGGCATCCTGTGCGTCCTGTGGGAACAGTTCCACAGAAGCCCCCGTAACGTTGTCCACAATTTCCTGCATCTCACGGTCGGCCTCAGCCTGCGGCCACCAACCTGCGTGGGTGGAAATTGCAATAGACGGCTGGCCGATGACGGTGCCGGTGAGCACCACACACACAATAACTAGACACACTACAAGACTTGTCTTTCCTCTAAACATACCCCATCTCCTTTTCAAAAGTAGTAGATTGAGTGTTTCGAGTGCCTCCAGGCCGCACGATGATTGACACTGTTCACCAATGCCCTGTCATTATGGAACACCTCCTTCCCGGTCCCGAAGCTCGCGATGAGGCGTATCTGAACATGCACCGTGAGCGCAGTCAACTTCAACGCCGCCTAGAGCTTCTTAATCTCCGTAGATCCCTCTACTCACCCAGGTACTGGTATCAGCTTGTCGGGAAAGACTCCCGCAGATCGCCGTATTCTTTGGCCGGTCAATCAGCTAACAGACTTACCCTCTAACGCATTGCCACATGGCACAGGCAAAGGCACGCCTGTGCGCGAATGAGTTACGACCGCACGAAATCTATTATCGACAAATCGGGGGGGCGACGCAATAGGTTCTCAATATTTTCTTGAATTTCCTATCCCATCACATCTCGATCCGGGTCTCGAAGCCCTTCCGAGGAGCCTCTCCAGCACGCCCGGGCCTAGCGCGATAAGGGAGCAAACCAGTGGGACCAGAAGCAAGGCGATTGAGTGGGGTTTGGGGTGCGGATGTGTTATGGGCCGTTCTGACGGCACAGCCGACCGAATCGAAAGCACAGACGCAAGAGGCCTCGCCCGGCGTCAGCCCCAGACAAAGAAAAACGGGGGCCTGCGTATGACGCAGACCCCCGCTTGATTACAGTTATGAGACTACCGGTTCGGCAGTCCGGCATGGACGCGGTTAAACGGCCATGCCATCATAACCTGGTTACGGCAGATAGTGAGTGACCTTAACGTTGTCGATCGCCCACCACCAGTCGTTACCGGCATCGAACAAACCGAAGTCCAGGACCATACTCTGGGCCCCGTCAGGCTTGACGATCCCGATCGTAACAGTCTCATTGGTGGCGTATGGCTTGTAGTTCGCACTCTCCGAATCCGATTCCCACAAGAGAACCTCGACCGGATCGCCACCATCGAAGGAGACGGTGATGTTCGCCGTCTGATGGTAGTTACTGTCGAACTCCGGACGCCAACTCGAAGCGAACGTCAACTGGAGCACATCCGATTCCACCGCACTGACGTCGATCGCCGGCGTGGTGAGGAAGCTGTTGAAGTAGCCTTCGGTGTGATCGGCGTCATCCCACTCGTCCGGGTCGCCGATGGCCACAGTGCCGCTGCCCAGGGTGAAGAGTGAACGATCCTGATCCTCAGCAGCTTCGATCCACCAAGCCTTGTCGGCGAAGCTCCAGCCGGCCCACTCGGTCACACCATCGGTCGCCGGGTCACCGACCCCAGCCATAGCGCTGTCATCAATGCTCCAGCCTTCCGGCGCCGTCTTCGTCCAGACGGCATCTCCGGCCACCGCTTCGTCTACATTCGGACCCAGGGGCAGACCCTCGAAGTCCTCTGCAAACACCGCTGCGGGGGCGAATACACCGATCAACTCGATTTCGGCGATCTGCATACTATTGGCCGATCCGGCATCCCGAACGGTCGGGAACAAGACCTGATAATACGCGTAAGCGACTGTGTTCTCGAACTCGATCGCCGTGGCGTTCATGGTGAACCGCGGCCACGCTTCTTCGGCGGCAAAATCATTGACGTCGCCGATGGCGATCAACTCATACGGACCTTCAATGCTCTCGTTCGAGCCATAGAGTTCGAAGGAGACCGGATCGCGTTCCGGTGAATCATTGGCCGTGGTAAGCGTCAAGCCGGTGACGATCGTCGAACCGATCGCCGGCGCCACTTGAATCCCAGTGGGTTCGGTGAAGCCTTTGAAGTGCAAGAACTTGGTTCCGGTGTCGTCGTCGATCGCCAGATCCGGCGTTTCGCCGTCGGGCCAATCGCCGTCATTGGGAACACCCACGACTACGTCGCCGACCACGGTGATGTCGCGGGCGCCGCGCAGGAAGTAGGCATCGGCGTGTACGCCGATTTGGCCGCTGGAAAGGGCGTTGTCGTAGATGGCCACGCCAAAGATGTCGCCATCAAAGTCGTCGAAGAAATCGTTGCCATCTTCGGCCTGGGCGCCATAACCGATGCCGGTCAAACCCGACAGGGTAATCGCCGAATCGATGCTGCCTCTCAACACACCGTCAACGTACAGAGCCGTCGTAGCGGCGTCTTCACTGGAAACAAAGACCAGGTGGGTGGGGACGCCGGGATTGGTGGCGACGCCGTAGTCGTAGTCTGCTACGCCAAAGACGGTCGCGCCGTAGGTCCCGGTGTTGTTCCACTGCTCGTACTTGATCCCAACGTTGGTGTCGCCAAAGTTTCGGCGACCGATCAGAGCCATACTGGCCTGCGTCTCGGCTCGGTTACTCTTAACGATGAACTCGTAGCTGATGTCGCCACTGAGTTCGCCAATGTCATAGACGCCGTCAACGACATCCGTAGCGAAGTAGGTCGGCAGCGCCGCTGCAACGGTGTTCACCCAGGCTTCCTGTGAGGTGAGCACTGAGGGACCCACCGAGAAGCTCCAGACCGGGCCGGCGGTGACGCTGGCATCGGCATTGATCTCATCGATGCGCCAGAAATGGGTTGCGTCGCCGACAAAATCTTCGGCCGGGGTATAACTGGGCGCCTCTACGCGGCCCTGGTACACGCTGGCATCGCCGGCGACCACGAGGTCCCGGTCGGTTCCTACATAGACATCATGCTCGACCGCCTCGTCACCCGGCAGCCAGGTCAACTCCATGATAGCGCCAAAGTCCGCTATCGGGGCGCCGTCGGCCGGTTGCGGGTCCCATGCCGCCAGCAGATCGCTACCCATCGGTCTGATCTCCTCGGCAGTCAGGGCGCGATCGTAGATGCGAACATCGTCGATCATACCGTTGTACCACTGATGTCCGGTCCAGGCACGACCGCCCAGCGAGATCATCCGGGTCGTGGCGCCGTCAAAGTTGTCCAGATTCGGGTTATCGTCTGAGTTCCTCAGGGCACCGTCCACATAGATCTTGTGACCTTCGGCATCACGCGTGCCGACCACCATGTGCCATTCATCGACGGCCAGCCAATTGGTGCGACCGGCATTGACAGCATGGAATCCAGGGGCCGTGTCATAGTAATGCAAGGACAGGTCACCATTGACACCTACGCCATCCTCTACGCCGAAGAGAAGGTCACTACGGGAACCGACGCAAAGGAGGTACTGAGCGCCGCTATCGCCTTGAATATCGCTGCCCACCTTGAACCAGGCGCTGTAGGTGTATTCCTGCGCCAGGTACAAGTCTTCCGGGGTCCCGAAGTCGACATAGTCACCGTCACCGTCGAATTGCACGGCGCCGTCGGCCCACTGAGCGTCGCCGCCCAGCATGCCGTGATGGCCATGGCCGGACTGGTCAAGCACGGTTGTGCCCGTACCTTCATCAAGTGTCCACCAAGCCACTAGGTTGGGATCGGTCACCTCGATGATCGGCAAGGTGGAGAAACTCCAGACCGCACCGGCGATGATGTCCCCCGTCGCAGCCCACTCGTCGACGACCCAGTAGTAAGCGGTGTCGATGTCGAGCGCTTCGATATCGACCGTGTTGGACAAAGACATGGACCGGATCGAGGTGGTCCCGTCCCTGGCTTCGACCAACGCCAGGTCCGTGCCGAAGTACACATTGTGGAGGATCGCGTCTTCGCCCGGCGCCCAGGTCAGCGTAATCGCCTCGGCCAGGAGGTTCACGGCCCCGTCAGCGGGAACAGGGTCGGAAGCGGGAGTCTGCGCCTGGCCCGCCATCGCCAGAAACAATATAAGGGAACACACTACACTGAGCATTCGTCTGTTAAACATACCCCATCTCCTCTTCGAAAATATTAGATTGAGTGTTTCGAGTGCCCCCCCAAGCCATACGCCGACCGACGTTGCTCACCAATGCCCTGCCATTCCGGAACACCTCCTTCCCGATCCCAAAGCTCACGATGGGCGTATCTCGACAGGCACAGTGCGCGCACATCACATACAACGCTCACACAGAGCTTATTACTCTCCGTAGATCCCTCTACTCACATAGGTACTCGTATCAGCTTGTCGGGAACGAATCCCGCAGATCGCGATGCCCTTGGGCCGATCAATCGGCCAATGAACCCACCTTCCAATACACTGCTACATAGCACAGGCCCGGCCTGTTCCCGATGAAGAAACGACCGCACACGCTCCATTATGGGAAAATCGGAGAACCAACGCAATATGTTCTTTCATTTTCTCGCATTTCCCCTTATCGCCGGCTGAAGCCATGGGACGAATCAGCGGTCGCCCGCCCCCCCGCCACTGCCGCCGGAACCGTTTCATATCGATCATGGTTTTCGCCCGTGCGTTGTGGTACTAATAGGCAGCGCAATGCGTGGAAACGCCGCTTGCCAAGACAAAGGGAAATCCCGGATCAGACAACGTGACGCAACAAGGGAGAAAACCAGTGAGATTAGAAACACAGCGATGGAGCGCAATCATGGGCGCGATTTGGTTGTTGGCAGTCACGATAGCACTTGTCACCGGAGATTCCGCATCGGCAACGGCGACTGAATCGAAAGGACAGGCGTCACAGGCCTCGCGTGAGAACGGGGCAGGCCTCTCTCTGACAGAGACGGCCCGGCAGGCGGTGCGCGTCAAACCGGCGCCGCGGCAACTGGCCTGGCACGAACACGAATTCATCGCCTTCGTGCACTTCGGTGTGAACACGTTTTCGGCGCGCGAATGGGGTACGGGCAAGGAAGACCCCGCCAGTTTCAATCCGACGAAACTCGATACGGATCAGTGGTGCCGCGCCATGCAGGCGGCCGGGATGAAAATGGTCATCCTTACGGTCAAGCATCACGACGGGTTTTGCCTCTGGCAGACGCGCTACACAAAGCACTCGGTGGAGTCCTCACCCTGGCGCAATGGCAAGGGTGACGTCTTGCGCGACCTGTCCGCCTCGTGTCTCAAGTACGGTCTGAAACTGGGCGTCTATCTGTCACCAGCCGACCTGTATCAGATCGAGAACGCCGAAGGACTTTACGGCAACCTCAGCCAATACACCGAGCGTACCATCCCGCGACCGGTTCCAGGACGCCCCTTCAAGGACCGCCGCACCTTTCGCTTCAAGGTGGACGACTACAATGAGTATTTTCTCAATCAACTGTTCGAGCTGCTAACCGAATACGGCCCCGTCCACGAAGTCTGGTTCGACGGCGCCCACCCCAAGCGCAAAGGGGGTCAGACCTACACCTATCAGCAGTGGTACAGCCTCATCCGCGCATTGGCGCCCATGGCGGTCATCTTCGGCAAAGGGCCGGACGTACGCTGGTGTGGCAACGAGGGCGGCGGAACGAGACAGAGCGAGTGGAACGTCATTCCGCTTCCCGGGCCGGTCGACGAGTGCAAATGGCCTGACATGACCGCGACGGAGTTGGCCACGTTGCCTAAGCTCCAACAGACCCTCAACGCCGGCGGCGTCCTCCATTACTACCCGGCCGAGACGAACACGTCCATCCGTCGCGGCTGGTTCTGGCGCGACGAACAACAGCATGTCAAACCAACGACGGAAATCCTCGACATCTGGTACCGCGCCGTCGGCGGCAATAGCGTCTTCCTGCTGAACATTCCTCCCAACCGAGAGGGGCTCTTCCCCGCGCGTGACGTGAAGGTCCTCGAGGAGGTCGGTCGCATCACGAAAGCAACCTTCGCCACCAACCTCGCCCAAGGTGCGACGGCTCATGCGTCGGAGACACGGGGTTCCGATTTCACTGCGGAGCACGCCCTCGACGGCGATACCGCAACGTGCTGGATGCCCGAGGACGGAACCACCGCCGCCAGACTGGTCGTGACGCTCTCGACACCGCGCCGCTTCAACCGCATCGTACTGCAGGAGCAGATCCGCAATTACTCGCAGCGGATCGCGCGGTTCGCGATCGACGCCGAGATTGAGGGGACCTGGCGTCAGATTGCCAAAGGCACCACCGTTGGCTATAAGAAGATCTGTCGCACCGCGACGGTCTCTTCCAACCGAATTCGCGTGCGCGTGCTGGAGGCCCGCGTCTGCCCGACGATCAGCAACTTCGGCCTGTACTTCGAACCGGTGCCCGTTTCCACTCCCCAGATCCGCCGCGATCGACAGGGCAACGTCAGCCTGCACTGCGATCCGGCCGGCCCGGTGATCCGCTACACACTGGATGGAAGCGAACCGACGAGCGCCTCGGCCGAGTACCAACGCCCCATCGCCCTGCCGCGTGGTGGCACGGTCAAGGCCCGCGCCTTCCAGGCGGGCGCCGCCGAGTCGAGTGACATTGCAGCCAGCGTCTTCGACATCTGTGCAGCGAAATGGAAGGTCGTGCGCGCTTCGAGCGAACAGACGCCGGACGAACCGAAGGAAGCGGCCATCGATGGCGACCCCCGTACGATCTGGCATTCGCGCTGGAGTCCTGAGACCGCGAAGTACCCGCATGAGATCGTCATCGATCTGGGTGAATCGCTCACGTTGCGCGGCTTCACCTACACGCCCCGCTCCGGCTCATTGAACGGCACCATCAAGACGTACGCCATCCACGTGAGCCCTGATGGCCAGGACTGGGGCCAACCGGCGGCGCAAGGTGAGTTCGGGAACATCCGCAACAATCCCGTCCAGCAATCCGTCCGCTTCGCCAATCCCCACACGGGGCGCTTCATCAAATTCGTAGCGACGAGCGAAGTAAACGGACAACCCTGGGCCTCGGCAGCGGAGATCGGCGTGGTTACCCGGTGACACACGGGATTATGGGCAGATCCTTAGTGGGGCGCCTTTTTGAGATAGCGCACCTCGTAGGCGTAACGGGCCTCCTGCCCCGCCTTGAGGTGTCGTATGACAGGTGTCATTTCCATGTTGATCTGAATACGTTCGGGACTCCAGTAGAATGAGACGTCCTCGAAGGCTTCCGGATCGAAACGCTGCTCTACACCGAAGGCCATCTTTCGGTTGTAGTAGGCCAATGCGCCGCCCTGAAGACCTTTTTTGACCAGCGCCCGTTGGGCGTCGGTCGGTTTGGCATCGACCCAGCCTTTGTTGGCCTGCACCCACGTAGAGGCTTTCACATACAGTCCGATTTCCCGGGGATCATCCGAACCCGATCCGGAGTCGTATTCCGGATGCACCAGAACGTCAAAGGGACGCGCCTCTTTGGCCTTCAATACCGTCTCGAATCGGATCGCATCGTCTTGGAGTGTGATCGTGCGTCTGATCCGCGCGCCGTCACTGGCCGTGATGGCAACCACCGCCCGGGTCGGACTCTCCTCCACCACCTCATAGGGCAGAATACCATTCGCCTTGGGCCCGGCGCCCTGACGAACCCAATCCTCGAAGCGGAATCGATCCAACGCCCGGGCCGGTTGGATCACGTCACGACCCGTGGGCTTGTACGTCATCTCGACGATCTTGGCATTGCTCTCCGGCAAGACCAGTACGCGCCAGGTATCGTTCTCCAGGCACACCGCCCGCATCCCAGCGTAGAGCTTTCGCATCGTGTCAATATACGTCTTGGCCGCCGTCCGCTCATTCTCCATGCTGACGTTGAACTTCGCACATAGCCTGGCATACCGTTCCAACAGATCGGCATCGACCCCTTCCAGCGAGGGCTTGCAGAGACCCTTTTCATATTTCAGATCCATGGTGGCGGCACTAAGCGAGGCGCGGAGGGCACAGAGCGACGCCTTTTCGACGCGTGCGTGTACCTCCTCGGTACGCGCCAGGGCTAAGGCCTTAGCGAAATAGGCTTCTATCCGCCGCGCGGTGTCGGGATTGATACAGAGTGACGCCTCTGTGGGGAAACAGGTGGGGTGCCGACCCTGATCCTCGACGAGATCATGGTAATACGTCAGATACGCAATAATGGGCGGCGCGGCCTCGGCGTAATGCAATCGGCAGAACTCAAGGCTCTCCTTCCAACTGTCCCGTCCCGGCTTCCACAGGCAGCGTGACATCACGTAGTTGCGCAGGTCGCTCAGTTCGGTGGAAAAGCCATTGCCGGCCGCCTGCATAAACACACCCTTCCCGTTGTTGTCTGCGTAATAGGCAACCGTCCTGCCGATGCTGCGCAGGTTCGGATAGGGCAAGAGATACCCCTTGAAGTTCGTGTTGTAGTGCCAGATGAAAATGTTCTTCGCTTTCCGCTTCCACCCCGCCAGGTCATCACAAAACTCCTGGTTTCGGGAACAACCCGGATCGTCGATGGCATGGAAGTTACAGCACTCGATACTGCACAACTGAATCATCACGTTGTCACGCGCACGAATCGTCTTGGGGGGCTTTCGGGTGTACTGATAGGCGTATGTGCTGATCAGAACATCGGGATGGGTCTGCTCGATGCGTTCGGCCACGGCGTTCACGAAAGACAGCGTCGCACCGGCATGCGATTCCTCGCGCGCATCGATCGCCGCGCAATTCTCGCAGGTGCAGTAACTGACATTGTCCATATGCGCAACATTAAAGTTCTTCACACCGGGGTTCTTCTCAATGGCGTCCAGCGTCGCTTGAATGACAATCTCCAGCACGTCAGGATTCGTCATGCACAATTGCGGCCCGCCGCCATGCATCTCCAGCGTGCGCCGCCCGTTCACCAGCGCATAATACTCCGGATGCTCCTTGCCATAGGTCGCCGGCGGCACAAGACGGGCAACGTTATGCATCACCAGTCTAAAGCCCGTAGTTCCGCCAAGCTTGGCCTCGCCCCCCACCGTATTGGTGCGCAGCCGCGCGGCAAAGGCGGGATTGCGATTGGTTTCACCATAATAGGACCAGCGAAACGCATAGGGGGGCACATAGGTATGACGGCGTGAGTCTATCTTGATGTCTCTTCCGTTCTTGGGGTAAAAAGTGTGATCGCCCGTCAGGTAGCGCACCCCGCAGAGTTCTTCGAAGAATTCATACACGCCGTAGAGCGTACCCCGGGGACGCCCCCCGAAGATCGCGACCCTCTCGGGCGAAATGTCCAGGTAAAGGCCTTCCTCGCCTAGTGCTTCGGTGTTCACCCGCACGCCATGGGCCGCCACCGCATCCGGGCCGATCAGAACCGCCTGCGTGTCTTCCGAAGCCGTTTTCACGATAGGCAGGTCAATGCCTGTCAAGCCCCTGAATAGATTCTGGAACTCACTGGCCGCGTAGGATTCGGACGCGATCGCCACCGGACTGCAGACGATCTTCCAGGACTCCATATCACCGAGCGTCAGCGGCGCCTTCGCGGTGCATTCCATGGACATTGCCAGACATAACAAACCTACCAACGACATTCGCCACATGACACGCTCTCCTTAGATTGTCCGATTTCAATCCCCGCGTTCTATCCGGCACCCGTCTCTCTGCCATGGAACCGTGCTTCCGATAAGCTCAGACGATCGCCGTGGCAAGCGGTTGGCCCACGTTCACCAGCGTCTCCTTGCCCGCGTTGCTGTTCGCCACCAGGTCCTCGCAGAAGCGGATTCGGTCCGGCTCAAAAACAAGTATGACGGTTGAGCCGCCAAACTTGAAGTACCCCTTCTCTTCCATCTTCTCGACGTGCCCCGAGCAACGGGTGTTCACGATACTGCCCACACCGAACGCGCCGACCTCCACGAAAGCAACAGTTCCGAAATACTCTGTCTCGATCAAGGTCGTGCTGCGCTTGTTCTCGCCAAAAACATCGGCCCCGCTGCCCAGGGCGATGGGGTTCACCGAGTGCAGCGCCCCGCCGATGTCCCGGTACTCCATGATCTCGCCCGCACAGGGGAAATGGTAGCGATGGTAATCCGCAGGGCAAAGGCGAACGATGGCCAGCGCCCCGTTGATGAAGCGATCGGCACGACCCGGCAGCATTTTGCGAATTGTAAACGGATGACCCTTGACCGGCACAAACACGTCCTCATCAAGCGCGGGGAACACCAGAGCACGGCCTTCGGCAGGGCATACCAATGACTGGGGGTCCGTACTGAAAGGACGCACCTCGGGTCTAAGATGTCGCGTGAAGAAGTCGCTGAACGATCGGTAGCTCTCCTTGGACTCTGCAAATTCGCCGGCATCAATGGAAAGCTCCTCTATCGCGACGCCGATCTTGCCCTTGGAGAACCCCGAATCGTACCACTTGCCCATCAGTCTGCTGAAGAAGGAGGATCGGAAGAGAAGCCGTTCCAGGAGTCTAGACCGCGAGTCCTGATACGCCCAGCGTATCCACTTCTCACCCATAACCGCTTCTTCAAACGGCTCACCCGTTTGACGGTCAATCACAACGATCGGTTCGTTATCAGCCACCAGCTAGCCTCATACAGATTCTCTCCAGACCACCAATACCATCCAGCGACAGAACGGGGTCAGGTCCCTTTCCCATACGACTTCAAGCAGTACGGGCTGGAATCCATTTGGCCAATCTATCGTTGTTTGGAGGTCTTTCGCAAGGTTTTCTCCGGGCTCGCCCCATATGATACGCATCAGGGGCGACGCCCTCAGGCGTCGTTTCGCAAAGAACGTGCAGCGCTTTGGAGGCAAAAGCCGGTGACATGAAAAACTTTTTTTATTGCAGTTCCAGCCTGGAGTTGCGCGATGCGGTGGGGCTGGATTCTCTGTTTTTTTCGCAAAGAACGTGCAGTTTCGCCCCTTTTATGACGCCCGCGTCACTAGTAGAGGGGGAGCGTTTCCCGGCTTGGAGCCGAGAAAGGAGATCAAAACGCAAAGAGTAAAATGCAGAATTGAGGAAGTTATCGCCGCGAGCGGCGATTCCCTAGTTTTGATCTTTGATACTTGATCTCTGATTTGGCTTGCCTCCGGCCTACAGCCTCCAGTCTCCAGCCTGAGGTGTGTTAACTATGCAAAACAAATCCAATTCCCGTGTTTTCCGGCCAAAAACAGGGTCCAATCAGAAAAACGAACCCAAACGAACCCAATTGGGGCAAAGAAGTGAGCGTGAGTTGGCTCTGGATGTGCCGAATGCGACGTCGATCGAGAGCGGCGAGTAGACGGTTGACCGGGACGGCGTTTCTGATTAGGATACATAGTTTCGAGATCCCTTAGGAGTAGTTGGAATGACGAACGTAACACTGGTTACCGGAGACGGAATCGGCCCGGAGATCGCCGAAGCGACCCGCCGATGTATTGATGCGACAGGCGCCAAAATCAACTGGGACATCGCCGAGGCCGGCGTGGACGTCATGGAGCGAGAAGGCACCCCCCTGCCCGACGCGACAGTCGCATCCATTCGCCGCAACGGTGTCGCGCTCAAGGCCCCCATCACAACGCCCGTCGGGACGGGGTTCCGCAGCATCAATGTCCACCTGCGTCAGAGCTTCGATCTCTACGCCTGCCTAAGGCCCTGCAAGAGCTATGAAGGCGTGCGGAGCCGCTATTCGGACATCGATCTCGTCGTCGTCCGTGAGAACACCGAGGACCTCTACGCCGGGATCGAATACGAGAAGGGTTTGGACGACACGCTGGAGCTGATCGACTGGCTCAACAAGCACAGCGAGCGGAAGGTCACGCCGGATTCGGGGATCAGCATCAAGCCGATCTCGGTGGCCGGGACCACCCGCATCGTGCGTTTCGCCTTCGACTACGCCCGCAAGATGGGCCGCAAGAAGGTCACCAGCGTCCACAAGGCCAACATCATGAAGTTCTCCGACGGGCTCTGGCTCGACGTTAGTCGTCAGGTCGCCAAGGACTATCCCGACATCGAGTTCGAGGATCGCATCGTCGACAACATGTGCATGCAGTTGATCCAGAAACCCGAACTCTACGACGTGATCGTGCTGCCCAACCTCTACGGCGACATCCTCAGCGACCTCTGCGCCGGCCTGGTCGGCGGGCTGGGCGTCGCCCCGGGCGCCAACATCGGCGAGAAGGCCGCCGTCTTCGAGGCCACCCATGGCAGCGCCCCGAAGTACAAGGGACAGAACAAGGTCAACCCCGTCGCGCTGATCCTCAGCGGCACCCTCATGCTGCGACACCTGAACATGATGGACGAAGCGGCCAAACTCGAGAACGCCGTCGCCGCCGTCATCGCCGAGGGCAAGGACGTGACCTACGACATGAAGCCGAACCGCGACGATCCGACCGCCGTCGGGACCAGCGAGATGGCCGACGCGATCATCGCCAAGATGAAGGGCTAAACGGCTCGGACGCCAACTGGCGTGACAATCGTCGCCGTTCGCCGAAGGAGTCTGACATGGGCAAGAAGGTACTCGTTCCCATCGCCGACGGGATTGAAGAGCTCGAAGCGGTCGGCATTATCGACACGCTGCGTCGCGCCGATGCGGACGTCACGGTCGCCTCGGTCGGCCCGCTGCAGGTCACGGCCAGTCGCGGTGTCAAGCTGACAGCGGACACAACCATCGCCAACTGCGCGAACGTCGCGTACGATTGCATCGTCTTGCCCGGCGGCATGCCGGGCGCCGAGCACCTGCGCGATTCGGCCGACCTGGTCGCCCTGCTCAAGGGCCAGAAGGCCGCCGGCCGGCTCATCGCCGCGATCTGCGCCGCCCCGGCGGTTGTCCTGCACCATCACGGCCTGCTCAGAAACGTCAAGGCCACGTGCTACCCCTCGATGCAGAGCCAGTTGGACTCAGATCACGTATCAAGCGATCGAGTCGTCGTGCACGGCACCTGTGTCACCGCGCAAGGCCCGGGCGTTGCCATTGAGTTCGCGCTGAAGCTGGTCGAGGTGCTCTATGGACCGGCCAAGGCCCGGGACGTCGGCGCCGCGATGCTGGTCACGGCGTAGGGGCGCATTTCAGCGCTTCTTGAGAGAAGAGAGGGACCCAAGCGACCATCGGGGAGCCGGCAGTTGGACCAGCAGACGTATCGCAAGCTGATATCCGGGCAAGGGTCCCCGCTCGTGGGAATCCCCGTCCGGCTGTTGCTGACCGTGCTATCCTGGCCTTACGCACTGGTTGTCCGTCTGCGCAACGCGCTGTACTCCCGTCACTGGCTGGCCATCCAGCGGGTCGACGTTCCCGTGCTGTGCATAGGCAACCTGACCACCGGCGGCACGGGCAAGACCCCTCTGGTGGCCTGGCTGGCCCGCCTCTTGCGTGGCAAGGGCCTGCGCGTAGCGATCCTGACACGCGGCTACAAGGCCGGGCGCGGTGTCCTATCGGACGAACCGGCGGAATTGGCCGCGGCCTGTGACGGTGCGGCCGTGATCGTCAACCCCGACCGCGTCGCCGGCGCGACCGAGGCCATCGACAACCACGACGCCCAGGTCCTGCTGATGGATGACGGATTCCAGCACCGTCGCCTAGCCCGCAACCTGGACATCATCACGATCGATGCGACGCAACCGTTTGGCTACGGCCGAATGTTACCGGCCGGCCTGCTCAGAGAGCCTCTCAGCGGCCTCAGACGGGCCCAGGCCGTCGTCATCACCCGCAGCGACCAGGTCGGCGACGAGCGGCTCAGCCAAATTGAGAGCCGCGTCCGCCGGTTCAATCCCGAACTGGTGGTCGCACGCGCCGTTCACGCACCGATCGGGGTCTGCTACAGCGACGGCTCCGAGAGCGATCTGGCAACCTTAAAGGGCTGCAAGGTGTTTGCCTTCTGCGGCCTGGGAAACCCCGACGCCTTCTTCCGAACCGTCGCCGCCTGCGCCGGAACCCTGGTCGGCTCGCTGGCATTCAACGACCATCACGCCTATACCAAACAATGTCTGGAGACCGTCTACGACCAGGCCCGGTCGCGCCAAGCCGAGCTACTAGTGACCAGTTCCAAGGATTGGAGCAAGATCACGCCGCTTATCGCCTCACCGCCGGCGCTGCCCCTGGCCTACCTACCCGTCGAAGTTCGATTCACCACCGCAGGCGAGAAGCTAACATCCTTGATCGAGCGGGAGTTGAGCGGTACAATAGTGGGCTTGTAATAATTACCCCGGCCGAGGCCGGATTTCGGTTTTGCGACTATGTATGAACAACTGCTAAAGACAATTGGCAACCTCGGGGCTCCGAAGATTCTCGTCGTCGGAGACTTCATGCTCGACGTGTACGTCTACGGCGATGCCGTGCGAATCAGCCCCGAGGCCCCGGTACCCGTGCTGACGGTGACCAAGACCGAATATCGTTGCGGCGGCGCCGCCTCGGTAGCCGCCGATCTGGCCGCGCTGGGCGCCAAGCCAATCTGTATCGGCGTGGTGGGCAACGACCGGGAGGGACAGATCCTAATCGAGACGCTGACCGGCCTGGGGGTCGACGCCAGCACACTGCACCAGGTAACCGACCGTCCGACGATATCGAAGCGCCGGATCATCGGCCTGGCCCAACACCGACACAAGCAACAACTTATGCGCATCGATCGGGAAGTGACCGATCCCCTGCCCATCGAGGTGGGCGAAGAAATGCTCCGCCAGTACCGGAAACTTCTGCCTTACGCCGATATCGTATGCCTGCAGGACTACAACAAGGGCGTTCTGACCGACCCGGTATGCCAGCAGATGGTCGGTCTGGCCAAGGAAGCAGGCAAGCGGATCCTTATCGATCCGACGCCAAACCGAGAATACGCCAAGTACAGCAGCGCCACAGTGCTGACCCCCAACCGTCGCGAGGCCGCCACGGCGGTCGGCTTCGAGATCAACACCCCGGCTGACGCCGCCCGCGCCGCCGAGCACCTGCTCAAGGATCTATCGCTCGAAGCCGTGGTGATTACGCTGGACAAGGAAGGCGCGTATTTGGCGACACGGGAAGGCAATGAACTGATCTCGATCGAACCGCGCACGGTCTACGATGTGACCGGCGCCGGGGACGTCGTGCTGGCCACCCTGGCAGTGAGCCTGGCGGCCGAAAGCGACTACCGGACCGCCGTCCATCTGGCCAACGTCGCCGGCGGGATCGAAGTGGAGAAGTTCGGCGCCGCGACGGTGACACAATCCGAGATGGTCCACGAAATCGCCCAGCAGTATGGCAAGCGAACCAGCAAGGTCCGTTCCCTGGACGACCTGCAGGACGAACTCGCCTGGCGGCGCCACCGCGGGCAGACCGTGGTGTTCACCAACGGATGCTTCGACGTCATCCACCGAGGGCATATCGAATACCTCGAGTCGTGCCGCATCCAGGGGAATCTCGTCGTCGTCGGGCTGAACAGCGACAGTTCGGTGCGCGAACTGAAAGGCCCGGGGCGTCCGGTCAACAACGAGCGCGACCGCGCCGAGGTGCTCAGCGGCCTGGAAGCCGTCGATTTCGTCACGGTCTTCGAAGACCCCAGCGTACTGGGCCTCATCGAGGCCGTGCGTCCCGACGTCCTGATCAAGGGAGGCGATTACGACAAGCAAGGCGTCGTAGGTTGGGAGTTCGTGGAATCCTACGGCGGCAAGGTCGTCGTCGCCCCGCTGGTGCAGGGCAAGAGCTCGACGGCCACTATCGAGAAGATCAACACCTTAGGAACAGACACCTGATGAACCCAAACCAGGAAAACGGAATCCAAGAGATCATCGCCGCCCACAAGGCAATGGTCGTCCAGTTTGAAGAGACGGGAATTACGATCCTCGTACAGATGGCCGAGATGATCGCCAAGGCATTCGAGGCGAACAACACCCTGTATCTCTGTGGCAATGGCGGTTCGGCCGCCGATGCGCAGCACGTTGCCGGCGAATTCGTGGGCCGGTTCCAAACCGAGCGCCGGGCCCTGCCGGCCGTGGCGCTCTCGACCGACACGTCCATACTGACCTGTGTCGCCAACGACTATGGCTACGAGAGCGTGTTCGCACGACAGGCCGAAGCGCTAATCAAGCCGGGCGACATTCTCTGGACCTTCTCCACCAGCGGCACCTCGGCCAATGTGCTCAAGGCCGTCGATGTCGCCCGGGATCGGACCGCGCGGGTCCTGGCCTTCACGGGCCGAAAGAACAGTCCCCTGGAAGACCGCGCGGACCTTTGCCTCTGCGCCGACGCGCCCCGTACGGCGCGGAGCCAGGAAATTCACCAGTTGGCATACCACATCATTTGTGATCTTGTGGAACGGAGTTTCACAGAGTGACTAAGCTATCGCAGGATGCTATGACAAACGCAGCGGTATTTTTCGATCGAGACGGGACCCTGATTGAGGACCCGGGCTATCTGAACCATCCCGACCAGGTCAAGTTGCTGGACGGGACGGCGGAGGTCCTCAAGGAGCTAAAACTCCTCGGCTACCAGACCATCATCGTCACCAACCAGTCGGGGGTGGCCCGGGGGATCGTCTCCGAGGAAATGCTCGGGCGCATCCACGAGCGGCTCAGCGAACTACTCGCCCAAAAAGGCGCGACGCTCGATGGGATCTACTACTGTCCATATCATCCCGAAGGGGTGATCCCGAAGTATCGCCAGGACAGTGACTGGCGCAAACCGGAGCCCGGCATGCTGCTGGCGGCCGCCCAGGATATGGACATCGACCTGACGCGTTCCTGGATGGTCGGTGACAGCCCACGTGACGTGGAAGCCGGACAGCGCGCCGGATGCCGAACGATCCTGCTGCGATCGACCGCGGCCGGTCCCGACGAGACCGGCGAGGATGGACCCGATGGTGTCGCCGTCAATATCAGGGAGGCCGTCAATATGATCAAGAAATTCCATCGTTCCGGCCAGGAGGAACCGACGTCCGAGGACGCGACGACCGAGACTGTCGCACCGGCATCCGAGACCGAACCGGAGTACTCCGTCACGGCGCTGGAGGCCGAGGAACTGCGTATCGAACCGCCCCAGGATGAGGAACCGGCGGAGATAGAACCATCGCCCCTGGCCGAGACGGACACGACCCGGATACTGGCTGAGATCCTCGAGCAACTCAAACGCACCGAGAAGACCGAAGCCTTCGATGAATTCTCCATCATGCGGCTATTGGCCGGGATCGTACAGGTCTTCGTGCTGTTTTGCCTGCTGATGGCGCTCTGGTTCCTGATGAGACCGGAGCGGCCGGCCACCGATACCCTGACCGCGTTGGGATTCGGCGCCGTGTTGCAGACGATGGCCTTGACGTTTTATATCATGCAAGGCCGGCGCTAGGAACCGGCGCCGGGGGAACCGTGAGACAAGACTATGTCTCGTTAATAGAGAAGACGCTAGAATAGGACAAGTGACCTGATCGACCGGCTGTAACGTACCCCAGGCCACCTCCCTGAGACGACTACTGTGACATCGAGCCTTGCACATATTGAGACGCTGGTCGTTCGCTGCCCCAACTGGGTGGGGGACATCGTGATGGCCACGCCTGTATTCGAATGCCTGCGGACCAATCTGCCCCAGACGAAGATCATCGGCGTTCTCAAGAAGAGCGCCCAGGGCATCCTCCGAGACAGTCCCTGGTTCGACGGCTTCATCGAAGGCAACGACCGCTCCTGGGCTGGCTTCCGCCGCATGCGCCGTCAACTGCGGGACCTTCGCCCGGACGCCGCCCTCCTGCTGACCAACTCGCTGCGCTCGGCCATGACGACCCGGCTCAGCGGCGTCAAGAAGCTCTACGGATACCGCCGTGAATGGCGCAGCCCCCTGTTGGCGGGCGGACCGACCGTCTCCCGCAACGCCCAGGGCATCGTGCCGATCCCCATGGTCGACTACTACCTCGAACTCTGCCGCCATCTGGGACTGGAAATCCCCAACCCCGTCAAGCCCCGGCTGTTCATCGGTGAGGACCTGCGACAGCGCGGCGAGACGCTGCTGAGAACCTACGGTATCGACGAGACGGATTTCGTCATCGGTCTGAACCCCGGCGCCAGTTTCGGCGCCTCGAAGTGTTGGCCGGCCGAGTATTTTGCCGAACTGGCGGGCCTCTGCCGCGAGCACCTGGCCACCAAGGTCATCCTGTTCTCCGGACCGGGGGAAGAGGCGATCATCCAGGCCATTCTGGACCGCACCGACGCCGACGTCATCGATACGCGGGCCGAACGCGTCGATCTGGAGATGCTCAAGCCCCTGATCCAGCGGTGCAATCTCCTGATCACTGGCGACACGGGCCCCCGCCACTACGCCGTGGCGCTTGATGTCCCGGTCGTGGTGATCTTCGGGCCGACCGACCCGACGTACACCGCGACGAACCTCGAACAGACCCTCATCGTACGTAAAGAGTTGGCCTGCTCACCCTGCCATAAGAAAGTCTGTCCGAAGCAGCACGAGTGCATGCGAGAGATCAAGCCGACGGAGGTCTTTGCCGCGGCGGAAACCCTTTTGAGTACGTGTGTCTAGTATGGAACCAGCAGTCTACCGACAACGATGGCACAAGCTGCGTGAGAGTAAGGTGGATTTGGACGCCTTGCATCAGCTCTCGCGGCAGATGGCCTTCTCCTTCATGGACCGACACTTTCAGCGCGGGCTTTACGAACCGGCCTATATCGATCTGCTCTGCGAGATGGCGACGTTCCATGGCAAACCCGACCTGGACAACATCGCCTCATCAGCCCTGTTCGGCCTGATCGTGGAGAAGCTTTGCGACGACTTCGAGGAACTGCCGGTCGAGTTGTACAGCCGCATCATGTGCCAGGTGATCTCGTTCTGTCGGACCCTGCCGGCCGGCCGGGCTCTCGATGAGGCCCTGACCGGTTTCGGCCTGACCTCGTCCGACCATTTGTACCAGCGCGCCGTCGCGACCCACACGAGGCAGTATCGCCACGATCCGGGCCGCGCCCCCGAGCGAATCGTCCTGCTCTCGCGCGTCACGATCGGCGCCGACGTGGCCATTCTGAGCGTCATGATTCAGCGGTTGCGCAAGCTCTTCCCCCAGGCCGATATCGTGCTGGTCGGCAATAACAAACTTCGCAGCCTGTTCGACAGCGATTCCAAGGTGCGTCTGCGCGAATTGAATTACGCCCGTCGTGGAGGGCTCTTCGAGCGCTTCGCCAGTTGGCACGCGACTCTGGCGATCCTCCGGGAAGAGATGCCGACGGCCGGCGAGGACGACGTCCTGGTGATCGATCCCGACTCCCGCATCTCCCAGCTCGGGGTTCTGCCCCTGCTGCACGCCGACAACTACCTGTTCTTCAATACCCGCGACCACACACTCTCGGCGACCGACCGCTGTATGGCCGAGCGGACCAACGACTGGATGGACGCGGTGTTCGGGGTTTCGGATTTCTGTTATCCGACGGTCTGGATTCCACCAACGGTCATGCAGGCGGCGCAGAGCCGCATGGATCTACTGCGCGCCTCCGGCGCTCACCGGGTCTTGACGATGAATCTCGGGGTCGGACAGAATCCCCGTAAGCGCGTGAACCTGGAGTTCGAGAAACGGTTACTGGCCGCGCTGGCGAATATTCCCGCGACGGTGGTGGTGCTGGACCGCGGGTTCGGGGCCGACGAAGCGGAGCGTTCGGCCGTGTTGATCCGGCACGCCCGCGAATGTGGTCTGGCCGGCCTGGAGGCCCACTTCGGCGCTAAGAATTTCCCCTCGATCGCGCACGGCGTCCTGTCGGTCGAGTGCGGCATCGGCGAGATGGCCGCCCTGATCGCCCACAGTGACGAGTACATCGGCTATGACTCAGCGTGCCAGCACATTGCCGCCGCGACCAAAACGGCGACGCTGACCATCTTCGCCGGCAGCAATAACACCAACTTCGTGCGGCGCTGGAGCGCTTGCGGCGACACGGAGTGCAAAATCGTCCATGTCAACACCCTGACCGATCCGCAGCATGTCGATGTGGACGAGATCATCGCCCGCGTGATGCAGGAGCGGGCCGATCGCGTGTTGCGCAATCCGCAACAGCGTATCCATGAGATCCGGAAGGAACGCCGCCGAAACAACTCGGCTCAGGAGCCTATGAAGGAATAACCGCCCGACTCGAATGGACATCTCAAGCGGGCGCACCGTCGCCATGAAAGTACTCTTCCTATATCCGTCAGCCGAATCTCAACTGGGTTTCAATTACGGCGTGGCCCACATGGCCGCCCTTCTGAAACGGGCCGGCCACGAGGTCGCATTCTGGCAACTCTGCGAGGAGATCGAACCGCTGCCCACCGAGGCGCAGTTCCTCGATCAAATCGCGCGGGAGCAACCTGATGTCCTGGCCTTCTCCGTCGTGACCAACCAGTGGGCATACACGCAGAGGCTCGCCCGCTGGGCCCGCGACAAGTTCTCGATCCCGTTCGTCATCGGGGGCGTCCACACGCTAATGAGCACCGACGAGGTCCTCCAGACCGAGTTGTTCGATTACGCCTTCCGGGGCGAGTGCGAACACGCGTTCCTGGAGTTCGTCGAGACGCTCGCTCGAAACGAGAGCGTCGAATCGGTTCCCAATCTGGCTTACCGCCGCGATGGACAAACCCATATCAATCCCGTTGGCGCCCTTCCCCAACTGACGGAACTGCCGCCGAAAGACTACGAATGCATGGACTTTCAGCGGATGATCGATGCCAAAAACGGGTGGGTCGGACTGATGGCCTCGCGCGGATGCCCCTTCGCCTGCACCTACTGCTTCAACCACGTGATGGTGGACGCGTACAAGCGGGACCTGCAATGCAGCTTCAAGGGGCTCAACTATATTCGGCGCTTCACGGTCGGGCAGATGATCGACGAGATCGCGTATCTGCAGAGGCACTATCGCAACATCAGCATGTTCATCTTTGACGACGACCTCTTCACCTTCGACAAGGCCTACGTCAAGGAGTTCTGCCAAGCTTACAAGCGAGTCAGTGACATCCCCTTCGTAGTCAATGCGCACGTGGGATTCTTCGACGACGAGTGCGCCGAGGACCTGGCGCAGGCCGGCTGCAAGATCGTCAAGTTCGGGGTCGAGTCGGGCAGCCCCAACGTGCGTCGCACGATCCTGAACCGGCATATGAGCAACGAGAACATCGTCGAGGCCATCGCCGCCGTCCACCGGCACGGGATGCACAGCTCGGTCTTCATCATCATCGGCTTTCCCCACGAGGGGCGCGATGATGTATTCGCGACGATCGAACTGCTGGGCCGGGCCAAGCCGGGCCGGTTCCGCTGGACCTTCTTCTTCCCCTTCCCCGGCACGAAATCGCATCAGATCAGCCTCGACGGCGGCTTTATCAATGCCGAGAGAATGGAGCGGCTCAAGAACTTCACCGATGAGTCGTGTCTGGACTTCGAGCCCGAGCACAACTTCCTGCTCAAGAAGATCGGCCGGATCATGCCCTGGTTCGTCAACGCACACTCGGACCTGCCCGTGGCCGATTTCTACAAAGACAAGGTCGCCGAGCTTCTGGCTATGAATGAGGAGCAGTGGAACCAGGTATCGGCCTCACTGCTCGATCGCGACAAAGAACACTCTCGGCAACACAGCGCCGCGGGTCTGTCGCACTATGCGATCAAGTACAACCGATTCATGGGCGTGATCTCCGACTACTTTCTCAACGAATCGTGACCCAAGAGCATGCTCATCCTTGATGGAAAAGCGACGCCAAGCGGCCCGATTGGAAATGAGTGCAAATGTGAACAAAACCCTGGCTTTCTGCCTCTACAAGTACTTCCCACATGGCGGGCTGCAACGAGACATGTTGCGCATCGCGCTGGCGTGCCGGCAACGCGGGTACACTGTCGCCGTCTACACCACCGCCTGGGAAGGCAAACAACCTGAGGAGTTCGAACTTCACACGCATCGGCCAACCGGCTTCACGAATCATGCGCGCATGCGCCGCTACCACGCTTGGCTCACCACAAAACTGGCCCAGCATGACGTGGCTTGTGTGATCGGCTTCAACAAGATGCCCAATCTGGATGTCTATTATGCCGCTGATGGCTGTCTCCGGGCCAAAACCCTCAACCGGCACAGTTGTCTCTGTCGCCTGATGCCTCGATACCGTCAATACCTGGCCTTTGAAAAGGCTGTTTTCGGAGGTCAATCGAGCACACACATCCTGATGCTCTCCAGGATTCAGGAGTCCCTTTACATGCAACACTACGGGACGCCTGAACATCGGATTCACTTCCTGCCGCCTAACGTGGCAAGGGACCGCATCGCCGGACCGGATGCCCCTCAGATTCGTCAAGCCTTTCGACAAGATGCCGGCCTGGCGGACACGGATCGCCTGCTTCTGCAGTTAGGATCGGGCTTTCGCACCAAGGGTTTGGACCGTTCAATTCGGGCACTGGCCAGCCTGCCGGAACAACTGCTTGCTCGAACGCAGTTGTATGTGGTCGGACACGACACGAAAAGCCGCTATGTGCGGTTGGCCCGACGACTCGGCGTTTCCAACCGCGTCGCGTTCCTTGGGGCTCGGGATGACATTCCACGGATTCTCCTGGGAGCCGACCTGCTGGTCCATCCGGCCTATCACGAGAACACCGGCACCGTCCTCGTCGAAGCCTTGGCCGCCGGACTCCCGGTCATCGCCAGTGCGGTCTGCGGCTACGCCCATTATATCGAGCAGTCCCAGGCTGGCTGGGTCATCCCTGAGCCCTTCGATCAAAACGTCTTCAACCGCCTGGTGCGCGACGCGCTGCAAAATAACCGGCTACGGGAGTTCGGTCACAGGGGCATCGAATTCGCTCAGACCAAGGATCTATGCGGCATGGTGGAGGCCGCCGTGAAGACCATCGAGAAGATTGCGTCTGTGCAGGCAAGAGGTTAGCTTGGTGTCGGCCCTTGGCACCCAGGCCGACGATTCATGTCAAGCCTGCGTGCAGAAGCCACGCAGGGCTGTCCGACGGTATCCGCCGCACCCGCACACGGCGTCTCCGTATTAGCCGCCCCCCACTTTACCTGGTGGATACCAGGACATTGCATCACAACAGGCCATTACCCCTATTATGCTATGTCGCCCCCACTATTCCAACGCCTCACCTGTGCCCCCAAGAACCAGAACATAGCTTTGGCGTGAAAACGATAGCGAAGTGATCGTCTCAGCCCATCCAGAGCCTCCGTCCGTCGCCCTTCACGAACAGCGCATTTGCCCGCTCGATAGAACTCCTGTGCCAAGCGTTTCTTCGCTCGGCCTTCCGGTATAACCTCAGACGCCCCGCCGTGACAATAGAAGTCCTCCAGCATCTGAGCCTCGATCATCCGCCAGTCATTGTTCATCTCGGTGGCATTGCCGCCGTGGCGACGTTTCTTGAACAGGGTCGTGTCCGTACCCACAAATCGATATTTGAGAATAAGCTGAAGCTGCAACTTGTACACTCCGCATCGCTGCATGTTCTCATCAACCCCCCCCTCTTTTCGATAATTCTCGGTTGCGAAAAGCGTCCCGCCCGTCCCTACATGGATAAACGAAAAGAGATCGGCCGCGCTAAGCCAGGAAGGCACCTTGGGTGCCTTCTTCGGGATTTCTTGGCCGTCTTCATCGACACCGACATATCGTCCGAACACATAGGTTTCCGGGCCGTTCGTCTCCATCATCGCCGACAGAATATCGAGTGCATTCGGAAACAGTTCGTCATCGGAATCCAAATAGGTAATGTAGTCGCCCCGGGCCAACTCGATCAGTTTATTGCGAGCTGCCTGCTGGCCCATCCGGTCGAACCAGTAGTATCGACCGCCAAAACCATTTGCCTTGAGCATTTGTTCCGTGCCATCAGTCGAACCATCATCGACAATCAGTATTTCATAATCCGTGAATGTCTGACGATACACGCTTTGAATCGCATGCATCAGATACTCTTTGTGATTGTGCGTGGGAATGCAAACCGTGATATATGGCATTATAAAACCTCTTCGCTCTTTTTCAAGGAAACCATTTTTCTATTGATCTGCCCGGCGTCTTGCCCGGCGTCCACACAAGCGAACATCCAGTTGAAATGGGGGGGGCGACCCATCAGGATGCTTGACTGCAATAGTAAATGTGTAGACCCCGAAAAAACCACTCCTTGTAGCCTATTCTCCTGCTCAGCCAACCGTTCAAGCGTCTCACAATGGCCCCTCCAGATCATGGTCTTCTACACCCGAACGGTCCTGCTCATCCAGCGGGATCAAACTCTGCTCGTGCGGGACATCGGGTCGTGGGCCTCATCTTACCAGCACAGGAAGGCATCATATCATCCAGACGCTTTCCGAAGTAACCTCAAAAAGGACACGCGGCTAATAGCCTCTCCAGATCGATATCAATCCGTGTGTGCGACATCCTGTCTACCATGTCTTGAGCCCGAGTATTCTCAGATGGCGTAAAAGGCGAGGATATCTCCTTTCCAACCGATGCGAAGTAATCCAAGTACTTGAATAAGTCGCCTTTAGGGTTCTCGGACAACCGCAACCATAAGGTGGGTATTCCGTAAGAATCCGCCACGATGAGAGCATGCAATGTACTCGCCGCGATGTATTCACAGGAATTGACTTCCTCGATGAATTCCTCGATTCCAGCCTGTATATCGATGATGTGCGCACCGGTTTGTTCGGCTAAGGCCTTTACGATCGGCAAGCCCTTGTCTCGCCATTGAGGGACCAAGCCTAGTTTGTGCTGCTTCTTCGTTTCCACGGGGAAGTACTTTGGGCAAAGCAAAGCCGGATCGCCGTACACAGCAGGGCACCTGACGCCATGATCTTCAAGCTTTTCGCGACTGAGCGGTCCACGAACTGCGCGGATGTCACGGTAGTGCACCCTCGGTCTGGCATCGAACGAAATGAAGCCAGTACCCCACACCACCGTGGATGGGCTTCTCAATTCGCCCAAAAAGCTCCCGATGACACTGTAAACAGGCTTGCGGAACGGGTTCAAGATATCTCGTTCGTTCAGGGCCATTTTTCCTGAAATCTTGTTGACGAGTATGGGATTCAGCTTATCCCCCCAATTCGTAGACGCCCCGCTAGAGCTCGCCCAATGGACAATAATGGCATTGGTGTCGTACAGCAACTGGAAAGTGTTCCGGACACTCTCAATGGATCTGGCCACACGCTTAATTCTGCGCAGACTACCACGCATACGTGCAGCATAAGTTCTCCATGTCGCTTCGCGGGCTACAGGATTCATAGCTCAATAACTCCCAAACTGCTAAGTCTCATTGCGGTTTAGCACCCCAAGCATTGAGTGCAAAGGCCCCATAAGTTCTGGGCTGGCTCTCAACCGCCCAATCCGGTCAAGAACCTCAACAAAAAGCGCCTTCGGCACAGAGCCACATACAAAATGCCAGACCAACCGAACCGTCCCACAGCGGCAATGCGGCAACATCCGACCGAATCAGACAAACGCTCTCGCCGGGGTCACGCTGCTCCCGACAGGCCTAGAGCATATTCTCAGAATAGTCCGCCATTGTCAATTGCTGAGCCTGTGGAAAATCCCATAGAATCTCCCATTGCCGCACGGTACGTCAAGGACTGCCGCCTCCGGACCCATCAGTTCAAACGCCAATCGAGCAAACCGTATCTAATGCGCATCCAGCGTTCGCATCCGCGCCAAACGAAATCGCGTCTGGTCATACTGCTTAACGCATTCGTAGTCACCGCTGTGGTCCAAACCCAGCGAACTGGCCTAGCATTTTTCGGCAGCTGACATTGCTGTATCCTGTCCGCGAATATCCGACGTATATGAAATGGCCGCTCGCCCCCGGCAAGTGTTTCTACAGGTATCTCGCGCTCTTGCAACCCAGCGGATTGTATCTGAAACAGCCGTATTAGAAACCACCAGATCGGCCGAACCGCCCAACAGCGCCAATGTGCCAATAGCCAACGCCATCGGATGAATAGGCGCGACGCGCCTGCAATTCTCTAGACAGGCCTCAAACACATTCTCATAGTAGCCCACCGTCGTCAACTGCCCAGTTTGTGAAAGAACCTCGCCGGCATGGCCCGTTCTCACCTTTCGCCAAAGGTGGACATAGGAACGGCTTTGTGATAAGAAAGGTTCCAAGATCGGATGACTGGGTTGACCAACTGATGACGATATACCTGAATGAGCAATTTGCCCTTCTCTGGAGGAAGCTCGACGTTTTCGCACACGTCGAGACCCTTCGCGGAGACGTGCTGCGCGACGTTAAAGGCCGAACGACGCTGCGGTTTCCCCTCAACGGCAACGCCTATTTTCTCAAGATTCACCGTGGTGTAGGCTGGCTTGAGATCGCCAAGAACTTGCTGCAATGCAAGCGTCCCGTCCTGGGGGCCCAGAACGAATGGACCGCTCTGAACCTCCTGCGACAGATCGGCGTCGAGACGATGACGCCCGTGGCCTATGGCTCAAGGGGCCTCAATCCGGCCCGGCGACGCTCATTTATCGTCACGGAAGAACTGACGGACACCGAGAGCCTCGAGGACTTCTGTCGCAACTGGCCTTCTCAGCCTCCCTCCTTCCAACTTCGCTGCGCCCTGGTGCAGCGGGTCGCAACGATGGTTCGCGAAATGCACCGACACGGCATGAATCATCGGGACTGCTATATCTGCCATTTTCATCTGAACGTCGCCGGCGGACGCGACCAAGTCGATCCGAACGACCTTCACCTGCATGTGATCGACTTGCACCGGGCCCAGTTGCGACGCCGGACCCCCTTACGCTGGCAGATCAAGGACTTGGCCGGTCTGTATTTCTCCGCTGTGGACATCGGCCTGACGCGAACCGACTGTCTGCGATTCATCGAAACCTACGAGCAGAAGCCGTGGCGCATCATCCTGCGGGACCAGCGACGGCTCTGGAGACGTGTCGCGCGCACGGCGATCGTTTTATATAAGAAACACTTTGGGGCGATGCTGCCCATGACCCATGAGATTCCATAGAGCCGACAACCTCCTGTTCTGTAGCAACAACGAGCGTGACCTGGACTATGTCCGGACCGCCTCGGAACTGGTCCTGGCCCACTACCACGGCGAAGGGCATCGCTGGCGTCCGGCCGACTCAGATCGGTTGTGGAGGGTCTTCACGGGAGGACGGGCCGGCGTCGTTGGCGTCCGGCTGGACAACCGCGTCTGTTGCGTCAAGCTCTTCTATAACGAACGGCTTCGGACCAAACTCAGAATCACACTGGGATTGGCAAAAGGCCGCCGCGCCTACCGAAACGGCCTGCGATTGCGTCGGGCCGGTGTGGATTGTCCGGGCATGCTGGGCTACGCCGAACTGCGACCCATCGGTCCCATCATGGTGATCACCGAATTGATCGACGACGGCATGCGACTCGATCACTGGGTGACTCGGCATCCCATCGCGCGGCCGGACGTCGTCGCCTTGGCTCGATACTTGCGGAACATGCACGACCACGGCGTCTCGCATGTGGATCTATCCCCGCGCAACATCCTCATACGACACCCGGGGGGCGATGCAGAGTTCCTGCTGCTGGACTACGAAGATGCCCGATTCACCCGAAACCTCTCGCGTCGCACACGCCTAGACAACCTGCATCATCTGCATGAGCGTATGGCCAAGCAGGTGCCGCTCCGAGATCGGTTGTGTTTCTTGCGCGACTATGCGGGCCGAAACTATCGCCTCTATCGACAGGCGCTGCAACCCATGATGCTCCAGAGTACGCGATACCGTTGACGACAATTCTTGGGATAGCTGCTGACCACGCACAATGAAAACACTTAAACTATACTGGTCCAGGTCGAAACCGAATTTCGGGGACGCCATGTCACCGCTCATCTGCGAACGGCTGGCCGGCTGTCCAGTGGTCTACGCCGCCAAGCGACGTTGCGACATGGTGGCCCTGGGAAGCCTGCTCGACCGCTTCAAAGAACGCCTGTTCCATCCGCGCATTCACGTGTGGGGAACCGGGTTCATCGAGACCGGTTCCCCACGGAAGAGCCGGTTCCATTACCACGCCTTCGCGGCCAGCACAGCGCCCGGCGTCTCCAGGGCCCAGCGATCGAGACCTTCGGCGATCCGGGCCTGCTGGCCGACGTGCTCTGGCCCGAACTGAAGAAAACCGCCAAACGGTATCGCGTGGGCCTCGTGCCCCACTATGAGGATCGCACCCACCCCAAAACCCAAACGCTGGCCAACGGCCTGGACTCGTGCACGATCATTGATGTCTTCGACGATGTCACAGACGTCCTTCGTCAGATTGCCAGCTGCGAATGTATCTTGTCGTCGAGCCTTCACGGCCTGATCGTCGCCGACGCTTTCAGGGTGCCCAACGCCTGGATCAGGCTCTCGGAGAAAGTTCGAGGCGACGACTTCAAGTTCCGCGGCACCGAACACAGTAACGCGACACACGTTACCGGCTCAATACCCGGCGGAGAATCCGGCTCTATCTGCAGTTGGAAGGGGTAGTGGTCCATGGTGTTTCTTCTTACCTATCGGCCCCCATTGTGCCGCATTTGCCGGCACAGGTCAATCGCTTACCCACGCATAATCCGTCAGGAAACCCAAGAGGCGCGGGACATTCTACTCACCCGACCTTTGTCGAAACGAAACGACGCACCGCAACGGTGCGCCCCACTCAGTCTGATCCCTGGCGTTCTTCTGTATGGTGCCGGGGCGCGTGCTTCTTCGCCAGGCGCTCCATCGTCCTGGCGTGCACCCTCCGCGCCCAATGCTTATGTCGCCGGCGCAAGGAGGGACACACGCTGAGGTAGGCCCGCCAGAAACGAAGGCGGTCAGTCCAACTCAGGCCGGCCCGGAGCATTCCGATCTGGACGAGATTCTTTCGCCGCAAACGGGGTGGCACCCAGGGGAACCTGCGTGTCCGCTCGTTGTCCAGGAAAAACAGGCGCCAGCGACCGTCTTCCCGTCGGGCCAGGATATTTCCCTGCCGCAGGTCGCCGTGCACGATGCCACAGGCGTGCATCCGGCCAATGGTATGGCCCAGCGTGCGAACGAGGTCTCGTTTGCGGCGCAGGGCATCGGCATCGAGAGCGGAAGAGTCCTTGCTCAGCAGCGCGAATACCGGCCAGGCGTCGGTGGCGTCGAGCGTCACCAGAAAACAGCGTCGAATCCAGAGCAACAGTCGATCTTCACCGAGCGCCACAATCTCCGGGGCTTCAAACCCGTGCGCCGCCAGCATCATCGAAGCCCGGAACGCCCGCCGGGCCCGGCTGGCCCGCACCATGTGCTTGAGGACATCCCCCAGGGACCTGTCGACATATTCTTTATAGTAGAGGCACCTGTCGACGCCGTTGATCGCCAGTGAGAAGCGGAGGACGCGGGAACTGGCGGCCGAGGGAATACGCTTCAAATCGTAGCGCGCGCCCAAGTCGGACTGCCCAGCCGCCAGGGTCCGCTCGAACACCTCCTGGTGAAACTCAGGGGCCACGAGCAGCCTGCACGCGCCGTAGGCCACCGTCACGAAGTCCGTTCCTCTCGGCGCCGGAGAATCCACCACCGAAGCATCCATAGTTTTGCTATCGTCCATCATTTTCTGCAAGCACCAGCGCAACCAATGGCGTTTCGCAAGGCTCCCATGAATCGGGCATCCTGTTATCGGTCCCATTGCTCGCCGCAATATCCAAGACAACATCCATGCCATTTGCATGGGACCACCATCATAACACGCCCTCCGGCGCATCACCAGCAGAGATGTAACCAAGCGTTTTTCAGTACTTCTTGTCTGAAGCGCCATCAGCGAATAGAATCAACCCGGTTGTGTGCGGCTTTTCGGAAACGGTCGCATGAGAAAGCACGATACAGTTGCATGGCGGGTGAAGATGCTCGGCGTATTCCTTCCAGCCATAATCATCGCCTACCTCATAGGCGCGATTCCATTCGGCCCGATCATCGCCCGGCTGCATGGCAAAGACCTGCGGACCATTGGCTCGGGCAATACCGGCGCGACCAATCTGGCGCGGGCCTGTGGGCGCGAGTGGGGCTACATCTGCTTCGGACTCGATGTGCTCAAAGGGACCCTTCCCGTCGCCGGGGTGAGAATTGTCGCCGCGACAGTGCTGGAAGCCGAAAGCGCTGTTCCGAGTCCGGCCTTTCTGACCCTCTGGCTGGCCGTCGGCATCGCCGCCATCCTCGGGCACGTCTTCCCGCTCTATCTGAAATTCAAAGGGGGCAAAGGTGTCTCCACCAGCTTTGGCGTGGGCCTGGGGTTATGGCCCTACTTCACTGTCAGCGCCCTGGTCGCCCTGTCGGTCTGGGTCGTGGTCGTTCTGATCTGGCGCTATATCTCGCTGGCTTCCATCTGCGGTTCGATCACATTCCCGGCCACGCTGGCTGCTGCGATCGCCCTCAAGCCAAACTGGGAACTGGCGAATCTATGGCCCCTGTTGATCGCCGCGATCGCGATTCCCATCCTGGTCATCGTCCTGCACCGCGAGAACATCAAGAGACTCCTCGCCGGCACCGAAAACAAGATCCGCAGCAAGAAGAATGCCCCACCGCCGCCATAGAGGTTCTCTCCTCAGCCCGCGCATGCCCTCTCAGCAGGCGGAGGACGGAATCAGGCAGAGGAAGCGGAGGACCGAGTCGCCGGTGTTCTTGAAGTTGTGTTGACAGCCGCCGGGAACGAGGATGGCGTCCTCGGGGCCGATGGGACGCTCGGTGCCTTCATCGTTGACAACGCCCTTTCCCGCCAGGACGAAGACTTCGTGCTCGTGCGGATGCGTGTGCAAAGGGGTGTGTCCGCCGGGCTGGACCTCGAACAATCGCATGGCAAAATTCTCCGCCTCGTCGCCCTTGCCGATCAGCCACTGAATCGCGACGCCCTCGGCGCCTTCCATGTTCACGGCCGTCTTGGCCACGTCGCTACTGGGAACCACCTTCATGGATGTCACTCCCTTCTATCCGTTGAGCTTGCGTTGCAGTATCTCGGAGACGACCTTGGGATTGGCCTGGCCCTGGGTCTTCTGCATAACCTGGCCCAGCAGGAAGCCCTGGGCCTTCTTGCTCTTCTTGCCGCCGGCGGCGATCTGCTCGACCACTTGCGGATTCTCGGTGAGGATCTGAACGACGATCCCCTCCAACTCCCCGGCGTCGCTCTTCTGGATCAGATTCAGTTCCTCGGCCAGGACGTCGGGCTGCTTGCCCGTTTCGACCATCGCCTCGAGAATCGTCCCGGCAGCGGTCGCACTGACAGTCCCGGCATCGGCCATCTTGGCCAGGTCGGCTACCGCGGCAGGTTCGACGCCCAGACTCGACAGATCGCCATCCCGCTCGTGGGCCAGTTTCAGACCCACCTGGGTCAGCAGGTTGCACACGCGTTTGGGTTCGCCGGCGGCGTTCAACGTCTGCTCGAAGAAATCGGCGGTCGCCCGCTCGCCTGTGAGCACGCCCGCGTCGTAGTCGCTGAGACCGTACTCGGCCACGTAGCGGGCCTGGCGGGCCAGGGGCAATTCGCAGAGTTGCGCCTTGATCTGATCGAGCCACTCGGGCGTCGTCGTCACGGGCACCAGATCCGGATCGGGGAAGTACCGGTAATCGTGGGCCTCTTCTTTCTCACGCTGCAGGACGGTCACCTGGTCGTCGTCGTTCCAGCCCCGGGTGGACTTGTTACCCATCTCCAGGGTCCGGCCCGTCTCCTGGAACTCGTCCAGTTGCCTCTCGATTTCATAGGCGACGCTGCGTTCGAGGGCCCGGAAGCTGTTGAGGTTCTTGACTTCCACGATGGGCGTCCTGAACTGCCCATCTGGGCGGGTTATGACAAGATTGATGTTGGGCTCGAACCGCATATGGCCCTTCTGCATATCCCCTTCGGAGACGCCCAGATAGCGCATGATCCGCTGCAGTTCGACCGCCAGCGCCTTGACCTCCTCGGCGCTGTTCATGTCGGGCTCGGTAACGATTTCCAGCAAGGGAGTCCCCGCCCGGTTCAGATCGACCTGCGAGAAACTGCCGGCGGTGTGGAGGTTCTTGCCCGCGTCCTCCTCCAGGTGGGCGCGCGTGATGCGAATCCGCTTGGTCCGGCCCCCGTCGAGGGGAATCTCAATGTACCCCTCCCCACCCAGAGGCAGATCGTACTGGCTGATCTGGTAGTTCTTGGGCAGGTCGGGATAGTAATAGCTCTTGCGATCCCACTTCGTGAAGGAGGCGACCGGGCAGTTCAGAGCCAGCGACGCCAGCATCGAATACTCCACCGCCTGCTTGTTCATCACGGGCAACGAGCCGGGCATGCCCAGACAGACCGGGCAGACGCGACTGTTGGCCTCTTCGCCAAAACCCAGGGCGCAACTGCAAAACATCTTGGTCTTCGTCCGGAGCTGGACGTGAATCTCCAGACCGACGATGACCTTGTACGATATATCACTCATGGATCAACTCTCAACCATCGCTGGTTTTCTGGTATGCCAATCGGTGGCGTTCTCGAACATGCGGGCGATGCGCAGGAGCTTGCCCTCAGTGAAGGCAGGCGTCATGATCTGCAAGCCGATCGGCAGATCGTTCCCATCCAGACCACACGGGATGCTGATGCCGGGCAGACCCGCCAGATTGGCGGAGATCGTATAGATATCCGAGAGATACATCTTCAGCGGATCGTCCATCTTCTCGCCGATCTTGAAGGCCGTGGTCGGCGCGACGGGCATGAGGATGGCGTCGCACTGCTCGAAGGCCCGCGTGAAATCCCTCCGAATCAAGTTCCTGACCTTCAGGGCCTTGAGGTAGTAAGCATCGTAGTAGCCGCTCGACAGCGCGTAGGTCCCGAGCATGATGCGCCGCTTGACCTCCTGGCCCAAGGCCTCCTCGCGCGACTTGGAGTAGACCTCGACGTAGTCGGCCGGGTGTTCCGTGCGGTGGCCGTAATGGACGCCATCATAGCGGGCCAGATTGCCGGACGCCTCGGCAGTGGCGATCACGTAGTAGGCCGCGATGGCGTAGTCGAGGTGCGGCATCTCGATCTCGACGATCTCCGCACCGGCATTGCTGTAGACATCGAGCGCCGCGGTCAGGGCCGACTGGATCGGCGTTTCGGCGCCGGCGTTGAAGGCGGGCACGACACCGATCTTGAGTCCCTCGACCGGCTCGTCGATCCGCTGGAGATAATCCTCCACCGGCGCGACCGTCTCGTCGACGCTCGTGCTGTCGGCCGGGTCGTGTCCGGCGATCACGTTCAGCATCAGCGCCGCGTCCGAGACCGTCTGGGCGAGCGGTCCGACCTGATCGAGACTCGACCCGTAGGCGACCAGGCCATACCGCGAGACGCGTCCATAGGTGGGCTTGAGACCGACCACGCCACAGAAACTGGCCGGCTGGCGAACGGAGCCCCCCGTGTCGGAACCCAGAGCCACCGAACAGAGCCGCGCGGCGACAGCGGCGGCCGATCCCCCACTACTGCCACCCGGCACACGGCTCGGGTCCCATGGATTGACGGTCTGCTTCAGACTCGAGTTTTCCGTGCTCGAACCCATCGCGAACTCGTCCATGTTGGTCTTGCCAACGATCACGGCGTCGGCGTCGAGAAGCTTGCGAATGACGGTCGCGTCGTACGGGGCGTGGAAGTTCTCCAGGATGCGCGAACCACAGGTCGTCGCGCCGAAGCGGGTGCAGAGGACGTCCTTGACCGCCACAGGCAAACCGGCCAGCGCCCCGACCGGTTCACCGGCCGCGATGCGACGATCCACATCCTGGGCCTTGGCCAGCGCTTCATCACGAAACAGACTGATGAACGCACCTACCGTGGGCTCCAGGCGATCGATGGATGCGAACACCGCCTTGGTCGCATCCAGACTGCTCGTCTGCCCGGCGCCAATCTGCTTTCCCAATTCAATAGCTGTCTGTTTGCCTGGCGACATAGTTCAGGTCACTTATCCTTATCACGTTTGCGATGGCTCAGGAACCAGTCGTAGAGTTTCGGGTTGTCATACGTCGCGGTCCACGAATCGTGGTTGGCCTCGGGATAGACGGTCAGCTTGGCCTGTCCCCCTGCCTCTTTGACCGCTTCGACCATTTCTTCGGATCGGGCGAGCGGCACCACGCTGTCCTTGGCGCCGTGGAAGACCCAGATGGGCATCTCTTTGAGCCGCCGGGCCATGCGTTTGTCGCCTCCGCCGCAGATCGGCGCGATCGCGGCGAAGCGTTCGGGACACGTCGCCCCCAGCGACCAGGTCCCGTAGCCGCCCATGCTCAGACCGGTCAGATAGACGCGGGACTCATCGACGTCGTAGTTCTCGACGATCTCATCGAGCAGGCCGGTCAGCGTCTGGATCTGGTCGGGCGCCGACCACCACGTGCCGGTCGGACACTGGGGCGAGATCACGATGAAGGGCATCGCTTTGCCCTGGGCTGCCAACTTGGGCGGACCGTGCACCTTGACCTTGTCGAGGTTGTCGCCTCGCTCGCCGGCGCCGTGTAGGAAGAGCATCAAGGGCCAGTCCTGGTCCTTCTCTCCATATCCTTCGGGCAGCGAAAGTAGATAGTCGATCTCGATCGGCACCTGCTTGTTCAGTTTCATCTTCCGCTGGCCGGCAACCACCGGCGTCTTCTCGCGACTGGTCTTATGGCTCAGGAACCAATCGTAGAGTTCAGGATTGTCGTAGGTGGCAGTCCAAGAATCATGGTTGGCCTCGGGGTAGACGGTCAGTTTCGCATCGCCGCCAACCCGCTTGACCCCCTTGACCATCTGCTCGGAAAGATTCAGCGGCACGACGGAATCCTTGGCCCCGTGAAAAGCCCAAACCGAGACTTTCTTGAGACGGTCGGCCAGGAACCACTGGCCCCCGCCGCAGATGGGTGCGATGCCGGCGAACCGCTCGGGCTGATCGCAAGCGAGCGACCAGGTGCCGAAACCACCCATGCTCAGACCCGTCAGATAGACCCGCGCCGGGTCCACATCGTATTTCGATTCGATCTCATCGAGCAGCGCCTTCAACGTATCGAGTTTCTCGGTCCACCACTGGCCGGCCGGGCATTGAGGCGACACGACAATAAAAGGTAGATCCTTGCCTTGCTCGATCAGCTTCGGGGGGCCATGCACCTTGACGACTTCCAGATTGGAGCCGCGCTCGCCCGCCCCGTGCAGGAACATCATCAAAGGCCAACTCTTATCCTTTTCGCCGTAGCCCTTGGGCAGGTAAAGCAGATAGTCGCACTGAGCGGCCTTGCTGATCTGCGTATCCAACGTCTTGGCGCTCTGATTAGCTCCCATGACAACACTCTCTCCCCAGCAGAACAGTCCCAGCACAGCGATCAGGCATGTGAGCTTTCCGGCACTCATGGGTGGTTACCTCCAAAGAAACGCGCTGATCCCCCAGATCCTTCTTATCATCTGTCAGGCGCCCGAGTTGTCATCCAGAATCTTGGGCACCTTGAAGAAAGGCCCATCGCGCTGCGGCGCGTTAGCGAGACTGGCGTCCGTGCCCAGCGAGGGTTTGATGATATCGTCCCGAAAGACGTTGCTGATCGGCAAGCAGTGGGCCAGCGGCTCCACGCCAGCCGTGTCCAACTCATCCATCTTCTCGACGTATTTGAGGATCGCCCCGAGTTGGCCGGTGAACTCCCCAATTTCGGCCTCGCTCAGTTGGAGACGGGCCAGTTTCGCCACCTTCTTGACTTGTTCGGCGTCAATTTTCTCAGCCATCGCCGACTCCACCTAAAAAAAAAGCGAGGCTCTACCGCGCCTCGCTGAGATTCTTCAACCACTGAAAAAAGCCTGGCTCAGCCGGCCGCTTTCTCGGCGGGCTTGTAGTCGCGCTTGACCGGTTTGACGATCAGGCCCATGCGAATGGCCTTGGCCGAAACCCTGATCCGGCAAACTGTGCCGTCGATAACCGCCCGGACCTTCTGGATGTTTGGCTTGAACTTCCGCTTGGTAACGCCGGTAACCTTCTTACCCACACCGCCGTGCCGCTTGGCCTTACCACGCCGAGAGATACTCTGCCCCGAAATGGTTCGCTTGCCTGTAAAATGACATACTCTCGACATATGTTACTCCTGCATTACCTTCTGCAACGATTCGTCACTTTCGCCACCACTGACCTAGCCCCCCTCGGGGGCGCGGAAATTAGCATTCTAGCGATTTGCCAGGCTTTTGCAACCCTTACCTACCCTCTGAAACAGAAAATCTGTGTGGACAAATGCGGATTCGGGGGGAAATGCCCACGGGCATCCTGCCAAATCGAGCGATTCGGCCTCGACGAGTGCAAAGAACCGATCCCGACCTCCAGTCAATCGCCCCCTGCCGCTACCGCACCTTGACGGCGTCGATCTCGATTTCGTACAGCAGATCGTGCCGACAAACGTCGTTTTCAGCCACGATGATCGGGAATGGCGCTAAACCGTTCTCCTGCCGGTAGGCATCCAGGAGCGGCGCGTCCTTGGCATCCTTGAAATAGGCCAGCGCCCGGGTCACATCGGACCAATCCATGTCCCTCGAACGCAAGATGGCATCAACGACCTCCATGGTCTTCTTGACCTGGGCTTGACAGTCGTCGAGGAAAATGGTGTTGCCTTCCTTATCGATGCTGGCGGTGCCTGAGACGTACAAACGCCGATGATCCGGGCAGGCCACTTCGACAGCCCGACTGAATGAACTGCCATAATCCCGGGCCGACGACTGCAATGGCGAAGTAACCCGATAGACCTTCACGTCGTCACGTTTCGGCCGCAGGGCGACCAATCCGGCCACCAAGGCGGCGTCCAGCGCATTGCCCCCACCGATACCCGTGCTGGCGGGAACCAGACCATCGAAAACCTTCCGTTTGTGGAAGAAACCGGTCCGAACTGCGTTGAACTCGTCGTACCAATCGAGCAGATCATGATTGTAGAACCATGTCCGACACACATCACTGAAGGCCATGCCGCACTTGGTCAGCGCGGCCTCCATCTGCTCGAAGATTTCTTCGGTCTGCGGGGTCCGTCCTGCCGAAGTCTCGGTCGGATGCAACCCCACGAGGCGACAGCAACGACCGTAGTCCCCCTCGAAGAAGCTCCCGGCAACACCCTCTTTCGGAAGTTCGATCCGCGTGACGGGCGTCCCCTCCAACAACCAGACATGAACACCACAGAGATTCTCCGCCCGCGTGTTCTCGACCCACCCGACGGCCAAACCCGATCCGTCCACCGCCTGCATCAGGCTGGGCAAATCCTTCCGGTCGGCCGCAGCCATTCCCAGGACCTCGACGGAGACCACTTGCCCGCCGACTTTCTGGACCACCTCACCGGCGCGGCGAAAAAGCGATTCAGGCGACTCGTCGCCATCAGGGGTCAGGGTCACAAAGTGCTCCTGGATCGGGCTTCGGTCCAGGCTGACGACATCAGAACCTGCTACGACTCGTTTCCGGATGGATGCCAAGGCTGCTACTCCTTTTACCGTTACCGAACAGTTACCAAAGACTAAACATGCATTTTATCATCTACAGTTGCACAAGGCAACCACTTCATGAACCAGCACTCTATACACCTAAATACCACAAGGCAATAATCGTTATCAAGCAAAAAGTTCTGTCACCCCGCCGAACCGGCACGGTCGCTTGGACCCAGCCGGCGCCACTGACGTCCACATGGATCGTTGCCCGGGCCTGGAAGGGCTGTAAAGGCCGCTATTGGGGATTTACAGACGTTTTGGGCACAAGCCCTACCGCAACGAAAACGGAAATTCCTTCCGGCATCCGCACTTTCTTCCGCCGCCGAGCCGGCCCGGTGCCCCTCACCCGAAAAAAAATGCCTATTTTTGTGTTGGGGCAATTTCCAAATCCACTGACCTTTGACCGCCCGTGGAACACCTCGGCCCGCCTTCGCGTCGCCACAGCGAGCAATCTGAAGCCTCCACCGCGAACCCGAGGCCATTCTTGGCACGCCAATTGCTTCTGTTTTCCTCATCCGACGGTCCTCGCCGATAGCGGCCGGAGCGTCCTGGGCGAAGCAACACCGCATTGTCATTGGAGCAAGGAGTCAGAGTATGGACATTGGCAGTATCCTATCTAGTTCAGCCCACGGGGCAAACCAAATGCCACAGGCACCGTCGAAAACGGATATCACCGATATGGTCGAGCGCCTGATCGAAGCCAAGGACCAGGACGGCACCGGCACCCTCGGCGCAGACGAGTTGTGCATCTCCGAGGAGGCGTTCCGCCGGCTCGATGCCAATCAGGATAGCCAACTCGACTCCGAGGAACTGATTGACGGCCTGGAACAGATTCGTCAGAAGATGGGCCAGCTCCCGGTGATGGGCATGATGAAGGGCCTCAAATCCGAGGACGACGAGGACGAGGAGCAAACGCTTCTGGACCTGCTGGCCTCAAATGAGGACGAGGACGAGACAACGTCAACGGGACTCGACCTGATCGCCTAGATTCAGCCGCGGGGTCGCGGCCTCAGACCTTCGGACGGCGTTTCAAGGTAGTCACTTCGGCCTTTGTCAGCGGCCGGTATGCGCCGACGCTCAGATTCCGTATTTTGAGCTTGCCGATACTGATGCGCTTGAGCCCCTTAACGGGAATACCAACCCGAGCCAACATGCGACGCACCTGGCGATTGAGGCCCTGGCCAATCGTAATTTCGAGGCGCGATTCCTGGTTACCTGCCTTGAGCACCTTCACCGACGCTTTGCCGGTCTTGCCCTCGGCCAGCCAAATCCCTTTCTTCAACTTCTCCACCGCCTGGCCATCCACCCGGCCCTTGACCGTTACGATGTAAGTCTTGGGGACTTTGTATCGAGGGTGCGTCAACTGATTGGTCAGTTCGGCGTCGTTGGTCAGAATGATCAGGCCGGTCGTATCGGCGTCGAGTCGTCCGATGCAGAAAACCCGCTCCGAACACGGGACCAGATCGATCGCCAACCTGCGTCCTTGGGGATCGCGATTGGTGCAAATAACCCCTTTCGGCTTATTCAGAGCGAAGTACACGCGTTCGGCCAGCCGAATCCGCCGGCCGTCAACCGTAATGAGATCGGCGTCGGGATCGACGAACGCCGGAAGTTGATCGACGACGCGCTTGTTGACCCGGACGACGCCGTCAAGGATCAGTTCCTCACATTGCCTACGCGAGGCCACCCCGGCCGACGCCATGACTTTCTGTAGTCGTTCCTTAGCCATTACTTGCCATCCACCTTCATGATTCTCTGCGGCTCACGACATCGCCCCCACAGCAATTCCCACAGCGTTGCCGTCCAGCCCCACCCCAATTCCATAGATAATCCAGATGCAGAGAACCATCCAAAGGACAATCCCGATCTGAAACGGTCGGTCGGACAGAATTAACTGCACCGGATCCGAGTACACACCCTTCTGTGTCAACGCGCTGAAGCGAAAGATACAATACAACACCAGCGGCGTGGTATAAACGAGATTGTTCGTTCCAAACAATTCTGTCGTCTGATCGGCCATAGCATACATCAGAAAGCAGATCACCGCCAGCACGCTGGTCACATCCACCATGTGAACCAGCAACTCCGGCGTGTATTCGCCCAGCGTCTTGCGAAACGCCTCGCTGTTCTCCTGAAGCTGGGCGATCTCACCGCGGCGCTTGCTGAAGGCCAGAAACAGGCATAATGCGAAGGTACAAATGATCAACCAGGGGGAAATGAACACGCCGAGAACCACCGCACCGGCGATCGCCCGCAGACAAAAGCCCATCGCAATGACGACACAGTCCAGGATCATGATGCGCTTGAGCACCAGCGAGTACAAACCCATGAGCAGCATATAGCCCAGGATGATCGTCGCCAGGTTCGGTGAGAGCAGGAAACTGCCCCCCAGCGCCAGCACCGCGCAACAGAATCCCGCGACGACCGCCGCCTTCAGACTGATCCGTCCAGCGGCCAGGGGGCGGGCCCGACGTTCCGGGTGAACGCTGTCGGCGCGCCGGTCCACGATGTCGTTCAGCACGTACATGGCCGAAGCCGCCAGAGAAAAACTGCAGAACGCCCCCACCACCTTGCCCAAGGCGAGACACGCCTCATCCAGCGGTCCGAACAGTTGCCGGCTGAAGACCAGCGCCGCAAAAACAAACACGTTCTTGACCCAATGCACGGGCCGGAGCAGTCGCAGTAGCTCCATAGCAACCCTTCCGCGATAACAGACAATGTGGCCCGACACCGCCCTCTCGCACCACTACACCAAGCGACGTCACACGATGTTACCATCGACAACCATGCCGAACCAGCGTAGGATTATATCTTGTTCCGCGTTGATTGTATATGTCCTCGTAACGGCTTCTTGCCGGATGAAGGAGGTTTGAGCCATGATAACGACGGTCGTCTTCGATCTCGACGACACCCTCTACGACGAGTTGGAGTACTACCGCAGCGGATTCCGAGCCATCGCCCGGTTCCTCGCGAAGGTCTCGGCCACTCCGTGTTCGGATGATGTTTCAGCGTCCCTGTGGAAGCATTTCACCCGCGGCAATCGCACTCGAACCTTCAACGCAGCCCTGGACGATCTCGGCATCGCCTATGACCAAGCCATGATCGCCCAACTCATCGAGGTCTATCGCAGTCACCGGCCCACGCTCGAACTCCCTGCGGACAGCCGCCGGACGCTCGATACCCTTAAAAACTCCTACACCCTGGCCATGCTCACCGATGGGTACCTGCCCGCGCAGAGGTTGAAAGTCCAGGCCCTCGGCATCGAACACTATTTCGAGGCGATCGTCTACACCGAGGCGCTGGGCCGGGCCTTTTGGAAGCCGTCGCCGGTAGGATTCGAGCGACTGATTGAGACGCTCGATGTCACGCCCGAACAAATGGTGTATGTGGGGGACAACGAAACCAAGGATTTTATCGGCCCCAACAAATTGGGAATGCTCACCGTCCAACTGCGTCGCGCCGCACGTCTCCACACCGCCGAGGGTCGTGCGCGCGACAACGCGGTCGCCCGTCTAACCATTGACAGCGTCAGCGAGTTGCCGACGATCCTGGTCCGATATTAGCTTGCCGCAGGCCCCATCCGAAACCCCCCATAGGCCGGTCTTCTTTTTTCTTGACTATGACCCCGTCAAAGGCGATAATATGGTGAAATTGGTAGCTATGGGCGATTATTTGTCTTCCAAGGAGTTTTGTTATGCCGCCAGGTAAAAGACGTCAAAGTAACGCTATGCTTTATACGCTCATCACCTTCGTCGGGTTGTTTATCATCGCGACGACGGTTGCGGTCGTTTATTACGTCAAAGCCGAGGAACTCCGGACAACCACCAAAGACGCACAGGCTGAGTTGAATGACATGGCCACGGCCGAGGAAGTGCGGACGGTGGGGGCTATCGTCGGCGCCCAGCTGCCGGGACAAAGCAACCTCGGGACCATGCTTGAGCAATTCGATCGGATGACCGGTCTCGTGCTCGGCGCGCCGGTCCCGGCCACGTCGGCGGAAGTCAAGGTCAACAACGCGGTCGACGCCGTCGCCGCGCTGATGACCCAGGCCGAACCTTACATCACGATGCCCGCCCCTGATCCGAACGCGGCCGACCCGAACAGTCCCGATCCCAATCAGGTCGCTCTGACATTGATGATGGCCGACTTGCTGGGCGGCCTGCAACGGACCCTCGACGAGAAGGCCGCCGTGACCCTGCAATTGCAGGAACTGCAACAGCGATTCAACGATGCAACGGCGCTCTGGCAGCAAACCGAGCAGGACCTGACGGCGCAGGTCGGTGGATATCAACAACAGGTGGAAGAGACCAAAACCGACTATAGCGACCTCAAGTCGCTCCTGGAACAGAACTCCGAGCAGCGGGCAGCCAACCTCCTGAAACAACTCGAGGACGAGAGGACAACGTCGCGCCAGACCAATCAGGATTTACTCAAGACACGCGCCCAGTTAGAGGTGGCCCAGGAGCGACTGGGTGACGCCTTGACGGAAGTCAGCAAGGTCCAACCGGCGCCGGATCAAGAAGCGGCCGCTCACACCCCCGACGGAGCCGTCATTCTGGTGGATGATTCCGCCGGAATCGTCCATGTAGACCTGGGGTCGGACGATCGCGTATATCGCGGCCTGACCTTCTCAGTCTACGATCGCGCCTCGGGCGTCCCTCGGGATGGCGTGCCCAAGGCTGAGGTCGAGATCTTCTCCGTCGCCAAGAAAACGTCGATCGCCCGCGTTTTGTCCTCGAAAAAACGCAATCCGATCGCCACCCACGACATTGTCGCCAACCTGATCTGGGACAGCGCCAAGGTCAATCAGTTCGTCATGGCCGGCGACTTCGATCTCAACGGAGACAAGAAGCCCGATTACAACGCCCCGGACGCGATTCAGTCCCTCATCGAGAAATGGGGCGGTGCGGTATCGACGGCCGTCTCGGCCAAGACCGACTTTGTCATCCTCGGAACCAAGCCGGCGGTATCGCGAGAGCCGACCTTGGACGATTTGGCCATCGACCCGGATGCTCGGGAAAAGTACAACGCGGCCCAGCGCCGGTTGGCACACTACAATAGCATCCAGGAGCAGGCCCAAGCGCTCTACATCCCGATCTTCACCTACGACCGTTTCCTGCACTTCTCGGGCTACCAGAGCCAGATCGGCAGGCCAGGCGCGTTCTGAGTCGCACAGCCTGACGGGCGTATAGAATAGAATAAGGAAAACTGTCTGGGGCCGCAACGCGGCCCCTTGACATTGGGGGAAACCCCGAAGACCGCGCTCTTACAGAGCGTCTCACCGCCGCGGCGAGTGCGGCGGTTCGACCCCGATGGAGGCCACATAGACCTGGCCCGTATAGTCGGCCGCGTCCGGCCCAACCTCAAAGCCCTTTTTGACGGCCACGAATGTTACCGTGCAGGCGGCTCTGATGGCCGCGCCAAGCGGTTGACCGGTGTCACAATCCAAACCAGAGGGAATATCCACTGCCAGTATAGGGATCTCCAGTGAATTGATCGTCTCGATCAGAATGCGATAGTCTCCTCGCAGGGGGCCCTGCAAGCCCGTCCCGAACAGGGCGTCCACAATCATGTCGCTCCGACCCGCCGCCTCGCGAACCCGTAAGGCCACGTCCGGCTCATCCGGCCCTATCAGATCGACCGAGTGCCCAAGCCGTTCCAGAATATCGAGGTTGACGCGCGCATCGCCGGCAACTTTCTCGCGCCGGCCGCAGATGACAACCGTAATCCCGAAATCCGCGTTGAGCAAATGGCGCGCGATAACGTACCCGTCGCCACCGTTGTTGCCCGTCCCGCAGAACACACAAACCTTCGGAGCCTCCACGCCCTGGAGTCGCTCCTTGACCCTCTCGGCGCAACTGCGCCCCGCATTCTCCATAAGGACCACGCCGGGGGCCCCAACCTGCTCGATCGCCCAACGGTCCACCGCGCGGACCTCGTCTCGACTCATGATTCGACAGGCGTTAGATGGCAAGTATCTCTCCATAAGCGTTATATACACGGGTTTCCGACATCGCGTCAAGCAGGCAGTTGCCTCCGCTCGACATGGACTCGCCCGCCCAGGGGCAAATTGACACGCCCGGAATCGATCGTTACAATGCGCCCCGCTTCAGATGGGGGCGGCGTAGGCGGCCCCCACCGAGGCATGTGCCGGGCCGATACACGGTTTGGGCCCAAAGCAACCTAGAAATGTTTTCCGGATACAGAACCATGCGCATTCTCTTGACAAACGACGACGGGATCTTGGCCCCGGGCCTGGCCGCGTTATATAAGCAACTGACCGAACTGGGCGATGTCACAGTGGTCGCGCCGACCGACAGCCAGTCCGGCGCCAGCCACAGCGTGACCTTCTTCGAACCGCTGGGCTGCACCAAGGTGGAGATCCCCGGCCTGTTCGTCGGCTTCGGCGTGCATGGGTCCCCCGCCGATTGCGTGAAACTGGCGGCCATGCAGCTTCACGACGAACCCATCGATCTGGTCGTCGCAGGCATCAACAACGGCGCCAATGTCGGCATCAACGTCTACTACTCCGGCACGGTGGCGGCCGCCATGGAGGCGGCCTTTCTCGGGATTCCGTCGGTCGCCCTGTCTCTGGCGGCCGAGCGAGAGATGGACTTCGACAAGGCCGCCGAACACTGCCTGGGCGTGCTGAAACAACTGATCCCGCTGCAAGAAGGCGACGTGATCAACGTCAACATCCCCCGACTCTCCCGCGGAGCGCCCAAGGGCCTGGCCGTGGTGCCCCAGGCCACCGGCGGCTTCCACGAGTACTACATCCCCCAGAAAAGCGGCGACAGCGAGACCGTCTTTCAACTGGCCGGCGGGGACTATCGACCCGAGGAGAACCCGACCGACACGACCACGCTGAGCGAGCAGTATATCACCGTGACCCCCCTGCGAGCCGACATGACCGACCACGAGAAGACCCGCGCGCTCAAGAGCCGACTGGACCGCCTCCAACCCTGAGGACGCCATAGAGGGACGCTATGAAAGACAAGAAGACCACCCAACTTTGTATCGTGACCGTCATCGGCGAGGACCATGTGGGCATTGTGGGCCGACTGGCGACCGTCATGGCCCGCGCCAACATCAATATCCTGGATATCACCCAGAAGGTCTTCGAAGAGACCTTCGTGATGACCATGGCCGTCGACATCGCGCTGGCCAGCATCGGCATGGACAAGATCAAGAACCGTCTCGACCGCATCGGCAAGGAGATGGCCCTCAAGATCACCATCCAGGACGACAACATCTTCAAGGCGATGCATAGGGTGTAGCCATGACCATATCCGTAGAAGAGGTTTTTGAGACGGTCCGCATGACCCTGGACCATCACTTCGACATCCGCACCGTCACGCTCGGCATCAATCTCAAGGATTGTGTCGATCGCGACCTGAAGGGGCTGACCCAGCGCGTTCAGCAGCGGATCGTGGAAAAGGGACGACTGCTGAACGAGTACGCCGACCGCATCGAGCACAAGTACGGCATCCCCATCACCAATCGGCGCATCGCCGTGACTCCCGCGTCACTGCTCCTCGAGCCGTTGCCCCGCACCAAAGCCACCGCCGTCCGCCTGGCCAAGGCGCTGGACGTCGCGGCCCGTAAGGCCGACATCGATTTCCTGGGCGGGTTCGGCGCCATGGTCCAGAAGGGCATGACCAAGGCCGAGGAGACCCTGATCGACGCGCTGCCCGAAGCGCTGTCCAAAACCCAGCGGGTCTGCGGGTTCCTGAATCTCGCCTCCACGCTGGCCGGCATCAATATGGACGCCATCGTCAAGGTCGGTCACGTCATCAAGGACCTGGCCCACCGCTCCGAGAACGGGATCGGTTGCGCCAAGATCGCGGTCTTCGCCAACGTCCCGGAGGACAATCCGTTCATGGCCGGGGCCCATCACGGCATCGGCGAGCCGGACTTCTCGCTGAACATCGGCATCTCCGGACCCGGCGTCGTGCGCGACGTCGTCGCCCGGAACCCTGATTGCGATCTGACCCAACTCTCCGAGGTCATCAAGCGAACGGTGTTCAAGATCACCCGGGCCGGCGAGCTGATCGGTCGAGAGATGGCCGAACTGATGAAGGTCGATTTCGGTATCGTCGATGTCTCGCTGGCCGCCACCACGTCGAGTGGCGATTCGATCGCCGAGATCATCGAGGCCATGGGGGTCGGCCAGATGGGCGCGCCGGGAACGACGGCCGCCCTGGCCCTGTTGATCGACGCCGTCAAGAAAGGCGGCGCCATGGCTTCGGGCAACGTCGGCGGGCTCTCCGGAACGTTCATCCCCGTCAGTGAGGACGAGGGCATGATCCGCGCCGTCAAGGCCGGCACGCTGAGCCTGGAAAAGCTCGAGGCCCTGACCAGCGTCTGCTCGGTGGGGCTCGACATGTTCGCCATCCCGGGCGACACACCGGCCGAGGTCATCTCTTCGCTGATCGCCGACGAACTGTCCATCGGGGTCGCCAACAACAAAACGACCAGCGTTCGCGTCATCCCCGTCCCGGGCCAGAAACCGGGCGCCATCGTGCATTTTGGCGGCCTGCTGGGTTCGGCGCCCGTGATGGAGATAGGCCAGGCCTCTTCGTCTCGATTCATCGGACGTCGAGGTCGCGTGCCCTCACCCCTGCGCGCCCTGCGAAATTGACCTGCGCGGGCATAATTCGCGATTAAGACCGGTAAAAAACCGTTTTCGGATGTTTTTTTTGACAGGCTTTGCGCTGGCGGTGTATACTAATATGTAGGCATGGTGTCTTCCTTGATCGTGTACGGTGTCGCCTGAATTGCCGGAAAGAGAGTCTGCGGATGACGAGGAGAGGATTTACGCTCATAGAGCTGCTGGTCGTCGTAGCGATCATTTCCCTCTTGCTGGGTTTATCCCTGCCTGCCCTGGTGCGCGTTCGCAACCAGGCCCAGGGGGCCGTCTGCATCCAGAACCTCAAGACCCTTTCCCTCGCCTGGCTGCTCTACAAGGACGACAACGACGAACATCTCGTCAGCGGCCTGGTCGGCAAGACCCCTTCTGACTGGGTCCAGGGCCCGGCCGGCGCAGGGACCATCATCGACTGCAAAAAAGAGGGCATCCGTAAAGGGGCCCTGTTTCAGTATGTCGGGGATACCGTGGATGTCTACCGCTGCCCGGCCGACGAAAGGAAACTGGCGCCGGGCCAAACCGCCTACCGCAGCTATTCCATTGCCGGCGGCGCCAACGGCGAGGGCTGGCAAGGCACCTACGTTCAGGCCGAGAAATATTCCGACATCCTTCATCCGGTCGGCAAGTACATCTTCGTCGAAGAGGCCGACCCGAGGGGTTGGAACAAAGGCTCGTGGGTCGTCAATCCCCGCGACAAGACCTGGGTCGACCCCCTGGCGATCTGGCACAGCCGCGCGCGGAGCGCCCTGGCCTACGCCGATGGCCACGCCGAGATACACCGCTGGGCCGACAAAAGCACCGTCGAGATGTCGAAAAAACAGGAGTTTTTCTACCCCGTCCCCGAAGAGGAAGGAAGCGATCAGCATTTTATGCTGAGCGGCTTCCCACAGAGATTCGTGGACGCGCCGTAGGCTCTCAAAAAAGCGTAGTGGGTGAGATGAAGATAACCCGGGAAACACACTCGGGCTAATCGCAGGGAAAAAACCGCAAGAGCGCATATTTCTGGGGAACAGATAGGTGCTCTGCTGGATCATATGTATCAGATCTGCACGCGCGTGGCAGATGGTAGATGTGAGGACGGTTATTGTCCGGTTGGGTCTGCGTAATTTGGCATGATTGACTCGTTTTGTCGCGTCGTAGAGCCACCGCCTCGGCTATATTGATGGACGCAACACATGAAAGGGAGACAAGCCATGAGACGAAGCGCCTTCACCCTGATTGAGTTACTGGTGGTTATCGCGATTATCGCCGTCCTGATGGGGATTTTGATGCCCTCTCTGCGACTGGCCCGAGACCATGCCAAGCGCATCCACTGCGTGGGCAATGTCAAGACCCTTTCCTTGGCCTGGTTCATGTACAAGGATGCGAACGACGATGATCTGGTGCCCGGCCATACCCAGGACAATCCGATTCAATGGGTCGGGCGTGCCGAACAGGGCATGACTCTCGAACAGAAGAAGCAGAAGATCCGAGAGGGGTTGCTCTACCCATATACGGGTAAGACGGTTGATGTCTACCGCTGCCCGGCCGACCAACGAGACAAAGACCCGCGACAGGACACATTCCGCAGCTTCTCCATTGCCGGCGGCGCCAACGGCGAGGACTGGGGCAGCTACAACAAGGCCAGGAAGTATTCCGATCTGAAGAACCCGGCTATTCGCTACGTTTTCATCGAAGAGATCGACCCGCGCGGCGGCAACATCGGGTCCTGGCAGATGAACCCGAGAGTCAGTGGTTCGACATGGACCGACCCGGTCGCGATGTGGCACAATAAGAAGAGCACCATTGGCTTCGCCGACGGCCACGCCGAAATGCATGCCTGGGAAGACAAGAGTTTCATCGATTGGAACGTCAAGGCCATGTACAATCAGGGTTTCTCGTTCGGCATGACCCCTCCGGCTGAGGATTTCAGGGACATTGAATTCATGGCCCGGGGATTCCCCTACAAATCCCTCAAGTAATCCAGTGACCGACAACACGCAGGGGTTCCTGTGAGTCTGCCAAACCGTGCGCTCACCGGGTCTGTGAACCGCCGGTCAGTTGGGCGGCGACCGACGCTGTCGCCGCCTTGATCTGCGCGGGATCACCCAGGTAGTAGTTCTCCCGTGCGTTCAACTCGGCATCGAGTTCGTACACGAGAGGGATTCCCGTAGGGATATTCATCTGAGTGATTGCCTCGTCCGAGACGCCGTCCAGGTGCTTGACCAACGCCCGCAAGCTGTTGCCATGCGCACAGATCAGAACCTTCCTGCCTTCGGCCAGTTGGGGCACGATGGTCTCATGCCAATAAGGCAACACCCGTTCGAGCGTCGTCTTGAGCGATTCGGTGGCGGGCAGTAGGTCCCGGGGCACGTTCCCGTAGCATCGATCGTGACAGGGATGCCGCTCGTCGCTCTCAGGCAACGCCCCCGGGGGGATGTCGTAGCTGCGCCGCCAGATCTGGACCTGGTCCAGGCCGTGTTTCTCGGCGGTCTCCTTCTTGTTCAAGCCCTGCAACACACCGTAGTGGCGCTCGTTGAGCCGCCATGAGCGATGCACGGGAACCCACATCAGATCCATGTCGTCCAGCGCGATCCAGAGCGTGCGAATGGCCCGTTTCAGGACGGAGGTGTACGCAACATCGAACGCGTACCCCTCCCGCTTCAGAACGTCGGCCGCATCGTGCGCCTCGTCGACGCCCTGCTCGGACAGATCCACATCGGTCCAACCCGTGAACCGATTCGCCAAATTCCAAGTACTCTGACCATGTCGAAGTAGAACCAGTTTCACCATCTCACCGATCCTTCAATTCATAGAGTCTCAGCATGCTGGGCGGCGGCGCACTGTCTCGCGGCCGATCGCGGTTGGGTCCGAGCGTCTCCCAGCGCAATACGTAACGCGTGTCCGGCCTGCCGCCGGAACCGGCATCCGACCCCCAGCGCACCTGCATCCCGGGGACATCCGACTCGGGCCCCGTCAATCCCGCCGGCCATCGGACGGGCGCCGCCTTCTGACCCACCGGACGCAGGTCCGCCTCATCCAGTCGCCAAAGGCCCGATCCATATCTGTCGTGGCTGTACTTCTGGGTCAACGAACCGTCCGAATGGGCCGAGACGCCGGAGACGCGAATCTCGAAACGAATGGAGCCTCCGCCTTGGAAGTCCCAGCGATAGTCCCAGTCGCTCACCTGGCGGATGCGCCAGTCGCCTCCTTCGTAGCGTGCGTTATAAACCTGCGTCATCCCTTTGCTGTCGAACTTGTGATATGTCACAACCGGGCGATTCTTCGGATCGAAGCCCACCCGCGTGTTGCCATTGATCGCCCCGCCGCCGGCCGGCACGGGATCGACCACGACCCCCTCGGTCTCGATTGTGATCGGCAACGCGATCGGAGCGCCCGCGACCGTCTCCCAATCCACAAGGTCTCGACTCCGGGCGTACGAAACGTCGTGATTGGTGCTGCAATCGAACGTGTCGCGCCAGACCCAGCACAGATGAAAGAACCCGTCCGGGCCGCGACTGGGTCCCACGGGATACGCGTTCATGAGACCCTTTCCATCCAACAGCGGGCGATCCAGCAGCCGTCGCCACCCCTTGGTTTGTGGATCGTACGCGTTGTAGATCTGGTTACCCTTGCCACTGCCCCCGTCGCGGTAGGTGAACAGGAGCCGCCCCTCCGGTCCGGCGATGAACCGGGGATAGGTGCAGCGTCGTTCGAGCGATCCGACCATCGTCTTGATGCGACGGAAACTGTGAATGTCACCAGGTCGCTCCGTACGGAAATAGACCAGGGGCGCCCCGTGCATGTTTCCGCTCAAGTGCAACCGCCCGGCTCGATCCCTCGCCATCGTGACATAGTTGTGACTGTCCCACCCGAGAGTCGAATCCAGTCGCACGAACTCCCAAGCTTCCTCGTTTACGTCACGCTGCGCCACCGTCATGCGCCGCTGCTGATCGTAGCAGGCGACATACTGTCTCTGGCCCTGTGTCAACAGGCAGAACCCCACCGGATGTCCCGACCACACGGTGCAAACGTCCAGGCATCCAACCACCTCGGGCCCAGGCCCGTCAGCACCCATCGCGACGCAGGCCGTCAAAAGAAGGACGCCACACGCTCGACATGCAATTCGTCGTCTTCTGTTCATCATCCCCAATTCAGGCGACCGGCCCAGCCGGGCCGTCCCCTTCGGACTGACTACAGCTTCACCGGCTTACACAGATTCTTTTCGCTGGCCGCGACCCGCCCGCACACTTTGCACATGAACTTGCCGTCGCGGACCAGATCCTTGTATGCCTTCGGATCGCTGATCTGGTATCCCAGATTGTTCAGGTAGCACAGATGCTTGTCGTGTCCCGCGTGCGGCATTTCCGTTTTCGCCATCGTTCATCCCTTTCCAAACGTCAGACTTTCACTGTCACGATCACATTAGGACCGTTATCGGCGCCCCATGTCAACCGATTTCCCGGTGACGCGCTGAACTATGTACCGCGCTGCCGGCGGCTTTGTTCAAATCTCCCTCTTGCGGCCCAACCATGGACGGGGGAGCACCGGGTTCTGCAGGCGGCCGCCTCGGGCTCGGCGGAACTTCAATTCGACACGGTATCTCGGCTCTGTTATACTGCCGGACCAGTGAAATCACTGATTGAACCCAGCAAAATCAACCCAGTGAATGGAGAAGACAGATGGATTATAGGAGAATCATCCCCTGCCTGGATGTCAAGCACGGTCGACTTGTCAAAGGTGTTAATTTTGTCAACCTCAAGGATGTGGGCGACCCGGCCGAGAACGCCGCCGCTTACAGCGACGCCGGGGCCGATGAGTTGGTCTTCCTTGACATCACGGCCACACTCGAGAACCGCCCGACGATGCTCGACGCCGTCAAGCGGACCGTCGAGCGCATCTCGGTGCCCCTGACGGTGGGCGGAGGCATCAGTACCTGTCAGGGGATCGAAGAGCTGCTGGCCCTGGGCGTCTCCAAGGTCTCCATCAACACCGCCGCCGTGCGAAATCCGGATTTCCTCAAAGAGGCGGCCCAGCAATTTGGCGGCGAGAAGATCACCGTGGCCATTGACACCGCCGGCAACAAGGACCTCCCCTCCGGCTTCGAGGTCATGGTCAGCGGAGGGACCAAAGGGACCGGCCAGGACGCGATCGAGTGGGCCAAGAAGGTCGAAACGCTCGGCGCCGGGGCGATCCTGCCGACCAGCATGGACACCGACGGCAAGCAGACCGGCTATGACCTCCCCATGACCGGCGCAATCGCCGATGCCGTGTCACTACCGGTCATCGCCTCCGGCGGCGCCGGCACGCTCGAGCACCTCTACGACGCCATCGCCACCGCCCATGCCGATGCGGTTCTGGTCGCTTCCATCGCCCACTTCGGCACGTACACCATCGCGGAAATGAAGGCCTATCTGGCCGGACGCGGAATTCCCGTCAGCCAGTAGAGCCGACTTCTCACCCCCCGACACAGCACAAACCACAAGAGCAGTCCCAAACGGGCTGCTCTTTGTCTTTTCAGCCAAAGTCCCTCCCCTGATTGGTCGATAGGGGGAGGGTGATGGTCCATGAGATTCTGCTGGGAAGGCTCTGATACACCTATGTTCGGCAAGCTGAAAAAAGACAGATTCCTTCTGAAGACCAAGCTCTTCACCCTCCGTTGGTATCCCAGCGGCCGCAGTTGCATTCGTCTCGGAAACCACCGCCCCCCTCCTCAGCAAATGCCGCCCCTGATGGTCCGCAAGCCCGACTGGCGACGATAGCCAGGCGGCATTCTCGGACCCTTGACTCGGCCTAGGACCCTGATTCTCCGCTGAGCAGCAGAGAGACGCTCCATCCGCCCTGGATTGCAGCATTGCTATTTTCGCCACACAGCGTATCTTACCTATTTTTACTCATGATTTTTCCTCCCCCTCGCCGATACTTACCAGCATGATGCATTTTAGCCATATTAACACACGCACCACAGTATGATTAAGGAGTGATCGATGGTTAAGGAAGACGTTCTTGCTCGTTATCTGGCCCCTCTGCTTCGCGGCGATCGCGCCGCCTGTCGCTCAGTCGTTGAAGAGACCCTCCAGAGCGGCATTCCGGCCAATTCCGTATATCTGCACCTCATCTGGCCGGTCATGGCTGAAATCGAGCGACTCTCACGTCTGGATAAGATCAGCTCAGTCCAAGAACATCTGGCAACCCGAATCAACCGAACCATCGTGGACCAGCTTCAGAACAAGCTGCCGCGTCGACCCGTTCGGCACAAAAGGGTCGCCGTCAGTTGCGCTCGCGACGAACTTCAGGAACTGGGCGCCCAGATCATCGCCGACCTGTTCGAGAGCGATGGCTGGGAAGTACGCTTCCTCGGCGGCGGCCTGACCAACGATGACGTCTTCGCCTTCGTCAATGACTACGC
>Ga0075114_10000026_pt1 | contig 100540 bp, 83 predicted proteins | sample AntAceMetag02UKM_FD_69784 | JGI IMG/M metagenome (GOLD analysis project Ga0075114, IMG submission 69784) | Saline lake microbial communities from Ace Lake, Antarctica - Antarctic Ace Lake Metagenome 02UKM | ecosystem: Environmental > Aquatic > Non-marine Saline and Alkaline > Saline | place... | reverse complement strand
CAGCCGGATCGCCTGGACGTATGCCGAGAACGAAGCGCCTATCTTCTCCTCTCCGGCGGTGACCGAAGAGATGGTCATCTTCGGCTGTCGTGACAATCTCATTCGCGCCTTGCGTCGTGACGACGGTCGATTGGTCTGGACCTTTAAGACGCTGGGCGAGGTGGATAGTTCGCCGGCCGTCTGTGGCGACAAGGTCGTGGTGGGCTCTGAGGATGGACGCCTTTACATGCTGCGACTGGGCGACGGCAAAAAACTGTGGTCCTATGAAATCGGTCAGCCCATATACTCTTCGCCGGCCATCGCCCAGGGCGTGGTCGTTATCGGTTGTGACGATGGCTACGTCTATGCGTTCGGTTCGGTGGAAACGGTCGAGGGGGCGACGCCATGAGGATTGTCCAGATCAGCCCCGGTTCGGGCGACAACTACTACTGTGAGAATTGCCTGCGCGATGCCGCTTTGGTCAGAGCGATGCGCAAGTCGGGTCACGATGTGTTGATGGTGCCGCTCTACTTGCCGCTCCAGACCGACAAGGGCGAGCAGGTCAGCAATGCCCCGATTTTCTTTGGTGGTGTGAATGTCTTTCTGCAGCAGAAGTTCGCGCTCTTTCGCAAGACCCCGCGCTGGATCGACAAGCTCTTCGATTCGCGCAAGCTCCTCGAATGGGCGGGCCGCAAGGCCGGCATGACCAGTACGCAGGACCTGGGCGAGACGACCATCTCCATGCTGGCCGGCGAAGACGGGCGACAGATCAAGGAATTGGATCGTCTCGTCGATTGGCTTCTGGCCGAGAAAAAGGGAACGAGCGTCGTCTGCCTGTCGAATATTCTCTTGGCGGGTCTGGCGCGACGGATCAAAGACCGGCTCGGTGTTCCTGTGGTGTGCCTCTTGCAGGATGAGGACGGGTTCCTGGACGGCCTGGCCGGCCCCCATGCCGAGCAGGCGTGGGAGATCGTTCGCCGGCGGGCCCGTGACTTCGATGGGTTCGTCGCGGTCAGTGACTACTTTGCCCGGACGATGAAGGAGCGGCTGGGAGTCGACGAGCGTCTGATGCACGTCGTGCATATGGGAATCGACGTCGGCGCCTATGCCCCGGCGCCGAGCGGCCCGGCGGTTCCGACGATAGGATTCCTCTCGCGGATGTGTCCCGACCGTGGTCTTGAAACGCTCATCGATGCCTTTCTTTTGCTCAAGAACGACGCCAAGCTTCGCGCGACGAGGCTGCGCATCTCCGGGGGCCGCAGTATTGTCGATGAACCGTTCATGTCGCGGTTACGCGGCAAACTGGCCTCGGCCGGTGTGTTGGACGACGTTGATTTCCTGGAGGCGTTTGGTCCTGACGACAAACTGGAATTCCTCCGGAGCCTGTCGGTTCTGTCGGTGCCGGAACCGGCGCCGGTGGCGTACGGCCTGTACGTACTCGAAGCGCTGGCGATGAGTGTCCCGGTCGTAGAGCCGGCCATCGGCTGCTTCCCCGAGACGATCGAAATGACGGGAGGTGGTGTGTTGTACGAGCCGAACACGGCCGAAAAACTCGCCGAGGTGATGGCGCCGCTGTTGCTGGATCCGGACGCTGCTCGGCGCCTGGGTCTCCAGGGGCGGGAAGGCTTGTGTCGGACGTTTGACATTAAAAGGACTTCCGAGCGACTCATGCAGGTGTACGAACGAATCGCCAACAGTTCACGCGAGGGGAACCATGGTTGAACTTATCGAGTTGACGAAGGACTATGGAGAGGCGGGGCGGACCACGGGGCTTCACGTGCTCAAAGGCATCTCGCTGAAGATCGCCAAGGGTCAGTCTCTGGTGATTGTCGGCGCCTCGGGTTGCGGCAAGAGCACGCTGCTCAACATCATCGGTGGATTGGACCATCCCACCAGCGGCCGCGTATTGCTCGATGGTCAGGACCTCGCGACGGTGGGCGATCACGAGTTGGCGAAGATTCGCAACCGCGAGGTCGGCTTCGTCTTTCAATTGCACCATCTGTTGCCCCAGTGCACGGTGTTGGAGAACGTCCTGATCCCGACTCTGGCCGGACGGGAAGGCCTGGCGACGAAGGCCGTGCGGGCCCGAGCCGAGAGGCTGCTCGACCGCGTGGGTCTAAAGGACCGCATGGACCATCGTCCGGGAGAACTCTCGGGTGGTCAACGGCAGCGCGTGGCGGTCGCCCGGGCCCTGATCAACGAGCCCAAGTTGCTCCTGGCCGATGAACCGACCGGGTCCCTGGACGAGGCAACCTCGGACGGCATTGCGGAGTTACTGGTTCAACTCAATCGTGACGACGGAGTGACTGTGGTGGTCGTGACACACTCGCAGAAGCTGGCGTCGCGCCTTGGACGCGTGATGGAACTGGCCGATGGTAAATTGCGAGAAGGAGGGGCCGCATGAGTCTGTGGCAGCTTGTCGCCCGGAGTCTTCGGTTCTACTGGCGGACCAACACGGCGGTGTGTTTGGCGGTGGTGGTCGCCACCGGCGTGCTCACCGGCGCCCTGGTGGTGGGCGATTCGGTCCAGTACACATTGCGTCGGACGGTTCAGATGCGCCTCGGGCGAACCGAGTTTGCGGTTGTCCCCCAGGAACGCTACTTTCGAGCAGCTTTGGCCGAGGATATGGAAAAGCAACTCCTCGGAACGGTCGTGCCCGTTTTGCAGATTTCCGGCATCATCACGAACGACGATGGGACGCATCGCGTCAACCGGGTCAACGTGCTCGGCGTGGATGAGCGGTTCTACGCCGTCGGGCCGGGGCAGGACCCCTTCGTCCAGAGCGACCGAGACGTTGTGGTCCTGGGCGAGGCGGTGGCCCAAAGGCTCCACACGGGTCCTGGCGACGAGGTCGTTTTGCGCGTGGAGAAACCGGGCCTGATGCCTCGCGATGTACCCTTGGCCTCGGATGCCGACCGGACGATCGCCTTTCGCCTGCCCGTGCACGCCGTTGCGACCGATGCGGCCTTCGGACGCTTCGATCTTAAGGCGAATCAGACCGCGCCGCTTAACGTGTTCGTGCCTTTGACGTGGCTGGCCGAACAGATCGAGCAGCCTGGGCGGGCGAATATGCTGCTGGCGGCGGGGCTGGACAAGGCGGCGGTCTCTGACGGATTGGATGCGGCTGTCAAGCGTTCGTGGAAGCTCGCGGATGCGGATCTCCAAGTAAGCCGACTCGAACGAGATGGTCCGCTGGAGCTGCGCAGCCGACGCATCTTCATCGATGAGACACTCGGCGCCGAGGCGCTGAAGGCCCACGATCGAGCGGTTGGCGTTTTGACCTACTTCGTCAATGAGATTCGCCTGGGTCAGAAAGCGACGCCGTATTCGATGGTCACGGCTCTGGGGACCGGCGGCGAGGGGGACGCTGTCATTCCACCGGAGATGCAGTTCGATGAGATTGTGATCAATCAGTGGTTGGCCGACGATCTTGGCGCCCGAGTGGGGGATTCCCTCGACTTGACATACTACCTCGTGGGTCCCAAGCGTGAGCTTTACGAACGGGTCAGTCGCCTCAAGGTCATCAAGGTCGTTCCTATGGAGGGGGTCGCTGCCGATCCCACCTTGATGCCGAGTTTTCCCGGTCTAGCCGACGCGAATAATTGTCGTGATTGGGAGCCGGGTGTCCCCGTTGATTTGGACAAGATACGTCCGAAGGACGAGGCCTATTGGGACGAGCACCGGGGGACTCCCAAGGCTTTCGTGACGCTTCCGGCCGGACGCCACATGTGGCGCAACCGCTTTGGCAGCCTGACGGCCGTACGCTATCCCGGTCAAGAGGGGCTGACCGAGCAGGTGGCCGCTACGCTGACCGGTGCAGTGGATCCGGCGACGGTGGGGCTCTTCTTCCAGCCCGTGCGAAAACGGGGATTCCAAGCCGGCCGAGAGGGCACTGATTTCGGGCAACTCTTCCTGGGGTTGAGTATGTTCCTGATCGCGGCGGCGGTGATTCTGACGGGCCTGCTGTTCATCTTCGGAGTCGAACGCCGTTGCGCCCAGGTGGGACTGTTGTTGGCCGTGGGTTTGCCGGCCGGCCGGGTCAAGCGTCTGCTCATTGCCGAAGGCGGCCTGGTGGCCCTGATCGGTACGCTCGTCGGAATCGGCGCGGGGTTGCTTTATACCCATCTGTTGGTCTATGGCCTTTCCACGTTGTGGAGCGGGGCCGTGGCCGGGGCGAGAATCCACGTCCATGCCGAACCGGGGACGCTGCTGCTGGGCGGTCTGGGCGGCCTGGCGACCGCGTTGTTTGCCATCTGGCTCACGCTGCGCCGGCACGTCACGCGGTCACCCCGCGAATTACTGGAGGGACATCTGGAGGCGTGTCACCGAAGCGACGCGGCCTGGTCGCGCGGCCGCTTGGGGCTGGGCGTGGCGGTCGTGTCGTTCGTCAGCGTCGCTGTCTTTCTGGCCATCATGGCCGGCGGCAACAGTCGCAACGTTTCGGGCGCGTTCTTCGGCGCCGGGGCGCTGCTGTTGCTGGGAGGGCTCGGTCTGTGCCAGGCGGCATTGCGGTTCGTCGGCGGCGGTTGGAGTCGGCCCATGGTGTCACTGGGAGGATTAGGTTTCAGAAACAGTACGCGGCGTAGCGGCCGCAGTCTGGCGATTATTGGTTTGTTGGCCTGCGGCGTCTTCATGGTGGTGGCCGTCGGTGCGAATCGCCGTGATCCCTTGGCGCAACCGGACAGCCGACAGTCGGGGACAGGCGGATTTGCCTTCTATGGGGAATCCTCGGTCGCCGTTTTGCATGATCTGGATACGCAGCAGGGGCGGGAGGCGATAGGATTGGATCGGGACGTTCAGGAAGGGGTCGATATCGTTCAGTTCCGCGTACACGCCGGCGATGATGCCAGTTGCCTGAACCTGAATCGGGCTCAGCGCCCGCGCTTGTTGGGCGTTCGATCGCAGGAATTGAAAGGGTTCGACGCGTTCCGATTCACCCAGACACTGGGCGAGGAACAGGATGAAGAAGGCTGGGACTTGCTCCGGATGGATCTCGACAATGGATCGGTGCCGGCCATTGGTGATTACCCCACGGTTTTCTGGGGGTTGGGCAAGAACATTGGCGACGAGTTGGAGTATATCGATGAGATGGGTGGGGTCTTTCGCGTGCGCATTGTTGGCATGCTGGAAAGCTCGATCCTGCAGGGGAGTTTGGTGATCGCCGAGAAGGAATTCACGGGACGGTTCCCCTCTGAGTCGGGCTATCGTGTGTTCTTGGCGGATGTCCCTAGTGACAAAGCCGAAGCCGTGGGACAGTCTCTGACGTCCGAATTGCAGGACTATGGCTTGGTCCTGACACCCACGAAGGAACGCCTGGCGGCCTTTAGCGCGGTCGAGAATACCTATTTGTCCATATTCACAGCGCTCGGCGGTCTGGGCCTGATCCTTGGCAGTATCGGCCTGGGCCTGGTCGTGTTGCGAAACATGTTGGAGCGGCGCGGTGAATTGGCGATGCTCCGGGCGGTGGGTTTTGATCGCAAAACGCTGCAACGTATGATATTCTACGAGCATTGGGGTTTGGTGTTTTCCGGGCTGCTTTGCGGTGTGGCGGCGGCCTTGGTGGCCGTGCTTCCGTCGATGCAGTTGCCGGGCGGGCGCGTCCCCTATGTGTCGTTGGGCTTGACCGTCGCCGCGATCGGTGCGATCAGCGGCTTCTGGGTCTGGATTGCCGGGGCCTCGGCCCTCCGAGGCGGTCTGCTCGATGCGCTGAGAACCGAATAGCTGGCAGTTTACGATGGGCAGACTATGAAGAGATCGTTTATCGCCGACATCATACCGATGGGATTTGCCGTTGCCGGCGTGGTATGCCTGGTTTACCTCTGGGTCAGCGCCGATGCTTCCCCTCAATTCGAAGTCCGGACGCCCATCGCCTCCAACATTCCCGACGCCTCGGCCGGTCAGGGCGATGTTCTGGCCCAGGCGGAACTGACGGCATTCGACGGCGTTCCAGGTGATTTGCCGGGGGCTTGGCCGCAGTTTCGAGGGGTCGCCGGTGATGCGATCGGCAAGCTTGATGTCACGTTGTCGCGGAACTGGCCGGCCGACGGCCCGCCGGTCCTGTGGTCGGTCGATCTGGGAGAGGGCTATGCCGGGGCGGCGATCTTGAACGGACGGGTCCACCTCGTGGATTACGACCAGGAAAAGCATGGCGATGCGATTCGCTGCTTTTCTCTGGCTGACGGCAAAGAGATCTGGCGATACTTCTATCCCATCAAGGTCAAGCGCAACCATGGCATGAGCCGGACGACGCCGGCGGTGACCGACAAGTACGTGGTGACGATGGGGCCTAAGTGTCACGTAGCCTGTCTGGATGCGGCTATGGGCCAGTTGAATTGGTTCCTGGATTTGGTCAAGGACTACGGTGCGAAGGTGCCGAATTGGTACGCTGGACAGTGTCCCTTGATTGAGGAGGGCAAGGTCATTCTGGGCGTCGGGGGCGAGTCGCTTATCATGGCCGTCGACATCGAAACCGGCGAGGTCGCCTGGCGGACACCCAATCCGAAGGGTTGGGATATGACACACTCATCCCTCGTGCCAATTGAATTCGGCGGTCGGCGCATGTACGTCTGGTGTGCCAGCGGTGGTGTGGTCGGGATCTCTGCTGAGGATGGGACCTTACTGTGGGAAATGACGGATTGGCAGATCCGTATCGCCAATGTGCCCACCCCCGTGCCGGTCGGAGACGGGCGTCTGTTTCTCTCCGGCGGGTACAAGGCCGGCGCCATGATGCTCAATCTCGTCCAGGAGGGCGATCAGATCAAGCCGGAGATTGCGTTCCGTCTCGAACCGGAGGTGTTTGGATCACCCCAGCATACGCCGATTTTCTACCAGGGACACATCTATGGCGTGCGCCCGGACGAACAACTGACCTGTCTCGATCTCGATGGGAACGTTGTCTGGACCAGCGGCAGCACGCACAAGTTCGGCTTGGGGCCCTACACGATTATCAACGGCCTCATTTACGTCATGGATGACCACGGACTTCTGACGCTTGCTGCAGCGACGGAGACGGGCTATGTGCAACTGGCCGAGGCGGATGTGCTGGAGGGCATCGACGCCTGGGGGCCGATGGCGGTTGCCTCGAACCGGCTGATTCTGCGAGATTTGACTAAAATGATCTGTCTGGATATCGGCGCCCCATAGCGGGGACTGTGTAGATTGTCTTCAACGAAGACGAAAGGGTTGGGATGCACCAGCCGCAAGGCAAGATCGAAATCGGAGTCATCATCGGCGTGCTGATTGGCGCTGCGGTGGTGGTTGCTCTTGGCGCGGTCCTGCTCGTTGATACGACGGGGCAGAAGGGCAGCGGTCTCAGTCAGGCGTACGATCTCGACGCTGCGAAACTGGCCAGGTTCGATCCCAATCTGATTCTTTATGAGGAGGTAGGCGCGCCTATTCCGACGGGTTTTGACCGCGCGCGGTCGTTTGCACTGGATGGGGAAGGGCAGTTCTACGTTGCTGGTGACAAGGCGGTTCGCATGCTGAGTAAGACGGGCAGCCTGCAGCGCGTCATTGGGTTGTCGAGCCCGCCCCGATGTGTGGCGGTCGCAACCGATGGCAAGGTCTATGTGGGCCTGAACGATCATGTGGAAGTGTTCGACCAGGCCGGTCAACGCCTCGCTTCATGGGAGCGACTTGAAGAGAGAGCTTTTCTGACGAGTATCGCGATATCGGATAACGATGTTCTGGTGGCGGATGCGGGCAACGCGGTGGTGTTGCGTTACGGCACGGCCGGGCAACTTATCAATCGCATTGGCGAGAAGAACCTGGAGAAGAATGTCCCGGGTTTTCACGTCCCCAGTCCCTACTTCGATTTGGCGATGGCCCCGGACGGACTGCTGCGTGTCGTCAGCCCGGGTCGCATGCGCATCGAGGCCTATACGCTCGGCGGCGACTTGGAACTCTGGTGGGGCGAAAACGGCATGCGCATTGAAACCTTCTGCGGTTGCTGCAACCCGGCCAATTTTGCTATCATGTCCGATGGCAGCTATGTGACCTCTGAGAAGGGCTTGACACGCGTCAAAGTGTACGATCCCGATGGTTCGTTCCTGGGCGTCGTGGCCGGCCCCGAACAATTGATCGAAGGAGGCGCACCGCGCGTCTTTGAGAACGTGGATGATGCGAAGGCCAGCGGATTTGACGTGGCGGTGGATGCCGCCGATCGTGTCTATGTTCTCGATACGATCGAGAACACGATAAGGGTCTTCGCGAAGAAAGAGAAAGGTGGAACGCCGTGAATCGTGTGTCACCAAAGCCAAACCGACGGGAGGTGTTTGTCTCGGCGCTGCGCTGTACGGCGCTGGGAGTCGTCGCGGCGGCAGGGGGACTGACTCTCATCAAGAGGCGGCGCCTGGTCGAAGAAGGAGTCTGCATCAATAGCGGGATGTGCCAGGGGTGCGTTGTTCTGGCCGATTGCGGACTGCCGGCGGCGATGTCCATGAAAGATGTGCAACAGAAAGGTGATCATGGCCGAGCGAAATGATGATGTCACGCGCCGGCGGCTCTTGCGAGATAGTCTGTGGGGCGCGTGCCTGGCGGGTGTGGGAGGCGTCGCAGGTTTTGCCGCCCAGAAGAGCCGGAAGGCGGATTGGGTGTGGCAGATCGATCCGTACAAATGCATCGCGTGCGGCAACTGTGCGACGTATTGTGTCCTGGAAGAGTCCGCCGTCAAGTGCATGCACGTCCACGCCATCTGTGGGTACTGTCGAATCTGCTTCGGCTTCTTCGAGCCCGAGCCCTTTGCGTTGACCGAGGGCGCTGAGAATCAGATGTGTCCCACGGGCGCCATCAACCGGGAGTTCGTGGAAGATCCTTACTACGAATACACGATCGAGGAGGATCTGTGCAATGGTTGCGGCAAGTGCGTTAAGGGCTGCAACGCCTTCGGCAACGGCTCACTGTTCCTCCAGGTGCAGCACGACCGTTGTGTGAACTGCAATCAGTGCGCGATTGCCGCCGCCTGTCCATCGCAGGCCTTCAAGCGCGTTCCGGCCGACAATCCCTACTTACTTAAGAGTGTGGACCACGCTTAATGATACGACTCGGCTATATTCTCAGCGGACTTCTCGCCTTATTCGTTTTGGGTACGGTCGCTTCGGCGTTGGAGTTTCCGCCGCCGGAATTTGAGACCGACTACGTCCGGCCCACCACGGAGGTGCCCAGTCCCCAGCAGGGGGTGTGGGAGTACATCGACGTGGGCGTTCTGCTCGCCACGCTGTCGGTGGCGACGTACCTGGCTCTACGCAAACGTTGTCGCACGGGCATCTTTCTCGTGATGATCTTCTCGCTGCTCTACTTCGGATTCTTTCGCAAGGGATGCGTCTGCTCTATCGGGGCCATTCAAAACGTTGTTCTGACGGCCTTTGATCCCGCCTATGCGATTCCGATTGCCGTGCTGATCTTCTTCGCGCTGCCCTTGGTCTTCACCTTGTTCTTCGGCCGGGTCTTCTGTGCGGCGGTCTGCCCGCTCGGTGCGATTCAGGATGCCGTTCTGATTCACCCGGTCAAGGTGCCGCGCTGGTTGGAGAGCGGGCTGCGTCTGCTCGCGTATATCTACCTCGGCGCCGCGGTGTTGTTTGCCGCCACGGGTTGCATGTTCATTATCTGTCGCTACGATCCCTTTGTCGGGTTCTTCCGCCTGGGGGCCAACTGGAACCTCCTGGTGCTCGGCGCGTGCTTGTTACTGATCGGGTTGTTTGTGGGCCGACCTTACTGCCGGTTTATTTGTCCCTATGGCGTCATTCTCCGACAACTGTCGCGGCTGTCCAAGTGGCGCGTCACCATCACACCGACCGACTGCATCCAGTGTCGGCTCTGCGAAGAGGCATGCCCCTTTGGCGCCATTCGCAAACCGACGGAGCAGTGGCCGGCGAAGGAATACAAGATTGCCAAGTTGCGACTCGCTTTTCTGCTGGTGTTGCTACCGGTTCTCATCGGTGCCGGCGGTTGGGTCGGCTACGAACTGCGCGGGTGGCTGGCCAAAGCCCATCCTCAGGTGCGTCTGGCGCAGCGTTTCTCGCTGGAGGAAGACGGACAGGTCGAAGGCACCACCGACGCCAGCGACGCGTTCCGAGCTACCGGTCGGCCGAGCACTGAACTCTATGCCGAGGCGTCGCTGATTCAAAATAGATTCGCCCTCGGCAGCGCCCTGTTCGGGGCCTTTGTCGGCCTGGTGATCGGAGGCAAGCTGCTGGCCCTGTCGGTGAAGCGTCGGCGGACGGATTACGAAGCGGATCGGGCCAGTTGCCTGGCGTGTGGGCGGTGCTATTCATACTGTCCCAAGGAACATGAACGATTGAAAGAGAAGAAAGAGGCGGTGGTAGCGCACGGATGATGGACACAGCGGAACAAACCTCAAAAAATGACACGGGGACCGGTTTTCGTACAGCCACTACAACGGCGAAGGTGGCCGGCGTCTTCTCGATTATCTTCCTGGTCGTGCTCGTCGGCAACTTCATCGGCTCCAGCGTGATTGGGCCGTCAAGGGAGAATGAACTGACGGCGATGAAGGCCCAGGTCGGACAGGGCGAAGCGACGGATGCGCAGTTGGCGGAGATTCGCCGGTTGGATCTGCAGATCAGACGCAATCGAATCTGGCGGCTGGATTTTGCCCGTAAGACCAGCTATATGCTTCTGGGTAGCATCGCAATCTTCCTGGTGGCCGGCAAACTAGCGGGTGCGTTGAGCAAGCAGCCTCCCAAGCCGCAGCATGCCTCCGACGTCGGCGCCGAGCAGATCCGAGAGGCCCGCCGGGCCCGCTGGGCCGTCATCGTCGGACTGGTTGTCCTGGCGGCGGTGGGGGGAACCTTGGTCGGGATCGGCGCACCGCCCGTGCTTGTCCAGGCCGAGGAGACCGGGCCGTCCTATGCGTCCGAGGAAGAAAAGCGTGAGCAGTGGCATCGCTTCCGTGGCCCGGCCGGAGCGGGCGTCAGCGTCTTTACCAATATCCCCACCGAGTGGGACGGCGAGACGGGCAAGGGAATCGTCTGGAAAACGCCGGTGCCGCTTCTGGGACACAATTCGCCCATTGTCTGGAAGGACCGCGTCTTTCTCTCCGGGGCGACCGAGGAGAAACGTGAAGTCTATTGTTTCGACGCCGCTTCGGGACAACTCCTATGGACCGGAGATGTGCCCACCGTTCCGGCCGTGGCCGAGGCGGAGATGGAGGTCATGGAGGACACGGGGTATTCGGCTTCTACTCTGGCGACCGATGGTCGCCGGGTTTACGCGATCTTTGTCACGGGTGACATCGCGGCTTTCGATTTCAACGGGCGCCGCCTCTGGCATAGGAACCTGGGGGTTCCCGACAACGCCTATGGTTACGCGTCGTCGCTGGAGACGTATCAGGATCGTGTGATCGTGCAGTACGATCAAGGCGATGGTAGCGATGGCAAGTCGCGCTTGTACGCCCTGAACGGGTTGACCGGGCGCGCGGCATGGGAGGCGAAGCGGGAAGCTCCGAATTCCTGGACGTCCCCAATCCTCGTGGACATAGCGGGCCAGCTCCAACTGATCACCTTGACGGACCCGTGGGCGTTCGCCAATAACCCGGACGACGGCAGCGATATCTGGCGCGCCGAATGTGTCACGGGGGATGTGGCGCCGTCGCCGATCTATGCCGGTGGACTGATCATGGCGATTGAGCCGTACAGTCAGATGGTGGCCATCAAGCCCACGGGACAGGGCAATGTCACCGAGACCCATATCGCCTGGCGTATGGAAGAGGGCGGTCCGGACATCTGCTGTCCCGTCGGCAATGACCAGTACGCCTATCTTCTGGACGGCAGCGGCCTGTTGCTCTGCTGCGACGTGGCCGATGGTAAACTGGTCTACGAGCACGACCTCCGGGACAACTTCATGGCCTCGCCCAGTATTGTGGCGGGGAAGCTGTATCTTCTTAGTATGGAAGGGGTTATGTATATTGCTGAGGCGGGGCCAGAGTACAAGGAAGTGGCGAAATCCGAGCTGGATGAGCCATGCCACGCCTCGCCCGCCTTCGTCGATGGACGCATCTATATCCGGGGCACCGAGCATCTCTATTGTATTGGTCCGGTCGCTTCGGAGGGATCTGGAAACTGATTGAGCTTCTATGGAAGAACTGGATTTGACATTCGTTGATCAGACCGTCGAGCAGGTGGGCGTCGGTACGGACAGGGTGCTGGCCATCCTTCAATCGCTCCAGTCGCACTACGGATACCTGCCGGCCGAGGCGCTGCAGCGCGTCTGCGAGTTGACGGAGATCACGCCCGCCACCATCACGGGGGTCTCGACTTTCTACGACCAATTCCGGCATCGGCCCGCGGGCAGTCACATCATCCATGTCTGCGTCGGCACCGCCTGTCATGTGAAGGGTGCGGAAGCCGTTTACGAAGCGTTTCTACGCCATCTGGATATCCCCGAGGGGGAAGACACGGATGCGCAGAAACTGTTCACTGTCGAGAAGATCGCGTGTCTCGGTTGTTGCACGCTCGCGCCGGCCGTCCAGATTGATGACGTGACGTATGGACACCTCACGCGGGAATCTGTACCCAAAGTGCTCAGCGACTTCCTCAAGCATGCCCAGGCCAGGGCCCGTCGGTCGCGGGCGCGCCCGCGGAAACGCTCCAAGGCAGCAGGAGGGGAGTTGCGCGTGGGATTAGGCTCGTGCTGCGTCGCACGCGGAAGCGGCAGGCTTTACGAGGCGCTGGAAACGGCGCTGACCGAGACGGGGATTCGAGTCCCCGTCAAGCGCGTCGGTTGCGTGGGCATGTGTCACCAGACCCCGTTGCTGGAGGTCGTTCTGCCCGACGGCGCCTCGTCTCTTTATGCCCGGGTGGAGCCGGAAGACGCCAAGCCCATCCTCTTGCGACACTTCGGCGTGCGGGGACCGCATCGCAAGCTTGCCAGCAAAGTCTCCGGGACGCTCGAACATCTGCTGACCGATGAACGCTGGGAGCCGGTGACGCGGTACTCGATCAACGTGCGCGACCAGGCGGTTTCCGATTTCCTGGGACATCAGGTTCATATTGCCACCGAACATTGTGGCTACATCGACCCGGTCGACCTCGATGAGTACCAGAATAACGGGGGCTTCGAGGCGTTGGAGAAGTGTCTCAACAAGCTGACTCCTGAAGCCGTTATCGGTCAGATCGAAACCAGCGGCTTACGCGGCCGGGGCGGCGCCGGATTCCCGACTCATCTGAAGTGGACGGCGGTCCGAGCGCAGGACAGCGAAAAGAAATACGTGGTTTGCAATGGGGATGAGGGTGATCCGGGTGCATTCATGGACCGGATGCTGATGGAGTCCTATCCCTATCGCATTCTGGAAGGGATGACGATCGCGGCCCGGTGCGTCGGGGCCCACGAAGGGTACCTGTACATTCGAGCCGAATACCCCTTGGCGATCAAGCGGGTTACTGAGGCGATCGAGAAATGTACCGAGCGGGGTTTCCTGGGCGACAATATCATGGGAACCGATTTCTCCCTGCATTTGAAGATCGTTGCGGGCGCCGGCGCCTTCGTCTGTGGCGAGGAAACGGCTTTGATGGCCAGTATTGAGGGCCGTCGAGGAATGCCCAAGCTGCGTCCGCCCTATCCGGCGGTCAAGGGGCTATGGGGCCAGCCGACGCTGATCAACAACGTCGAGACCTACGCCTCGGTACCCTGGATCTTGCGAAACGGCGCCGAGGCTTACGCCGCTATCGGTACAGACAAGAGCAAGGGTACGAAGGTCTTCGCCTTGGCCGGCAAGATCGCTCGCGGTGGGCTGATCGAAGTGCCCATGGGGATCACGATCCGGCAGATTATCGATGAGATCGGTGGTGGCATCGGCGGCGGCCTGAAGTTCAAGGCGGTGCAGGTGGGCGGTCCGTCCGGGGGATGCATTCCCGCGGGATCGGACAACCTGTCCGTGGACTTCGAATCGCTGACCGCCGCCGGCGCGATGATGGGCTCGGGAGGACTGGTGGTCCTCGACGAAACAGACTGCATGGTCGATATCGCCCGGTACTTTCTCGAGTTCACCCAGAACCAGTCGTGTGGCAAGTGCACGTTCTGCCGGGTGGGTACGAGGCGGATGCTGGACATTCTCACTCGACTCTGCGCTGGTGAGGGCAAGACCGCCGACCTGGACGAACTCGAGCACCTGGCCCGCATGATCAAGAAAGGCAGCCTCTGCGGTTTGGGCAAGACGGCTCCGAATCCGGTGCTGTCGACTCTGCGATACTTCCGAGACGAATACGAGGCTCACATCGAGAAGCGTTGTCCGGCGGGCAAGTGCAAGGCGCTCATCAATTATTCGATCACCGATGAGTGTATTGGCTGCACGATCTGCGCCCAGCATTGTCCTACGGATGCAATTGAGATGAAGCCGTACGAAAAACATGAAATCGATCTAGAGAAATGCGTTCGGTGCGGCACGTGCAAGAGCGTGTGTCCGGCCGATGCTGTCCGAGTTGAATAGCTATGCCCAAAATTACAGTAGACGGTCGTGAAGTCCAAGTTGACGCCGATGCGACAATCCTCGACGCCGCGGAGAAGTTAGGGATCGATATTCCCACGATGTGCTACCTGCGCGGTCATGAGGCGACGACGAGTTGCATGGTGTGCGTGGTGAAGGTGGCCGGTTCCAATGGGTTGGTGCCGGCCTGCGGTACGCCCGTGCGTGATGGCATGGAAGTCCTCAGCGATTGCGAGGAAGTCCGCGAGGCGCGGCAGGCGGCGCTGGAACTGTTGCTGAGCGACCACGTGGGCGATTGCATGGGGCCCTGTACGATGGGATGCCCGGCCCACATGGATATTCCGCTGATGATTCGACAAATCGCCGCCGGGAAGATGGAAGAGGCCATCGCGACGGTCAAGCGGGATATCGCACTGCCGGCGGTGCTGGGACGGATCTGCCCGGCGCCGTGCGAGAACGTCTGCCGTCGGGCTAAGCACGATCAGGCCGTTTCGGTCTGTCTATTGAAGCGCTACGCGGCAGATGTGGATCTTGAAGGCGACGAGCCGTATATGCCGAAATGCGCCGAGCAGCGGGGCAAACGGGTCGCCATCATCGGGGCCGGCCCGGCCGGTCTGGCCGCCGCCTACTATCTCCAGCGCGATGGGTACGAGTGCGTCGTGGTTGATGAACACGATGAGGCGGGGGGAATGCTCCGCTATGGTGTGCCCGAAGCGGAACTGTCTCGCGACGTTCTGGACCGAGAGATCGCCCAGATCGAGAAACTCGGCGTTCGTTTTCGGCTGGGTATCAGGGTCGGGGACGCCATCTCGATGGATGAGGTACTCAAGCAGTTCGACGCTGTATTCCTGGCCGTGGGCAACCTGACGCCCGAGAACGTTGCGGTGCTGCAACTGGAGGATGAAGAGAAAGTCAAGATCAACGCGTCGACCTACGAGACGAGTACGCCGGGTGTCTTTGCCGGGGGAGACGTGGTGCGCCGGCGCCAGATGGCGGTGCGGGCGGTGGCTGATGGCAAGGAGGCCGCCCAGTCGATTGCCCAATATCTGACGGGTCAGGATCTTGTCGGGCCAGCCAAGGCGTTCAACAATCGCATGGGCAAACTCCTCGACGGAGAGATGGGCGTTTTTCTGGAGCCGGTCAGTGCCGGATCGAGGCAGGAGCCTTTCGGTGTGGCCACCGCGTTGTCTGATGAAGAAGCGCGGGCCGAGTCAATCCGGTGTTTGCGTTGCGACTGTCGCAAACCTGATGCCTGCCTGTTGCGTCAGTACGCCCAGCAGTATGGAGCCAAACAGACGCGCTACAAAGCGGCGCGGCGACCCTTTGTCCAGCAGACGCAACACCCCGATGTCATCTACGAGCCGGGCAAGTGCATCGACTGCGGCATCTGCATCGAGACCGCGTCTCAGGCCGGGGAGGTGCTGGGACTTACATTCGTCGGTCGTGGTTTCGATGTACGCGTGGCCGTGCCCTTCAATGCGACGCTGGCCGATGGATTGCGCCAAGCCGCCGCCCAATGCGTGGCCGCCTGTCCCACGGGGGCGCTGGCCTTCAAAGATGCTACTGCGACCAGCGCCGAGTGAATACGGTGACGGGGGTCACTTCAAACGCAGAACTGTTTCCGCGACGCGCCGACCCAGATTGCGGGCAGTCTTCATCCCGTATTCATCCTGAGTGACGCCACCAGGGGCCCCGCTCCAAACGGTGGCGCCGAAGCGTGCTCCCGGACGACCGTTACCCACGACGATCATCTCCTGGCAAAACAGAGAGGCCTGAACCGATTGCAGAGTCGCCTCTTGACCGCCATTGCGAGATCCGCCAACCGCCAGGACGCCCGCGACTTTGTTGCTCAGGGCCAGGTCGTTCTTATACATCGCGATGCAGCGATCGAGAAAGGCCTTGCACAACGAACTCATGTTGCTGAAGTACACCGGTGTGCCGATGATGATGCCGCGGACCGCAGGGTCCGTGAGTTTGGGGACAAGAGAGGGGAAATCGTCCTTCTCGCCTGGTTCGAGCGGGATGCCGGCCGCTAGGTTGCCGTTGATCTTGAGGCCGGCCATCTCGATCAGTTCGGTCTCGATCTTCTCGCTGACCTGCCCAGCGGCTTGGAGGCAGACTTTCAGTGACGTGGTGGTCGTCTTCCCCTGGCGCGGGCTGCAGGAAATAGCGATGATTTTGGTTTTGGCGGGGGGAGCTGGGCTCTCGGCTGCCTGCGATGTTGAATTCGGCCCGGCTACGGTGGCCGCAGCCGCTCCGGCCACCACGGAGGTGCGGACGAAATCTCGGCGGGTGATCGTTTCCATTGTTTGTCTCCTTCTGTTTTTTCGGAATATGGGCATACCCACGATTTCCCATTGTGGGATGCTTGCTTTGGGGTAAGTGTATGCCTAAATGCGGATAGAGTAAAGGGTTAACTATTATTAAACGAACTTGACATTGCCCATCGCAGTAGTACAACTGTCGTTGTTTGCACGGACAATTTCTATAGGAGAGTCGGTATGAAATCGAGAAGTGAGATGAGAAGTCAAGGTTTGAGACACATCGTTATCTGCGTATCCCTGATGGTGATCCTGGGCGGTTCCAGCCTGAGTTTTGCAGCCGACTGGCCCAACTACCGTGGCTCCGACTACGACGGCATCTCCGACGAGACCGGCTGGCAATCCGAGTGGGCGGACGCTCCCGAAATCGCCTGGAAGAAGTCCCTGGGGTGGGGGTTCGCCTCGATGGCGATCAGCGACGGACGTGCCTACGCCATGGGCAACGTCGACGCCAAGGACATCCTCTACTGTTTCGATGCGGCGACGGGCAAGGAGTTGTGGAAGCAGTCGTACCCATGTCCTTTGTACAAGAAGATGCATGAAGGCGGACCGGCCGCGACGCCGACGGTTGACGGTGACGCTGTCTACGTCCTCAGCAAGAACGGAGACGTTCTGCGCCTGGCCGCCAAGACTGGCAAGGTTGCCTGGCACAAGAATATCGCCAAGGAGCTTGGCCTCAAGCAGCTCACTTGGTACTTCTCCGGTTCGCCGCTGATTGTCGATGACCTCGTAATCCTCAACGCCGGCAGCACCGGGGTCGCCCTGAAGAAGACCGACGGCAGTGTCGTCTGGCAGAATGGCAAGGACGCCGCCGGGTACGCCAGTCCGGTTCCGTTCACCTATGGTGGGAAGAAGTGTGTTTTGTTGTTTGCCCGCCGGGACTTGTTCTGTGTCGAAGCGGCGACCGGCAAAATCCTCTGGAACCACGAGTGGAAGACGAGCTATGATATCAATTCGGCCGATCCCATCGTGGTCGGTGACATGGTCTTCATCTCCTCAGGCTACAACAAGGGCTGCACCCTGTTGAAGATAGACGGTGGCAAGGTGACAGAGGTGTACAACAACAAGAACATGCGGAACCAGTGCAATTGCTCGGTGTTGTGGAAGGGGCATGTGTACGGTTTCGATGGTCAGGTTGGGGGCAAGGGCAAACTCACGTGCCTTGATGCCAAGACCGGGCAGGTCAAGTGGGCCCAGAGTGGCTTGGGAACCGGATCGCTGATGTTGGCGGGCGGGAAACTGGTCGTTCTCGGCGAAAAGGGGAAACTCGCAATCGTGGACGCGTCACCGGCCGGATACAAGGAATTGGCCTCGGCGCAGGTCCTCAAGGGCAAGTGCTGGACGGTTCCCGTGCTGGCCAATGGCAGAGTCTACGCGCGCAACGCAGCCGGAGATCTGGTTTGCGTCGATGTTCGCATGGGGAAGTGACCTCGCACGGGCGGATGTTTACGCTCCGTGCTAGATCGGTGGCGCCGAAGGCTGGAACTCTTTCTTGTGGGAGTTAAAGCATGAAAGCCGTCTTCATTCAGCAACACGGAGAACCGGATGTTGTGAAGGTGGGTGATGTTCCCGAGCCTGTGCTCGGACCGGATCAGGTGGCGATCAGAGTCCTTTGCGCGGGTTTGAACCATCTTGACATCTGGGTTCGAAAGGGGCGTCCCGGGTCGAAACTGCCGATGCCCCATGTATTGGGTTCAGATGCCGTCGGTGTCGTTGCGGAAGTGGGCAAGAACGTCACGGCCCCGGCGGTGGGTGACGAGGTGATCATCAACCCGGGATTGAGCTGTGGGCATTGTGAGTTCTGCGCTCGGGGCGAACAGAGCGTGTGTTCGACGTTTGGAATCGTCGGGCTCACCAGCTCTGGCACGTTCGCTGAGAAGGTGGTCGTGCCGGCCTGCAACGTGTATCCGAAGCCGCCGCACCTGAGCCAGGAAGAGGCGGCGGTCCTGTCCCTTTCCTGCGTGACAGCTTACCGTATGCTGATGACGCGGGCGCAGACCCGGCCGGGTGACAGTATCCTGATTCATGGCATTGGTGGGGGGGCGGCTCTCTACGCGCTGCAGTTGGCGAAACTGGCGGGGGCTCAGGTGACCGTGACTTCGTCCTCCGACGACAAACTCAACCGGGCGGCCGAACTCGGCGCCGACCACGGGATCAACTACGGCTCAGAGGATGTCGCCAGCCGCGTGAAGACGCTGACCGACGGACGGGGCGTGGATGTCGCGATCGACAGCGTGGGCGCTGCGACCTGGCCGATCGACTTTGCTGTCGTGCGCAAGGGGGGCAAGGTGGTGATCTGCGGCGTTACGACCGGCGCCATGGCGGAGACGAATCTGCAGGCCCTCTACTGGAATCAATTGACCCTCCTGGGCTCGACCATGGGCTCGGCCGAAGACTACCGACAAATGGTTCGCACAGTGACAACTGGGCAACTGAGACCGGTGGTCGACGAAGTCTTTCCCCTGGAGCGGGCGCGCGACGCTATGGCGAAAATGGAGGCTGGCCGCCAGTTTGGGAAGATCGCATTGAGGGTGTCGGATTGAGTTGGTAGGGGAAATGCAGAACAATCGTCGGGCCGCCGCATATAGATAAAAGCTGGTATTGAGAAACCACGCGTTATAACAGGAGGCTCATAATGACGATGACAGCTTCTACCATGTTGCCCTTGGGGACGGGGGCGCCGCCGTTCAGTCTGCCCGACACTTCCGGAAAGACCGTTTCGCTTTCGGATCTCGCAGAGTCCGAGGCACTGCTCGTCGTGTTTACGTGCAATCACTGTCCCTTCGTCAAACACATCATCGATGACTTCGTCAAGCTGGCCAGGGAGTATCAAGGCCGGGGTTTGGGGATCGTCGGGGTCAACTCCAACGACGTGGCCCATTACCCGGAGGACCGTCCCGAACTGATGGCACAACTGGCGGCGGAAAAGGGCTTCGCCTTCCCTTATCTGTATGATGAGTCCCAGGAAGTCGCCAAGGCGTATCACGCGGCTTGCACGCCGGATTTTTTTGTGTTCGACAAGGAGCGCAGGCTCGTTTATCGGGGACAGATGGACGATAGTCGCCCGGGCAACGGCGAGCCGATCACCGGAGCGGACCTGCGGGCAGCGCTGGACGCCGTCTTGGAAGGCCAGGCGGTTCCCGATGAGCAGCGTCCGAGCATGGGCTGCAACATCAAGTGGAAAGCCGGCAACGAGCCCGACTATTTCGGGTGAGGTCGTGTTCATCTGCGCCTCAGGGCGCACAACGCTATGAGTGCAATAGGGGTGCTCTCCCATGAGGTGGATCTCGAACGGGAGGTTTTGGGCGTCTACAGTGTTCGTTCTGGCGGTCTGTGCCTGTTGCGGAGCGGAAGCTGTCACGGAGTCCAAACCGCCTGTGGTTCTCCAAGAATACCTGAGACAGGCGGCCCTCCATAACGCGGGCTTAAAGGCGGCCTTCGAGGAATGGAAGGCGGCGCTGGAGGAGATCCCTCAAGCCCAGGCTTTGCCCGATCCTCGTTTCACCTATGGCTATTTCATCGAAGAGGTCGAGACACGCGTCGGACCCCAACAGCAGAGACTGAGCATCACGCAGGTCTTTCCCTGGTTCGGGACACTCAAGGCGCGGGGCGATGCCGCGGCCGCGCGGGCGGAGGCCGCCCAGCGGCGCTACGAAGCCAAGAAACTCAAGTTGTTCCATGATGTCAAAGATAGCTTCCATGAGTATGCCTATCTGGCTCGAGCTATCGAGATTGCTCGAGAGAGTCTCGAACTCGTCCGACACTTCGAGCAGGTGGCGCGGACGAAGTACATCACTGCTGAGGCGGGCCACCCGGATGTGATTCGGGCCCAGATGGAATTGGCGGTGCTTGAGGACAAGCTGGAGGCTCTGGAGGAGTTGAGACAGCCGGTGGTCGCTCGGCTCAACGCCGTGCTGAATCGCCCGAGTGGGCTTGAACTGCCCTGGCCGACACGCGAGTCCTACCAAGAGGTGGAAGTGGATCGAGGCCGAGTTTTCGAGATGCTCAGGCGGCGGAACCCACAGTTGCAGGCGATGGATTTCGATGTCGCCAGTGCGCGGAGCCGGATTGCCCTGGCAAAGAAACGATTCTATCCGAGTTTGGGCATCGGCGTTGATTGGATTGACACCGATGACGCCGCCATGGCTGGCATTCGCGACAGTGGCAAGGATCCTGTGATCCTCATGTTCAGCATGAATCTGCCCATCTGGCGAAGGAGCTACAAGGCCGCCGAACTGCAGGCGCAGGCCCAGGCGCGACGTCTGTCTCACCAGAAGAAGGACTTGGAGAACGACCTGCTTGCGCGGGCTGAGCGGGTCCTTTATGATTTGCAGGACAGCGCTCGGAAGGTCCGCCTCTACGGGGGCGTGCTGACGCCCAAGGCCGAGGAATTGGTGGGCGCCTCCGAGACGGCCTACGCGGCCGGCGCGGTTGATTTTCTGGATCTCATCGACGCCGAACGGACGCTTCTGAGATTTCGCCTGGAACACGAGCGGGCCCAGGCAGACTACCAGCAATGGTTGGCGGAACTCGAAATGCTTGTTGGAAGTCAACTCTCCAGCGGTGGTCCTTTGCCCGCATCCGATTGATTATCGGCTCCTGGCTACTACGGTCTCTTACCTGTCAACGTTCGCCGAGAAAGTGAGGCATTTGGTGAACATTAATCCGATCCAAATAGTATGAATTGAATTGAAAGGGTCGTAGGATGTCGTTCGCCAAACGTGCAATCCGGCTACTCAGGTGGGGGGGAGTGGTACTGCTCCTGGTGGGGACCGGCTTTGTGCTGGGACACTGGGCCCTGCCTGGATTGCAGTCAGAGCAAATGGCTTCGGGGCAGCAGGATACTCACGGCAGTCATGGGCCGGAGAAGTGGTATTGTTCGATGCATCCTCAGATTGTAAAGGACGGGCCCGGCATGTGCCCGCTCTGTGACATGGCGCTGATCCCCATGCCGGCTGACTTGGCATCTCAAGAGGTGGCTCGCGAACTGGTGGTTTCGGAGGCGGCCGCCAAGTTGATGGAGATTCAGACCTCTCTCGTCGAGCGGAAGTTCGTGGCGACGGATATCAGAATGGTCGGCAAGGTGGCCTATGATGAAACGCGCGTCAAATCCATCACGGCCTGGGCCTCCGGCCGGATCGATCGACTCTATGCGGACTTCACGGGAGCCCGCGTTGCCCAAGGCGACCACCTGGTTTCCCTCTACAGTCCCGAACTCATCAGCGCCCAGGCGGAACTGCTCCAGGCCCTCAAGGCGGTTCAGGCGACCAACGGCGACACATCGAGGTACCTGAAGAGTTCGACCGAGGGTACGCTCGACGCGACGCGCCGAAAGTTGCAGTTGCTGGGCTTGAAAGCGGAGCAGATTGCCAGTATCGAAACCTCAGGTGAGCCAGTGACCCATCTGACGGTGCACGCGCCTCTGGGCGGGATTGTGGTCGAGAAGAAAGCTACCGAAGGTGCGTATGTGACGACGGGGACCCCGATCTACACGGTGGCGGATCTCTCGCAGGTCTGGGTCAAACTGGATGCATACGAATCCGATCTGCCCTGGATACGCTATGGACAGGAAGTTACGTTTCGGGCGGAAGCCTTTCCGGGTGAGGTCTTCAAGGGTTGGATCAGTTTCCTGGCTCCCGCTCTGGATCCGAGGACGCGAACCGTCAAAGTGCGTGTGAATGTGCCCAACGCCGATGGGCGACTTAAGCCTGAGATGTTGGTGCGAGCGATCGTCAAGTCCCGCCTTGCTCAGAACGGCAAGGCGATGGATCCGAACATGGCGGGCCAGTGGATCTGCCCGATGCATCCTTCCGTCGTGAAAGTGGAGAAGGGTGTCTGTGATATCTGCGAGATGGACCTGGTGACCACCGAGTCCCTGGGCTACGTTGCGGCCGAGGCGACCGGACAGGCGCCTCTGGTGATCCCGGCGTCGGCCCCGTTGATTACCGGTAGGCGTGCGGTCGTCTATATCCAGAAAACGGAGAGCGACAAGCCGACCTTCGAAGGAAGGGAGGTGGTTCTGGGGCCACGGGCCGGTGATTACTACCTTGTTACATCAGGGCTCGCCGAGGGCGAACGCGTGGTCACCAACGGCAACTTCAAGATCGATTCCGCTCTACAGATCAGAGCCAAACCCAGCATGATGAGTCCTGCTGGTGGCGGCATGTCCCCTGGGCATCAGCATGGCGCGGGGGAGAACGAAACAAGTCACGAGCACCGTCATTAGAAGGAGAACGTAATGAACAGTAGAGACAGAGTTTTTGGGGGCGTATTGGTGACGATCGTCTTTCTGGTTGGGATCGCGGTGGTTTTCAGCGGCTGCAAGAAGGAAGAACCGGTGGCCCAGCCACAGGTGAGTCAGTCTGCTGTCGATCACGACCACCCCAGCGAGCACCCCAGCGACCATCCTCATGAGACGGCGGCGCAGGAAGCCACCGGCGCGGCCCAGGAGGCGAGCGAGGAGGTCACCGCTCAGGTCGTGGCAGTAACGGAGCAGACGACCTGTCCCGTGATGGACGGCAATCCTATCAACAAGGACCTCTTCGTCGAGTACAAGGGCAAGAAGGTGTATTTCTGCTGCAAAGGCTGCGAGGAGAAATTCCTGGCCGACCCCGCCCAGTACGTTGCCAAGCTACCTCAGTTTCAGGATCAGAAGTAGCCTCTTAAGGGCGAGCCTCCATGGGTGCGCAACTGCGGAATGAAAACCTCCGGCCGGATGGTCCACTCAGTGGGATCATCCGGTTCTGCCTGGAAAACAAACTGGTGGTGGGCCTGCTCGTCCTCTTGATCGTCGGATGGGGGTTGAGGGTGGCGCCCTTCGATTGGGATCTCTGGGGGATGCCGCGCGCGCCCGTCGCGGTCGACGCCATTCCGGATATCGGCGAGAATCAGCAGATTGTCTTCACCGAGTGGATGGGCCGGTCACCGCAGGATGTGGAGGACCAGATCACCTATCCGTTGACCGTTTCGTTGTTGGGCCTTCCCGGCGTCAAGACGGTTCGCAGCTACTCCTTCCTAGGTTTCTCGAGCATCTACGTGATTTTCGACGAAGGGGTGGACTTCTATTGGTCGCGTAGCCGCGTTCTGGAGAAGCTCAACAGCCTGCCGGCCAATACGTTACCGGCAGGCGTTCGTCCTGCACTGGGGCCCGATGCCACCGCGCTGGGCCAGGTATTCTGGTATACGCTCGAAGGCCGTGATCCGAACGGACAACCGGCCGGCGGTTGGGACCTCGATGAACTCCGCAGTATCCAGGACTGGTACGTTCGCTATGCTCTGCTGGGCGCCGAAGGTATCAGCGAAGTGGCCTCGGTCGGTGGGCACACGCGCGAATACCAGATCGACGTTGACCCGGATGCGATGCGGGTCCACCGGGTGGGCCTGGAGCAGGTCGTCAAGGCGGTCAAGGCCTCCAATGTCGACGTTGGCGCCCGAACGATCGAGATCAACAAGGTCGAATACGTCATCCGCGGCCTGGGTTTCCTGGAAGACCTGGGCGACATCGAGCAGACCGTTGTCAAGGTCAACGACAACGTGCCGGTCTACGTCAAGGATATCGCCAAGGTCTCGATGGGGCCGGCTCTGCGCCGCGGCGCACTGGACAAGAGCGGCGCCGAGGCTGTCGGCGGGGTGGTCGTCGTGCGTTATGGCTATAATCCCCTCGACGCGATCAAGAACGTCAAAGCGAAGATCGGGGAGATTGCGCCAGGCCTGCCCAGTAAGACTTTGTCCGACGGTACGATCTCGAAAGTTGCGATCATACCGTTCTACGACCGGACCGGTCTGATCTACGAAACGCTCGGTACGCTCAATACGGCGCTGACCGAAGAAGTGCTGGTCACGATCATTGTGGTTATCGTGATGGTGCTGCACCTGGGCAGTTCCATACTAATTAGTGCGCTGTTGCCTCTGGCGATCCTGATGTGCTTCATCGCCATGAAGATATTCGGCGTCGATGCGAATATTGTCGCCCTGTCAGGCATTGCCATCGCGATTGGCACGATGGTCGATATGGGCATTGTCGTCTGCGAGAACATCCTGCGCCGCCTTGATGAGGCGGGGGAGGAGACCAATTCGCTCGATATCGTCTTTCGCGCCTCGACCGAAGTGGGCGGCGCCGTTGTGACCGCCGTCGCAACGACGGTGGTCAGCTTTCTGCCCGTCTTTACGATGACCGGTGCCGAGGGCAAACTGTTCAAGCCCCTGGCCTTCACGAAGACCTTCGCTTTAATCGCCTCGATTATTGTCGCGCTGACGGTTATTCCGCCCGCGGCCCACGTTCTTTTCACGCGCAAGGTGGCTCTGGGCAAGATGAAGCGGTATGTCCTCGGCACACTTCTGCTGGGACTCGCTGTTGCCGGAGTGGTCTTCGTGGGGTGGCCGATAGGCGTCATCATCGGTCTGATCGGGTTCTACCACCTCACACGCGATCGCTTGCCCAGGCGTATTCGCAGTGTGGGGCCGCTCCTGGCGAATGTGCTGGCCGTCGTGCTTGTCGGTATTATCCTTACCCAGCACTGGCTGCCCTTGGGGCCGGTGGAGGGGCTCTTCCGCAACCTCGTCTTTGTGGCTCTGCTCATCGGAGGCCTGCTGCTGTTCTTCAGACTCTTCCAGTACGCTTATCCGACGATTCTTGGTTGGTGCCTGGCGCACAAAATGGCGTTCCTGAGTCTGCCTGTTCTATTGTTGCTTTTGGGGGGAGTGATCTGGCAAGGTTTTGGGAGGGTGTTCTTCTTAGTGCCGGAATCGTTGCGACAGAACGCCATCTGGGCGGGCGGGGCGCGCACGTTTCCCGGGCTTGGCAAGGAGTTCATGCCGGATCTGGATGAGGGATCGTTCCTGTACATGCCGACGACCATGCCGCATGCTTCGATCGGTGAGGCGCTCGATGTGCTCCAGAAACAGGACATGGCGTTTCAGGCGATCCCGGAGGTCGACTCGGTCGTGGGCAAAATCGGTCGGGTGGACTCACCGCTCGATCCGGCCCCGGTCTCTATGATCGAGACGGTCATCAACTACAAGACGGAATACATCACTGATTCGCACGGTCATCGTATTCGCTTCAAATACGATCGGACACGGGGCCAGTACGTGCGCGATGAACTCGGTGACCTCATTCCAGATCGAGATGGTCTACCGTTTCGGCAGTGGCGAGATCACATCCACAGTCCTGATGACATCTGGGACGAGATTGTCAAGGCCGGCGAGATTCCCGGCACCACCGGTGCCCCGAAACTCCAGCCCATCGCGGCGCGACTTGTCATGCTGCAGAGTGGCATGCGGGCGCCCATGGGCGTTAAGGTCCGAGGTCCCGACCTGGCGACTATCGAGAAGGTTGCCCTGGACATCGAACGGTTCCTCAAAGAGGTGCCCAGCGTGGAATCCGGCGCGGTGATTGCCGATCGAATCGTGGGCAAGCCTTACCTGGAGATCGACATCGACCGGGAAGCGATTGCGCGGTACGGCATTAGTATCCAGCGGGTCCAGGACGTGATCGAGGTGGCGATCGGAGGCAAGCGTGTCACCACCACAGTCGAAGGGCGCGAGCGTTACGGGGTGCGTATCCGCTACCTCCGGGAGTTGCGCGATCAGATCGAGAGCTTGGAGAGGATTCTGGTTCCGGCCCCGGACGGTGTGCAGATCCCGATCATCCAGTTGGCCGAGATTCGCTATGTGCGGGGCCCTCAGGCGATCAAGAGCGAAGACACCTTCCTGACCGGATACGTTGTTTTCGACAGGAAGCCTCAATACGCCGAGGTGGACGTTGTCGAGCAATGCAGAGCGTATCTGCAGCAGAAAGCCGACGCGGGGCAGTTCATCGTACCCAAGGGTGTCAACTATACGTTTGCCGGAACATATGAGAATCAGATCCGGGCCCAGAAGACGCTCTTCCTTGTCGTTCCCCTGGCTCTTTTCGTCATCTTCATGATTCTCTATCTCCAGTTCAGGCGTGTCTCAACCACGATGCTGGTGTTCTCGGGAATCCTCGTCGCCTGGGCCGGCGGCTTCCTGATGATTTGGCTGTATGCCAGACCCTGGTTCCTCGATTTTGCTGTCTTCGGGGTGAACCTGCGCGATCTGTTCGCCGTCCACCCGATCAACCTCAGTGTCGCGATCTGGGTCGGTTTCCTGGCGCTGTTCGGGATCGCCTCCGATGACGGCGTGGTGATGTGTACGTATCTGGAACAGGCGTTTCGCGAGAAATCCAGGGCGACCGTCCCGGAGATACGCCAGGCGGTGATTGCGGCCGGCACCCGACGTGTGCGTCCGTGTCTGATGACGACTGCGACGACCATCCTGGCGCTGATTCCTATCCTGACCTCTACCGGCCGTGGCTCGGATATCATGGTCCCCATGGCCATCCCTTCCTTTGGCGGCATGACCATCGAGGTCCTCACGATGCTCGTCGTTCCCGTCCTTTATTCGGCACTACAGGAGATCAGAGTCCGCCATTCCGGAGGACGGATGTGAAGTTGAGTCTTCGGTGGGGTAGGAATAGGACGTTTGCGTTCGTATCGCGAAACGCACGTCCTCATCGCCCTAAGGCGAAAAATCGGGGCGACAGGACTTGAACCTGCGACCTCGTGACCCCCAGTCACGCGCGCTAGCCAAACTGCGCCACGCCCCGTAAACTGGCGGCATTGTACTACAGGTTCGGACGGACCACAACTTTTTTTCGGTTTTTCGAGCCTCAGGGGCCAACTATGACGCTTCCTGGCGTTCTTGACGCTCGGGATACTCATCTCATCAGTGGGGCGATTTCCTCCGTCGTCGTGCCTCGCGGCCCTTCAAGCGGTCGAGACCCTTGTTCGGGAAGGTGGTCATTGCGCTTGAGTCAACTCATCGAAACCATAGGTCTTGATGCTTGATTGGCTGCCATTGCCTTGATTGTCCACGACGAGATGGATGAACCGGATGTCCAGGTCGGTCAACTGACCCGCGAAGTCCGCAGGTAGTCCGGGCTCGAGTTTGGGCTCGAACAGGAAGTTCTCAATCAGATTGTGGTGCTCCGGCCGGTATGTCTGGGAGTAGTATCCTGTAAGAACGATGGGCTCGGTGGTCAGTCCCTCAATGGTCGTCTGCCCCCAGCGGAGCAGTGGTGCGGTGTGGGCACTCCAATTGGGGAAGCCGGTCGGTGGCGGTGGGAAGTAGAACGAGGTCCGAATCGTGACGGCTCCCAAGGTTGCCGACCGTTCCTGGAAGACATCTTCGTCGCTCGGCTTGGGAGGCGACCACAGGTGAACGGTGTTGTTCATCGTGGTGCGCAGGCCGGAGGGTGGGTCCATGGCCCACAGTTGCTGATACCATGAGAGGACGGGCCGCTCGTATTCAACATCGACGGTCAGACACTTATAGGGAAGGTTGAAGGCGCAGACGCCCAGATCGGCGGAGGTGAAAATGGGATTTTGGGCGGCCGTGACAACCGAGGGTATGCCGGTGGTCTCTAAGCGATAAGTGCGAGGGTTCGTCAGATCGGACCATTGCCATGTATCGACTACGGCGTCGTCGGTGTAGTCATGGGTTGCCGACGGCAAGAGGGCCATTCGACCGGTCATTTCATCGATGCGATTCACGTCCATGGCCTCGAGATGCACGGTGTCGTAGAGGCCATCGCGCAGGCTGTTGCTGTCCAGCGGCATGTTCTCCGTCTCCAGCCTCCAATGTGACTTCAGACGATGGTCGGCGAAGACATCGGTGTCGTCAAACAGCTCGAACTCGCCCGGGAAGACCTCCAGCTCCAGAGGCTGGTTGATCAGGAAGGCCGTCACACTCGTCGTTTGGCTTGGCTCGGGAACCTCGCGAACCTGCTTGATGACGAGTCCTCCGGCAGGCAGGACCCGCCCGCCGGGAGCTACTTTCTTGTACTCCAAATCAAGCACGTACTCCATCTTGTCCGCTACCTGAGCGAACTCGGTGCTGATCCGCAGCAACAGGTCCACGAGTTCATGGTAATCGTCGCGCCAGGTCATGACCGTCCCGCCCAGGGGGACGAGGCTGGAGGAGCGTTGCAACTTGGCGGGCACGATGCTGCCGGACGGCAGAATCGTGACTGTCACCTCCTCTGGAATGGATGCATCCTCGGGGTTTGTCACCGAAACCGCTCCCTGCTGGGTGACAAAGGTCACGACGGTGTTGGCGCCGTCCCCCCTTACTTCGATCGTGGCTACGCCGTTGGCCAACTCAATCTCATCGGGAAACGAATGGTGGACCAGCAGCGCCATGCCCACCTCGGTTTCATTGACATCGTGACGCAGGCGCTCGAGGTAGGCGTTGTCGTTGTAGAAGCTGGCGAAGACGCGTCCGATGGCGCGGAATACGCTACGCTTGGAGTCTTTGTTCGGATCGCAGGCGCAAGTGCTGTCATTGTCGGGATCGAGATCGTCGGCCAGGCAGCCGCTGTAGCTATCGTAGAGACCGGCCCCGACGAAGTCCTCACTATCTTCGACATTGGTGGAACTGCGAAAACGCAACGGTGCGGACGCGTCGAAGCCGTGATTGGGATCAGTCAGGATTGCCAGAACCGCGGCACGGAGTGTGGCGTCAAAGCCGGTGGCAACCGATTCGGCGAACAGACTACGGATCGACGCCAGGTCCTGAGAGAGCATCTGCATGTCCGCCGGCGGATAGGACTGATAGGGTGACAGTCGTCGGTCGAGTTCCTCTCGCAGCGTTTGCCCATCGGCGGCCACCGGAATCCGCCATCGGGTCGGGTCGTTCACGTCATCGGTAAGGTACATGCCGTTCAGAGTGACCGAGGTTTCCGAGGCGTTGTACAGTTCGATCCAATCGGGATATTGGCCCGCCTCATCGGGATCTTCAATGGTTGTTCGGTTACCAGCCATGAACTCATTGATCACGACGCCCGTCCCATTGATGGTGGGTTGGTTGGAGTTTGCCCGGCCCGGGCTCGGCTCGGTGAACCTCTGCCAGAGATCGCCGCCATCGGCGGCGCGACCGTAAGAGATATCGTCTGCCTGGGAGTCAAAGTGCACAGCATCGATGAGCGTGCTGCCGTCGGGGTCGTAGAGGGCGATGGATTCCCCCGCCTTGTTCAGCCGAAAGCCGATATGGGTGGGGCCTTGATCATCGTCGTCGGCCCAGAATAGCATGTGTTCTCCGGGAGCCAGTTCGAGGTGTGCGATCGAAGTTAGCGGCTGGTCCAGGAAGGCTTTCCACAAATCGAATGTTAGTGCTATCGCTTTTGGGCTGCTCTCCGGGATGACCTTGCGCAGTAGGCCGAAATTCGACGCTTTGCCACCGACGTAGGCAATATCGGCCGGCTGCAATCCCTGCGTTGAAACGCCATAGGCCCCATAGTCCGCGATCGGCGAAATACGTAGTGGGCTTGGTTTCTTGAGTTCGAGGATCTGCGCTACCATGGGGTCGTCCAGAGTCTCTTGGATATCGGTGAGTCGTACGTTGCACGAACCGTACTCATCGTCGTAGGCGCTGAAGATTATTCTGCGTCCCAGAAGCCCCTGGGCCCGATCGGCGTCGGCCGTCAGCACCAAATGTACAAACGGCACGCCGTAGGTCCGAGCCAGAATGGCGACGTGGGAGTTGGGCGTCGAGGGGACCAGTGAGATGATGCCGGCCACATAGGGCAGCTCGGCGGGAATGCCGTCGGTTAGGAGAATGTCGCTGGGTTCGAGCAGCCCGTCGCGGTAGGCGGCATTGATGTCATCGGCCGGGAAGAACTTCAGAGTCCCTAAGGCCCATCCTTCCGCATAGCAGGTGTTGCCCTGCGCCCAGCGGGCTGTTGAACCGAGCGGTATGCCCTGGGAGGCAAACCAGTCGGAATGGGTCTCTGCAGTCGACTGTTGCTCGTAGGTGGGGAAGTAGAAGGTCTCCACGTTAGGCGCCGCCTCGATATGGGCTTTGACCAGGAGGAACATGTCACGGATTTGCTCTGGACTGTAAGCATCCTGGCGCACGAACTGAATGCCATATTCGTCGAATTCCGAAACCGGGGGCCAACCGCTGGCCGGCGGCAGGATCACCGTTCCGAGGATCGCCTGCTGGTTCTCCTCGAATAGCGTGACGGCGTTGAACTGTGGTGTGGTCATTCCCGCGAACGGATCAAGGTGCTCGACGCCAAAGCTGTAGTGAAAGACGTACTTGCGGCTGTCCTGGAAGTACACCACGTTGGGATCGTAAGGCTCGGTTAGGATCGTGAACTTCACCCATCGGGCGCTCGTGGGCGAGATACCACGCGAGTAGAACGAATCGGAGGGGAACGCGATCTGATTCTTCCAGTACGGTGATGGTTCGATCGTCTGACCGTCGGCCTGGATTGCAGGTGCTAAGGCCAGCCAAAGCATTGTCAGAAAAAAGCTGGTTCCCCGGTGGCAATGTGTCTGTGATCGTTTCATAAGTTATTGTCCTAAACTGGCCTCAGCGGCGCCGCCGTAGGCGCCCATGTTGATGACGCCGCCGTTGGGAGTCGGCTCGTTTTCGACGGAATCGAGCGGATCGCCGCCGTCGATGCAGGGGCTGGTTACCTCGTCCACCACCCAGGTCCGCGCTTCCGTATCCCAACGGCCTGTCTGTGATTTCAGATGAAAGTCTCCTTCGGTCCAGACTGCATTGAGATCGTTGGGGCCCAGCACCAGATGGCTTGCACGCTGATCCACCCAACAACCCGGTCGGGCGAACAGGGGATCGGTGTCGAGGTTGCCCTGGCCGGGCCACCCACCTTCAATGTCACTGTAACGGATCGAAAGCTCGCCAGCCCCTTCGGAGAGAACTGCACTGCCTCCGCTATTCCAAATGATCGAGTTGACGACGGCTACGTTGCTGTCGGCGACGTGGAAACCCACGCCCTCAACGCCGCTGTAGTTGTCGGCGATGGTGCAGTTAGCGAAAACCGCATGACTGTCCGTGCAATAGACCGCCGCTCCCTCCGGGTCGGTGGTGCGGTTGCCGACAATCAGGCAATTGGCGAGGGTCGGACTGCTGTGGGAACAGAGAATCGCTCCGACGTGCGGTCCTTTGCCGCCCGTCAGGACGAAGCCGGTGACGATGCAGTTCGGATCTTCACCGTTAGTGAAGCACATCACCGGTTCGTTCTCGACGCCGTTGATGATGGGATAGGTTGTTTCGGTGGGAACGCTCGGATCGATTCCCGTCAGGTGGATGTTTCTACCGTTAAGATCGATATTCTCATCATACGTTCCGTGACGAACGACAATGGAGATGCCATCGGGGGCCACGTCGATGGCTTCCTGGATAGAGTCAAACGGCCTCTGGGGTGTGCCGTTTTCGGAATCCTTCGGCGCGGCGTTGTCCACATAAAGGGTGTTCATGGTGGTCAGGAAGTGTGCTTTCAGGGTGTAGACACCGTCGACATCGACGGTGGTGGAAGCCTGACTGGGGTCGGCCACTTTGCCGGCCTCGACGGCGGTTCCTGTGAAGCCGGCAAAGACGTAGCGGCTCGGGTCCGCCGGCATGGCAATCACGTCGACTCTCATTCCCATACCATAGGCATAGGTTCCCTCGCCCGGTGCGATCACGGAACCGCCGGCGGTGGAGGAGAGTATCAGGGCCGGATCGGACGAACGCCAACCGATGTCGGACGCCCCGTAGGGGGTTTCGTGATCGCCTTGCGTGGAGGTGGCCGCTTGGACCCAATAGGTATAGCCGGTTTCCGGTTCGGCCGTGACATCCTCGAAGTCAAGGGCGGTTTGCCATGTGCTGATAATGCTCATGGCGCCGTTGTTTGCGGCGCGCGCGACGCGGTAGTAGGTGGTGTAGTGGGGGCCGTTAGCCACCTCTTGCCATGTGACTCTCACCTTGTTTTGGTGGGCCCCGTCGGAGGCCTGGACGTTGCTCGGCGCGCGCGGATTGGGATCGTAATTGATGCCTACGCTCGTCGATCCGTTGTAGATTGCCTCCAGATGTGTGGTATAAGCCTTCTCATTCAGTTCGTTGTCGCGCAGATCCACAATCTTCAGGTTGGGCAACCCGACGAGAGATGCGATGTCACTGATGTGGTTTTTCTGCAGATAAAGGTATTCTAGGGCGTTCAAGCCGGCCAGCGGCGCAACGCTACGGATATCGTTGTAGGGCAGCGTCAGGGTCTTCAGATTTGTCAAGTTGCCCAACGGTGTCAGGTCGTCGATATCGGCATACTTGGCGTCCAGTGTCCTCAAGGTGGTCAGGCCGGACAAGGGGGTCAGATCGCTGATGTCGTTGATCCGAATGTTGAGGTCTTCCAGGTTGGTCAGGCCGGACAGGGCTGAGAGGTTGGTGATCCTATTCCCATGGACGTTCACGCTGCGCAGAGAAGTGAGACTCGATAGAGGCGAAAGATCGCTGATCCGGTTCTGGGAGAGATTCAACGTCTGCAGATTGGTCAGAGCCGACAGGGGCGAGATGTCCCCGATCCAGTTCAAGCGAAGATTCAGCGATTGTAGATTGGTCGCACTGGAGAGCCCGGTGAGATCGCGGATGCCGCTGTCTTGCGTGGCGAAAGTTTGCGTGCAGGTCAGGCTTGTCAGACTGAGCATATCCGTTGGTGTCGGGTCGGCGAGCCACAGCGTGCTTTCGACGGCCTCTTTCAGGACCGTGTTAGGGAAAAACACTGGTTCCTCGGCCCACGCCGCACCCCAGGTGATCAGGGCGATCGCCACGGCGATGGCTGCTTCGCTTCTTCCTCGTTTGTTCATGGTTTCTGTTTCTCTCATAAGCCGATATTGTCTGGTTCCTGGCGTTAATAGGAATGACTGGCCGCGGCGGTGCCGCCGTAGGCTCCCATGTTGATGACGTCGCCGTTGAGGACGGGTTTCTGTCCAATGGCTTCGAGCGGATCTCCGGCGTCGATGCATGGACTGGTGACCTCGTCCAGTACCCAGGTCTGTGTCTCCCGGTCCCATCGTCCCGCCTGCGACTTCAGATGGTAGTCGCCTGCGATCCAGACGGCGTCGCCCGCGCTGGGTTCGAGCCCGATGTTCGGGGCGGCCCAATAGCCACGCCGGGCAAACGAGGGATCGGCGTCCGTATTGCCCAGGCCCGGCCATCCTCCCATGAGGTTGGTGTAGCAGACTGTGAGTTCGCTTGTTCCGCTCAGAACGATCTGGTCGGACCCGTTTTCCCACAGAATGGAATTCAACAGTGCTACATTGCTGTCGACCAGACGCAGACCCGCGCCCCACTCGCCAGGGTCGTTGTCGGCAATGGTGCAATTCCTAAAGACGGTCTGACTGTTGTGACAGTGAACCACCGCGCCTTCGGTTTTGGCTACGCGGTTGCCAACGATCAGGCAATTGGCGATCGTCGGGCTGCTGTTCGTGCAGACCACCGCGCTTGCCGGCTGTCCTTGGCCTCCGCTCAGGATGAATCCGGCCAGCATGCAGTTCGGATCTTCGCCGTGGGTGAAGCTGACCACCGGCCCGTTGTCCATGCCGTCGATTACGGGGTAGCCGACGGAGTTCGGGTCGTTGGGATCGATTCCTATAACGTCAATACACTTACCCATCAGCGAGATGTTCTCGCGATAGGTTCCGGGACGAACGATGATCGAAGCCCCCTGGGCCGCAACCTCAATCGCTTCCTGAATGCTATCGAAGGGGCGAGTCCGCGTTCCGTTCTCCAGTAGATCACTCACGGCCGCGTCGCCAGGACCGGGATCGTTGGGCGAATCGTCGTCGACATAAAGCGTCTCCAGTATACTGGAGAAAGCGGCGTGAATCTGATGGTCCTGATCGACGGCGAGTTGCACGGGGTTCTGTGTGGTGCAACAGCTACCGGAGAAGCCAACGAAAACGAAGTAGGGATCGGCCCGCGCCTCAATGAAGATGTAGGATGCATCCGTCAGGAGGAATTCCCCCTCGCCGGGGTCGACGACCGATCCGCCGGCAGTGGAGGAGATCACGAAACGAGAGGGGTTGGCCGGATGGCTGAGGAAGATGTCGTGATTGTTGGCGAGGATTTGCGGAATGTAGATGTCGTAAGCGTCGTCGTTCAGCGGATTGTCGCGCAGATCGAGACGCGTCAGCGTGGTCAGTCCCGCCAAGGCGGCGATATTGCTGATCTGGTTTCGCTCGAGATGGAGCGATTGCAGAGAGGTTAGTCTGGACAGCGACGCGAGATTGCTGATCTGGTTGCCGCGCAGAACTACCGTCTGCAGAGCGGTCAGCCCGGACAGGGGCGTGATATCGCTGATGAGACCGTTGTCATGCATGTCGAGGTGTTCAAGAGCGGTCAGGTTCGACAGGGGTGTGATGTCGCTGATCTGATTGTTATTCAGGACGAGTTTGCGCAGATTCACCAGGCTCGACACGGCTGTGATATCAGTGATCTGATTGCAGTGAAATCGCAGCAATGTCAGGTTCGCGGCGTATTCCAGACCCGTGAGACTCTTGATTCCTCTCGAATTGACCGTGAGAGTGAGCATCCCCAGCATGTCTGTCGGCGTCGGGTCTGAGATCCATAGCGCGTCCTCTACCGCCGCCTTCAAAATCGGGTCGGCGAAGCACACCGGATCTTCAGCGGTTGCTGCGCTGGCGAGAACTGTTATCGTGGCTATGGCTACAGCGATTGCCTTTCTCACGTCTCACTACTCCTCTTCGCTCCGTTTTTGGCTTCACGGGTATTGGTTCACCATTTTCAATATGACCTGCTGGCCTTGGTTGTTCCGCCGTAGGCTCCCATGTTGGCGCCACCCTCGTTGGGGGCGGGTTCCTGTCCGATGGCTTCGAGCGGATCGGCCGCGTCGATGCATGGACTGGTGACCTCGTCCAGCACCCAGGTGTGTGTCTCCGGGGCCCACCGTCCGGCCTGCGACTGCAGATGATAGTCGCCCGCGATCCAGACGGCGTCGTTTGAACTGGGCTCGAGCACAACGTTTGGGTCGTTCGAATCAGCCCAATAGCCACGCCGGGCAAACAAGGGATCGACGTCCATATTCCCCAGGCCCGGCCATCCTCCCATGAGGTTGGTGTAGCTGACTGTAGGAACGCTCGTTCCGCTCAGAACGATCTGACCGGGGCCATTGCCCCACAGAATGGAATTCAACAGTGCAACATTGCTGTCGACCAGACGCAGACCCTTGTCGTTGTCGACGATAGTGCAGTTCCTCAAGACGGCCCTGCTGTTGCGGCAATAGACCGCCGCCCCGTTGGGATCACTGGTGCGGTTGCCGACGATAAGGCAATTCGCGACCATTGGGCTGCTGTCGGAGCAGAGAATCGCTCCCGCTGCCTGGCCCTGGCCTCCGGTGATGATGAAGCCAGTCAGTGCGCAGCTCGGATCTTCGCCGCCCGCGAAGCTCACCACGGGACCTTCAGTTGCGCCCATGATAACGGGGAAGGCCGTTCCATTCGGATCGTTCGGGTCGATCCCCGTCAGTTGGATGGGCTTGCCGCGAAAGTCAATATTCTCACGATACGTTCCCGGGTGGACGACAATACAATCGCCGTCGTTCGCCACCTCAATGGCTTCCTGGATGGTGTCAAACGGATGCTCGAGTGTCCCGTTTTCGTCGGCCGAGCCGGGAGTGTTGGCCTGGGCGCCGTCGACATAAATCGTATCGACCACACGTCTGAAGTTCGCCCAGATCTCGTGGTCCTGATCCATACTGAGGAGGGTCGGATTCCTTGAGGTGCAGTGACTGCCGGAAAAGTTGACGAATACAAAGCCGGGTTCGGCCTCGGCGATTACCCAGACGGTGGCGCCTTGCTCATAGCTGAATCCCCCCTCGCCGGGATCAAGAACGGAGCCCCCGATTGTCGATTCAATCTCCAGGCGTTGCGATGCGTACGGATCATGCGTGATCCAGATGCCGGGATTGTTCTCCTTGATTTGGGCGATATAAGTGTCGTAGGCTTCCTGGTTTAGTGGGTTGATGCGGAGATCGAGAAACTCGAGAGAGGTCAGCGGCGTCAAGGCTGAAATGTCGCTGATGCGATTCCTATGGAGACTCAACCACTTCAGTTTTCCCAGGCCGGAGAGTGCCGAGATATCACTGACTTCGTTTCGCGTGAGATCGAGTGTCTCCAACTCGCTCAGCCCGGATAAGGCTGAGATGTCGCTGATTTTCCAGTTTCCATTCAACACCAGATTCTTGAGATTAGTCAACCCAGCCAGAGGTGAGATGTCGTCGACCAGATGATAGCGGAGATTCAACGTCTGTAGATTTAGGGCGTACTCAAGCCCTGCAATATTCCGAATCGCATCGTCCCGGGTGCTTTCGGCCCGACACACCAAGTCTGTTAGACCGAGCATATCCGTCGGCGTTGGGTCCAAGACCCAGAGCGTCTCCTCCACGGCTGCTTTGAGTATCTCATCCGCAAAATCGACAGGCTCTTCAGCCGCTACCGAACAGACGAAAACGGTCGTGATGACAGCTATCCAAGCGACCTTCATTCTCATTATCCAAGTCTCCCATTTGCAAAATCCTCCGAAGCCGGGGATCATGCGTATCCGGCGCTAATATTGCCTGCTGGCCTCCGCTGTGCCGCCGTAGGCGCCCATGTTGATGATGCTGCCGTTGGGAGTCGGCTCGTTTTCGACGGAATCGAGCGGATTGCCGACGTCGATGCATGGACTGGTGATTTCGTCCAGCACCCAGGTTTGTGTTTCTGGGTCCCATCGTCCGGCCTGCGACTTCAGATGGTAGTCGCCCGCGATCCAGGCGGCATCGCTTGAACTGGCCTCGATAACGACGTTTGGGTCGTTCGAATCAGCCCAATAGCCACGTCGGGCAAACAAGGGATCGGCGTCCGTATTGCCCTGACCTGGCCATCCTCCCACGAGGTTGGTGTACTTGACTGTGGGCTCGCTCGTCCCGCTCAGAATGATCTGATTGGGCCCGTTTCTCCACAGAATGGAATTCAACAGCGAGACATTGCTGTCGATCAGACGCAGATCCGCACCCTGTTCGCCAGGGTCGTTGTCGGCGATGGTGCAGTTCAGTAAGACGGCCCGACTGTTGTGACAGCGGACCACCGCGCCTTCGGTTTCGTTCGTGCGGTTACCGACAATCAAGCAGTTGGCGATCGTTGGGCTGCTGTTCGTGCAGACAATCGCGCCTGCCGATTGGCCCCGGCCTCCGGTCAGAATGAATCCGGCCAGTGTGCAGCTCGGACCCTCTCCGCCTGTGAAGCCGACCACCGGTCCGTTGTTCCCACCGTCGACTACAGGGTAGCCGGCGGCGTTCGGGTCGTTGGGGTCGATTCCCATGATGTTAATACACTTGCCCATCAGAGAGATATTCTCCCCGTAGATTCCGGGGCGAACGATGATCGAAGCCCCCTCGGCCGCAACGTCGATAGCCTCTTGGATGCTGTCAAACGGATGCTCGACCGTGCCTGCCTCATGCGGGTCGCTCATCGTGACGTTACCGGGTCCGGCATCGCTGAGAGCGTCATCGTCAACGTAGAGGACATCCAGCAGACTCACGAAATTCGCCTGAATCTGATACTCGTCGTTTACGGTGACGAACATGGGATTCTGCGAGGTCATCCAACTGCCGGAGAAACCGTTGAAGCGGAAACCGGGCAGTGCCGTAGCTTCCACCAGGACGCGTTCATCGGCAGTGTAGGTGAAGACGCCTTCCCCGGGACTGACGACCGATCCTCCCGCCGAGGATGAGATCACAAGACGCGGGCAGAAGCATGAATCGTGTTGAAAAGCCAGGCCCGGGTTGTTGGCGATAATCTGAGGTATGTAGAGACTACAAGCCTCCTGGTTCAACAGGTTCCACCGCAGGTCGAGTGTCCCCAGGCCCGTCCGGTCCGCCAGCGTCGAAATGTCACTAATCTGATTGCTGAAAAGGTGCAGTTCCTCCAGAACTGGCAGGCCCAGGAGCCAGGAGATGTCGCTGATTTGATTGCCCCCCAAGTCTAGGCGTTCAAGCTGCGTTAATCCTGATAATGGGGAAATGTTACCGATCTGATTGTTGCGCAGCTCCAGGCGTTGAAGCGCGGTCAAATTTGATATAGCAGAGACATCGCTGATCTGATTGTTGTAGAGACACAGTGACTTGAGGCTACTCAGACTGGCCAGGCTGGAGATATCACCGATCTGATTGTTGCCAAGATCCAAGTGGTGCAAATAGGCCATGCTCGACAATGCGGAGATGTCGCTGATCTGGTTGATGCGCAGGATCAGGATCTGCAAATTGGCCAAACTGGACACGGGGGAGATATCGCTGAGATTGTTCGCATGGATATCCAGATGCTGCAGGTTGGCCAGGCTGGACACGACGGAGATATCGCTGATCTGGTTATTATTGAGCACCAATTTCTGCAAGTTTGCCAAGCTGGACAGCAACGAAATATCGCCGATCTGATTGTGCGTGAGTTGCAGCGTTTGCAGATTGGTGGCATGCTCCAGGCCGGTCAAATCCGTGATCTGCCGCGAATCCGCAGACAGCACCATCAATCCCTGCATGTCACTGGGGGTTGGGTCCGAGACCCACAACTCCGCTTCCACGACGGCCTTCAGGGCTGCGTCAGGAAAGTCGACCGGTTCTTCGGCCAAGACGGGGGCGAAGAGAGCAGCCCACGAAATGAAAACAAACACCATCCCCTTCACTATCCCTCCTCCACAACAGGCTTCTTCTCGCAGCAGATCAACCCCGCCACAGCGGCGCCTCTTATAGTCTACTATTATAGCGGATAATGGGCTCCTGTCAACCAAGTGACATCGGCGTCAGGGGTGCCTGGGGGGGCACGGAATTCTTGGAAATTCGCCGTATGGCCCTTGACAAAGTTAGCCATTCCTAACTATTCTAGGGAGTGAGGTGATTGATCGTGAGTGGAACTCGTAAACAAAAACTGAGTGCTTCACAGGAAGACTACCTGGAAGCGATCTTTAACTTGGCCGGGGAGTCCGAAGGCGCCCGAAGCAAGGATATCGCCGATATGCTCGGGGTCGCCAGATCGTCGGTTACCGGGGCGCTGCAGGTCCTCAGTGAGAAGGGATTGGCTAATTATCGGCCCTATGGGTGTACGACGCTGACAAAATCCGGGCGGGCGGTCGCGGCCGAGGTGGCCCGCAAGCACGATATCCTGAAATCGTTTTTCGTCAACGTCCTTGGCGTCGATAGAGAGATCGCTCAGCAGGCGGCGTGCAAGGCCGAGCATGCCTTGGGGCCCGAGATTATTGCCCGGTTGCTCAATTTCATCAAATATGTTACCCAGAGCAGCAGAAATGGTCACGATGTGGCCGATGAATTCCAGCGGTTCCACAGAAGACATTCGATAGAGAAGGACTCGGTGGCGACGTGATGAGTGAGAATACCTCGACACAGGATAGTCAGATGCGCCTCTTGTCGACGGTCAGGGCGGGGGAGAGCGTTCGCGTAGTGCGGATTGAGGCTGGGCGCGGCCTGAACAATCGTCTAGCCTCCATGGGACTGGTGGCCAGCACCCAGTTGAGGGTCGTCAGCAATGGCCATCCGGGGCCCTTTGTCTTAATTGTCAAGGATGCGAAGGTTGTGTTGGGCCGGGGCGTGGCCCAGAAGATACTGGTGCAATAGGTTCGGTCGTTTTTTTTGTTCGTAGAGTTCGTTTTGCCTAACTTTAGGTGGTTTGGTGATTGATAAAGGCGTTGAGGTCATGAAGCGGATCACGGTGGCATTGGCTGGCAACCCCAATAGCGGCAAAAGCAGCCTCTTCAATATGCTGACCGGGGCGCGCCAGCATGTGGGCAACTATCCGGGTGTGACGGTAGAGAAGTTGGAGGGTCTCTGCACTCATGGTGAGACGGAGATCGCCGTCGTGGATTTGCCAGGGACGTACAGCCTGACCACCTATTCGACCGAGGAGTTGATCGCCCGCCACTACATCCTGGAGGAGACGCCCGATGTGGTCATTGACGTCATTGACGCCTCCAATATCGAGCGCAATCTCTATCTGGCCACCCAGTTGATCGAGATGGACGTCCCGCTGGTGCTGGCCTTCAACATGAGCGATCTGGCCAAGCGGCGGGGACTCGAATTCGACCTCGACCAATTGTCGACCCTTCTGGAGGCCCGGATTGTTCCGACGGTGGGCAGCAAAGGCCAGGGGCGAACGGACTTGCTGGATGCCGTCATCGAAACGGCGCGGGAAGTCAAAACGGAGCGGCGACATAACGTTTACTACGGTCACGAAATCGAGGAAGAAGTGGTGAAGATTCGGGGAGCGGTTCTCGAATCGGAGGGTGTGCTTGCCGAGAAGTACGGCGCTCGCTGGGTGGCTGTTAAGCTCCTGGAGCAGGATGACGACGTCATCGCCCAGGTGCAGAGCGGCCAGACGCTACGAGTGGTCGAGCGAAGCGTCGCGCATTTGAGGGTGATCTTCGGTGACGAGCCGGAGATTGTTATGGCTGATCGGCGCTATGGATTCATTTCCGGCGCCTGCCAAGAGACGATCAAGAATTCTGTGGAACGTCGTCACGATGTCAGTGATACAATCGACGCGGTTGTGACCAACCGCATTCTGGGCTTGCCCATCTTCCTGCTGCTGATGTATGTGGTCTTCTTTCTGACCTTCAAGGTGGGCAGCTATCCCATGGGTTGGTTGGAGGAGCTTTTCGGCTGGCTGGGAGGGGCGATCTACAGCGCCTGGCCGAGCGACAGTGCCACGTGGCTGCGGTCCTTGATCGTCGACGGCGTCATCGGCGGTGTGGGAGGGGTTCTGGTCTTCTTACCGAATATCCTCTTGCTGTTCATGGCCATCGCGCTGCTGGAGGACTCCGGCTACATGGCGCGCGCCGCCTTTGTGATGGATCGCATCATGCACAAGATCGGTCTGCACGGCAAAAGCTTCATCCCCATGCTGATCGGTTTCGGCTGCTCCGTGCCGGCCATCATGGCGACGCGTATTCTGGAGAATCGGCGCAGTCGCCTGACGACGATCATGGTGATCCCGTTGATGAGTTGTGGGGCGCGGCTGACGATCTACGCCCTGTTCATCCCAGCGTTCTTTCCGGTGCGGTGGCAGGGCCCCATGCTCTGGTTCGTGTATCTCATTGGCATCATTCTTGGCATCGTGGCAGCCAAAATCCTACGACTGACGGTCTTTCGGGGTGAGACACTGCCGTTCGTGATGGAACTGCCGCCGTATCGCGTGCCAACCAGCAAGGGGGTGCTCGTCCATACCTGGCATCGCGGTTGGATGTACGTGCGTAAGGCCGGCACGGTGATTCTAGCGATGTCGGTTGTCCTTTGGTTTGCGATGAACTTTCCCAAACCGTCTCCCGAGACGCTGACCGGTCTGGATGAGCAGCAGGCCCGGCAGGCAGGCTTGCGCCATTCGGTTGTGGGACGCGTGGGCCAGGTCATCGAACCGGTGATGCGACCGCTTGGCTTCGATTGGAAGATCGATACGGCCCTGATTGGAGCCGTGGCGGCCAAGGAACTGTTCGTCTCCCAGTTGGGAATCGTCTACGCCGTTGGCAGCGCCGACGAGGATGCGCCCGACCTGCGCGATCAGCTTCGAGCCGACTACACGCCTTTGACGGGTTTCTGCGTGATGCTGTTCTGTCTGATCAGCGCGCCCTGCGTAGCGACCATCGCCATGACACGCCAGGAAACAGCCTCCTGGCGTTGGGCCCTGTTCCAGTTCTTCGGCCTGACGGCCCTGGCCTACACCGTCACGCTCATCGTCTACCAGACCGGTCGCATCCTGGGCGGTTGATGGCGATAGTCGACCGTACTCTTGCTATGATGGCCACGACGGCCAGGAGCGTTCCCAGACACAAAGCGATGGCTGGGCCGGCGGAGAAGTCGTGGTGGTAGGACGCCAGTAGTCCCCCGAGTGAGGCGATGACCACGGCGATCCAGGCGAGGATCAGACGGCCAAGTGTGCCTTTGGCAAGCAGCGCCGAGGTCGTGGCCGGGATGATGAGCATGGCAAAGACGGTCACCACCCCGGAGAGGCGGACGGCCATCGTGATGACGATGCCGAGCAACGCGTAGAAAACGAAGTCCCACCAGGCGACATTCAGACCGTGCCGGCCAGGATCGTCGTGGTGTTCGGATACGGCCGCGAGGGGGCGACGGCAGACGTATAGCATAACGCTTATGAGAAGGAAGACCACCAGGGCGGCCAGGACGCTGGGCCATGTCACCCAGAGCAGACTGCCGGCCAGGATCTCATGGGCATGGGCATGGCCCGGCTCGATCCCGATCAGGAACAGGGCGCCGGCCGCTGTGATGGCGTACGAGATGCCAATGACGGCTTCGATGGATATGTTGGTGACCTTCCAGCGAACGATGGCGTAGAAGCCGGCCATCGTCAGGACACAGCCCAGTGAGCATAGGTAGGAGATCAGGGCGTTCTCCTCCACATCGAAGAGCATGTGGGCCGCCAGGGCGCCGATGGCCGCTACCTGAGCGACGGCGATATCGATAAAGATCACCTCACGCTTGAGCACGTGCATGCCCAGGTAACTCAGAATGCCGCCGATCAGGGCGCACGCCAGGAATGGTACGCCGAACATGTCGATGAAATCGAGCATCACTTACTCCCTTCCCGATTCGTGTCAGAGGCAGGTAGCAGGGTCTTGATGAGCAGCGCGCCCAGGAAGAACAGCCCAAGGAACAGCACGAGGGTGGGGCCATAGGGCCAGTTCCACTTGTACGAGGAACCGAGCCCCAGCAGACAGGCGGTGAACCCAGCGCTCCAACCCAGCACGACCGCCAGCCCCCATTTCTTGGTGAAAAGGGTGGCGATGGCGGCCGGGATCATGAGAAAGCTGTACGCCAGCAATACGCCGGCGATGGGAACGATCAGGACGGTGATGATCCCCTGCGTGGTGAAGAACAGGAAGTCCCAGAGCCGCTCATTTCCGATCGTCTCGGGTTGTTCAGCCAGGGCAATGAACCGCTTTCGCAAGACGAAGTGAAAGACGATCAGCGCCACATAGGTCACCACTGTCACGAAGACCAGTGGCCAACTGACCCATAGCATGTAGCCCGACAGAGTCTTCTCCACGTATCCCTGTCCACCGGGCAGTTTGTCCGTCCACAGCAATGAGAGCACCAGCGCCATCGCATACAGGATGCCGATGACGGCCTCTCGGGGGATAGCGGGCCCTCGCGGCTTGATTACGGCCAACACAAGCGATCCCAACAGGACCGCGCCGAACGCGAAGGCGTAGGAATAGGGGGAGGCGTACTCGATCCCGAGGCTGACTCCCACCAGGGCCCCGAAGGCGGCCAGTTGGTCCAGGACCAGATCGGAGAAGATCAACGTCCGTCGGATGATGTGCAGGCCGAGGTAGGTGTGCAACACCAACACAACACCCACCAGGGTAATCTGCAGCGCGAATAGGTGCATTGCCTCTGACATATGGTCGCCTTTAATTTCAGTGGGCGTTACTTGGCTCGGAGATTGCCCTTCTCGGCGGCCAGGACCAGATTGTCTACCCAGTAATCAACAAGCTGGAAGTAGTCGTCGATGCCCGGGGCGCCACCGACGAAGAGGGGAGCGATGATGCCTTGGGCCCCGGTTCGGCTGGCGACCGTCGTGACCTTCTGCTTGTCGAAGTAGTTGGCGGCCAGGATGATCTTGATCTGTCTCTCTTTCATCATGGTGACCAGGTTCGTGACGTGCTTCGGTGATGGCGGAATGCCCGGCTTGGTTTCGATGGTCGCCGCTTCCTCCAAGCCGAACAGATGGATGAGGTAACTCCAGTTCTTGTGATAGACCACGATGGGGGTCCCTCGGAGAGGCAGCATCTCACCCATCCAGCCGCCCAGCCGATCGGTCAGCGGCTTGCCTTCGAGTTGGTTGGCCTCCAGGAAGCTGATGAGCTTGCCTTGCTCGGCCAGCCGACAGAGCGTGTCGCCGCCCAGGCCCAGCAGTTCTTTCCCAAACAGGCGTTTGTCAAACTCGGCCTGCAGTTTCTCCAGATTCCCCTGGTAGAAATCCTTGCCTGCTGGATCGTTCTTCATTAGCCCGATCGCGATATTCTTGGCCGCCTGGCGGGCCTTGATCGGGCTGCACATGATGTGGGGATTGCCATAGACGTGAACGTCGCCCTCGATTTGCGAGACGACTTTGGGTTTTTCCAGAAGTTCCATACCGTGGCTGACGGCGACGTAGCCGATCTCGCCGCTGCGCAGACGCTTGTTGCCGGACTTGTTCACGACCGTCGGCAGCCACATCTCCAGATCCAGACCGGTCGCGATGATCATATCTGCTTTCTTGACCATATGGACGAAGGACGGCTTGGGACGGATGTGGTGGGGGTCCTGGATGGGGTGGACGATCGACTCGACCGTTACCCGGTTGCCTCCGATGGCTTTGGTCAGGAACGCGTAGTCGGGTAACGTCGTGACGATTCGTAGCGTCTTAGCCGAACCGCTGTCGCCGCGCACGCGCGCCCGGTTCTGACGACGTGCGGCCTGTACATCTGTCTGGGGCAGCAGAAACAGGGCCAATGCCAGCCCAAGCAACAGTCTCTGTATTCTGGTTTTCATGAGGAATACCTCCGATCAAAGTCTAGTACCGTTCGTGTTTATGAGGGCCGATGGCGAAAGTGGCCTGGCCCCAGAAGACGTGCTCCTGAGGTTCCATGCCGGAGCCCCAGCCGTAGTTGTATTCGCTGTGGAATCGGACCCATTCGCTCTGCCACCAGGTGACATAGGGACTGATCTGCCAGCGGTAGGGGTCTTCGGACGTGTACGCCAGAGGGGCCAGCGACAGGTCCCAGCGTTCCGCATAGTCCTTGCTATCCGGCTCGAAGTAGTCGAGGCGGACGCCCAGGATCAGGTTGCGCGCGATCTTGCTCTGGATATAGCTATAGGCGCCCCAGGCATTGAGACTGTCCCGTCCTGAATCGTCCAGAGCCAGAATATCGCGATTTAGAACGTAGAGTTCGCTGCGCCATTCCACGTTGCGATACAGGGCTCGATCGATAGGCTCCCAAAGATAGGACAGGTCCGCTCCGAAGACCCGTGTGCCCAGGGCGTCGGTCCGGGTGAATACGGTATCGGTTCCTGGAGTGGATACTGTCTGCATCTCCCACTCGTCGTTCCACCCGAACAATCCGCTCAGGCCCCATTCCAGATAGGTGTTCTCAGACAGATCGTGGTAGTTCTTGTAGTGGAACAGCATGGAGGGCGTCCCCAGGGCGTCTTCGTCGAACAGTGCCTCGTTCTCGCCGTTGGTCACTTGAAGAACGAACTCCTGATGGGCCTGTCCCCAAGTCGGCAGTGTCCAGTCCAGGGAGACGCCGGTCTGGTTGAGACCTTCGTCTCCGAAAATGCGTTGTAGTGCCATGGGGTAGTAGACTTGATCCAGTGCATCCTCATGCCAGCGATTGACGACGCCGAATTGCTGACGAAAGCGGCCGACATCAAGATTGGCGCCGGCGAAAGCCGAGAAACGGGTAAAGTACACTTCCTCGATGTCCACCCCTTCGTCGCTCATATGGGCGGTCGCCTTCATGTAGGAGAATGGGTCCAGATACGACTGTATGTTGAGCTCCAGTCCGCGTATCTCGGCGTCGGTGCGTTTTCGCACCCCGTCCTGATGACGGTAGTAGGTGAGGAAATCTCCGGAGGCGCTGATCTCAGGGTTGAGCTTCTGGAGACTCAGTCCGGCGGCCTTGAACACGGTTTCCTCCGGGGTCTTCTCCGGCTGTTTCTCTCCTCCGGCTTCGTCCAGCGCCAAGCCGCGCAGCGCGGCGAGTTCATCGACCTCGGGTTCTTCGGTTTTGCCCGTCTGCAGTTGATCGATCTTCTGCGTCAGTGCATTGATTTCGCTTTCGTGTTGCTGTTGCATCTGTTGGACTTGGGTGGTCAGTTTCTCGATCTGTTTTTGAAGTGCTTTCAGATCGCTAGATTGACTCGAGTCCGTGTCGGCCGTACCCACGCCGGTGAACAATACCGCGAAAAGCAAACAGGCCATACAGGTAGCCATTCTTGCCTGCATAAATGTATCTCCCCTTGAATATTGAGAAACCGCCTTCGTTTCAGTAGCTCGACCTCAAACGTAACAGCGAGGGTGGAGTAGTTGAAGCGGGACGCTCTCAGTGACCGCAGTAGATGTTGTGTTCTCTCTGTGTGTGGTCAGGAGATCGGTGGGGCGCGCTCGATGATGGAACTGGAGCCGTGTCTTGACACGACGATGGATGAGTCAGGCGCCGGTGCCGTGGAAATCAGGTATTCGATGGCCACGGGGGTGGCGTCATGGAGGGTTTGTGTGGTATTGGCGCCGGCCAGGAACTTGCATGCCGGACACGGCGCACTGAAAGGCTCGTTGTCGCACTCGGTGATGGGGTCGTCTTCTGTGTGCAACAGGTCGACGGTGCACGTGATCGCGATGTAGGCCGCCAGACAGGCCAGGGCGATAGCCGTGTGAGTGCCGAACCGTTTCTGTCGTTGACCCATATCGTGTCCTTGGACGTCGAACCCTATACCTAAGTGTCTGAGATTCTACTGTCGAGTCAGAGTATCGTCAACGCTGATTGCCTGGATTTGGAGGGGAATTCTCAGGGCGACTGCCGCAGCCAGGCGACAAACTCCGCCAGGCCTTTGCCGATATGGGTGGAGGGATCGTAGTCGAGATCTTGCTGGGCCTTGGCGACGTCGGCGTAGGTCTGGTTCACATCGCCGGGCTGAGTGGGCAGGTGGTTCTTGATTGCTTTTTTGCCGAGGGCGTTTTCGATCTCCGCAACGAGGTCGCTGACACAGATCGGGCGCGACTCCCCAAGATTATAGATGTGGTACCCCGAGCACTTGTCCAGGGCCGCGACCACGCCGTTGATAATATCCTTGATGTAGGTGAAATCACGCCGCATGGTGCCGTCGCCATAGATGGGAATCGGCTCGCCTGCCTCGATGAGTCGGGCGAATTTATGGATGGCTAGGTCAGGTCTTTGTCTCGGTCCATAGACGGTAAAGAACCGCAGGCACGTCATACCCATGTCGTAGAGATGCTGATAGGTGTGGCAGATCAACTCGCCCGCTTTCTTTGTGGCGGCATACGGCGAGATGGGAAAATCGACGTTGTCGTCCTCCGAGAAGGGGACTTTCTTATTATTGCCGTAAACGCTCGAACTCGAGGCGAAGACAAACTTCCTGATGCCGCGATCGCGGGCGATCTCCAGTAGGACCACGGTGCCATTGATATTGACGTCGGTGTAGAGTGCAGGTTGTTCGATGGATGGACGCACGCCCGCCCGGGCGGCCAGGTGTACGATGGCGTCAACGTCTTCACCGATCGCCTTGTCCATTGCAGCCTGGTCACGAATGTCTGCTTCCACCAGGTTGAAGGCAGGGTTTTTCAGAGACTCGGCAACGTTGCGCCGCTTGATTTGGGGATCGTAGAACGCGTCGAAACTGTCTACGCCGGTGACGGTGTGTCCGTCTCTCAAGAGACGTTCGGTCAGATGAGAGCCGATGAATCCCGCTGCGCCCGTAACCACTACCTTCATTTTGCCTATCTCCCCTCTGGGACCGCCGCTGTCGCGCGAGCGACTCAAAGCGTTCCCGCCAGTTCCTTGAGAAAATGTGTTAGTTCGTGAACCATGTCCTCACGCTTCAGCGCGAACTGAATGTTCGTCCGGATGAATCCCTCCTTGTTGCCGATGTCGCAGCGTTTCCCGTCGAGTTTGAGTGCGTACATGGGACGCTGCCGCACCAGCGCGCGCAGCGCATCGGTGAGTTGGATCTCGCCGCCGCCGTCAGGCCGCGTTTGTTCGATATGACCGAAGATATCGGCGGTGAGCAGGTATCGTCCGGCGATAGCCAGGTTGGAGGGCGCCTGATCCGGGCGGGGTTTTTCCACGAAGTCGCGGATGCGGTAGACACCGGGACGGATCTCATCCCCATCGATGATGCCATAGAGGCCCACTTTCTTGGGCTCGACTTCTTCGACCAGGATGATGGGGTCCTGCAACTCCTCATACAGTTCGACCAATTGGAGCGTCGCGGGCTTGGCGGCGTCAATCAGGGTGTCGCCCAGGAGCACGACGAATGGTTCGTTATGGATATGGTGCCGCGCGCAGTAGACGGCGTCACCGAGGCCGCGCATCTGCTTCTGCCAGACGAAGTGAATCTCAGCCAATTCGGATATCCGGCGCATCGCGTCAAGCTCGGCGTGCTTGCCTTTGGCTTCGAGTTGTGATTCGAGTTGGAAACTACGGTCGAAGTGCTCTTCGATCGAGCGTTTTCCCTTGCCGATGATCATCAGCAGATCGGGGATTGCCGCACTGACGGCCTCCTCGACCACATATTGAATCACCGGCGTATCAACGATGGGGAGCATCTCTTTCGGTTGCGATTTGGTCGCCGGCAGAAAGCGTGTCCCGAATCCTGCGGCCGGGATAACAGCCTTGCGAATCATAGCCTTGATTTTCCTCTCGTAGTGATCACCTTGGGTTTGATGATTCTGACGTTGAGCTTGCCCAGTCGTTTGCGTAGTTCCTTGAACATTCGTTCGTCTCGATAGGCGCCGACGATGGCCCCGCCGGAACCGGTGAATTTGGCGCTGGCGCCGGCGGCGCGGGCTGCCTCCACCATCCGGATATTTTCCTCGCTGATTGTATAGATCTTTCTGCGGCGGTCAAAGTTGGCGTCCAGTAACGCACCGATCGCGTCGATCTGTCCGTCCAGGAGACACTTCTTGACTTTGTCGGTTAGGCGGACCCAGAAGCGCATCGCATTGACAACCTTGGATTCGCCCTGGTCGAAACGATGACGGATGTCGTTGTGAAACTTCTCGGTGGGCTCGCTGAGATCGTCCCGGTAGGCGATATAGAGCTTGGGCAGCAGGGCCGGATCGAGCGGCTCGTAGTTGCCATAGCCCTGTTTGTCCATGACGGCCTCGTCGAAGTCCATCGCCACGAGTCCTTCGTAGACCTGGATGACGCGATCCTGAAGCCCCGCGGGGATGTGTAGCTCGTTGTTTTCGGCCGAGAGGACGAGATTCGCCTGTACGTATTTGGGGACGCTGACCCCGTAGAAGGCCATCAAGGCCCGCAGACAGGCGGTGATGATGGCGCTGGAGCCGGCCAGGCCCACCCCGTGCGGGATACTCGAGCAATAGCGAATGGTGAAATTCTTCTCGTGCAGGGCGATCTGATTGTCCTGGCAGTAGTCGTAGAACGTCTTGACCGTGGCTTTGAGGAGTCGAATGCCGCCGTAGTATCCGTGCAACCGGACGTCTCGTACAATGTCCCCGATGCCGCTAAAACGCGAGAGATCTTTCTGGCTGGGCACGATCTCCAGTTCTGGGGTCTCGTACAGGACTACCTCGGCCTGGAAATTGGCGAAGACAAACGAGATGGTTTTGCCAAAGTAACCGTCGGACGGATTCCCAACGAGTCCGGCTCGCGGGTACGCTTGGGTACGAATAATCACAGCACTCACCTCGACAAAAAAGACGCCGCCGTTTCTTCGATTAGCGCCTGTCTCTGCGACACACCATCTTGCCGCACAGGCGCATTGCAGTTCTTCGTCAGATTCGGGGCCGCGATTCACCCCAGCCGTCCAAGTGACACTGTGCCGGCATCCGGACCGGCTGGTCCGAGCAATCACGGTGTGGTTTTCGGACGTTGCGCGGTGTTGGACGGAGGTGCCCAGTTATGTGCTGGGGCCTGCAAGCGGCTCGATCATGTCGACGTCGATCTCGACACTGGCGGCCTGTCCCAACATGTCGACCTGCAGGACGAGTCGCATGGCGCCCTTATGATCCACAACGATGCCCTCGACGCCCAGCAGGGGACCGGCGATGACCCGGCACGATTGCCCCGTCTCGATGTACTTGTGCGGCGTCATCGGCACACCTGCACGCACGGCACGCTCGATACGCAACAGTTCGTTGAGTAGATCCTCTTGGTCCGTTACTTCCAGTAGATTCGCCACACGGTTGGTCTTAAGCAGCTCAACCCGGTCGTTCTCCGGCCCGCAGAAGAACAGATAGCCCGTGAACAGCGGCAGCATCGACTTCAGCGTCCGGTGGCTGCGCCGGCTCACCTTCAGCGCCATGGGCAGAAAATAACTGAGGTCCTTGGCCATCAGATCGTGGGCCAGGGCTTTCTCATTGCGACTCTTGGTGTGTGCGACCCACCACTGTCCCCGAAAGTCCCGAATGGACTCCACCTGGGGCCAGACGACCGGTGGATTTTCGTGTATTTTCAGCAATCCGGTTCTCCTGAGTTAACACAAAGCCAACCACCACAAGTGCGGGCGGAACCCGGCGGGTGATTGGATAGTTCACAAAGTCTAAACCAGTACTTCATTCTGGTCGATTTATCTGAGTCAGAGTCTAGTGGCCGCGACAGTGCTTGTCAAACCAATTGGGGGCAAGGACTTGGTCTGGCCAAGCCCTGACTCTGAAGGCAATTCAGCAAGTCAGGACCGGGGCAACGCCGAAACACGACCGATATCTACAGGGATGACGATGGGAATAGCTCGAAAGAAGATGGGCCGGGCGGGGCAGGGGACCGACCGAGCTGCTGCAGGACACGCCGAATCAACCACCGCCGTGTTGTTTACGTGTATCGGTCGTCGCGTGTCGTTGCTGGAGACGTTTCGTCGAGCGGCCCAACGGCTGAGACAGCCCGCGCGCTTCTACGGCACCGACACCAATCCGCTGAGTCCCGCGCTGCAATCCTGTGACGACGGTTTTCTGGTCAAGTCCACGACGCACGCTCGCTATATCGGTCAACTTCTGTCGATCGTTCGTCGTTATGGAATCAAGTTGCTCGTTCCGACGGTTGACCTGGACCTTCATCTCCTGGCCGAGCACAAGCAACGCTTCCTGCGATTGGGCTGCCGGATTCTTGTCTCCGACCCGGAGATCATCGACATCTGCCAGGACAAGCGGCGTACGTATGGCTTCCTGAGACGAAAGGGCTTTGACTGTCCGGCCACCCAAAGCGTACGCGCCGCCCTGATTGCCGATCGGCAGGGGCAACTGGCCTGGCCCTGTTTCCTCAAGCCCTGGGATGGTTATGCAGGCAAGGGCGGCGCCATTGTTCGCGATCGCAAGGAATTACTCTTCTATGCCAGGCGAGTCCCGAACGCCATGTGTCAGGAGTTGGTCGAGGGGACTGAATATACCTGCGACGTTTACATTGATTTCGAGCGGAGCGTGCGGTGTGTGGTGCCCCGGCGACGCCTGGAAGTGCGGTCGGGCGAAGTCAGCAAGGCGCGGACCGTCAAGGATGCCCGCATTATGAGAGAGGCCGCTCGGCTGGTCGAAGAACTGGGAGCCGGGCCCGGCGTTGTGACGCTCCAACTCTTTCTGACCAAGACCCGACAGATCAAGTTCATCGAGATCAATCCCCGCTTCGGCGGTGGAGCGCCGCTTTCGATTCGCGCCGGCGCGGATTTTCCCAAATGGATTCTGCAGGAACTGGCCGGCAAGCGACCGCGTATTGGCTTTGACGCCTTTCAGGACGGTTTGGTGATGCTGCGCTACGATGCCGAAGTCTGGGTGGATGGTTCCGACATGAAGGGCACGAAGATCTGATGCTGGATTCTCTGATCGGCGATGAGAGACCTCTGCGCTGGGTGCTGCAATTCTGGCCAGCCCTGGCGGCGGCCTTCGTCAGTTCACTGGCGGCCACCGCATTGTGCAAGAAGATCGCGTTGCGATTTGGCATCGTGGACAGGCCCGACGACCGCGTCAAGACGCACGCTCGCCCGATCGCCTATCTGGGTGGCGTCGGTATGCTGATTGGGGTGACGGTCGGTGTCGTCGCCGGCATCTACCTCTGCCGAGCGGATGGAGCGTTTCAGCAGGAACTCCGTTGGTTTCTGGGTATCTTGGCGGGAGGGGCGATTGCCTGCTTCGTTGGCCTGGCGGACGATTTGCTGGACCTGAAGCCGCGCCAGAAGCTCCTGGGCCAACTCCTGGCGGGCGTTCTCCTGCTCCTGGTGGGCATCGACCCGAACTTGCAGCGGATCGTCGAGCCGTTGGGCGGGTCTATTCCGAAACGGGTCGAGACGGTGCTCGATGTGTTCATCGTGACGTTCTTCGTGCTCGGTGCGACGAACTCCTTGAATCTGTTGGATGGCCTGGATGGTCTCTGCGCCGGGGTCACTGCCATTATCACGGGCGCCATGCTTCTGCTGGCGATTCACCTGGCCACGTGGGGATTCAGTGACCATGGCGATCCCGTGCGGGTTGTTGTCTGTCTGAGCCTGGCCGGCGGCGTCTTTGGCTTTCTCCCATTCAATCGGCATCCGGCCAAGATTTTCATGGGCGATGCCGGCAGTATGCTGCTGGGGTTCATTGTCGCGTCATTGATGATCATGTTTGCCGAAGGCGTGCCGCGCTGGTGGCTGGCCTCGATCGTCGTTTTCGGTCTGCCGATCCTCGACACGTCCGTTGCAGTCCTGAGGCGGCTCCTGAGTCACCGGCCGGTCTTTGTTTCCGATCGGGGACATATCTATGACCAGATGATCGATCACGGCTTGTCTTTGAGAAGAGCGGTTGCCGTCTGCTATGGCTTGGCCGGGATCTACGCGCTTGTGGGTCTGGTCATGAGCCAGATCAGGACGCGGTACGCTTCTATCGTCTACGTTCTCGTCTTTATCGTCTCGGGGCTGATCGTCTGGCGCCGAGGATTCCTTCGGATGGAAGGAGACCGTGGAGTGCGGCGTTCTTCTGATACCTCGGTTTCGTGATTAGAGTGTGACGGTCAAGTAAAGCGTATCATGGGCAAACTTCACAGCGCCCTCAAAGGCGGCGGGGACCACCAGGCAATCTCCGGCGGTAAATTCGACCTGCGCAGCCTGAGCCGACACGATGACGCCGCCACCGGACAGAATGACAAGCGTGTGCATCTGGTTGCGAGCGAGCAGGAGCTGGCAATTGGCGGCGCGGTGGCCTTGGTCGACTTTGAAGTACTCGCAATCCACCAGCCGGCCGTGCGTTGTCACCGGGAGCATCTCGGCGGTAACGTCGAAATGGATGCTCTCCAGGGCCTCATCGAGGTGCAACTGTCGGGGCTGGCCGGCGGCATCCACGCGGTTCCAGTCGAAGACGCGGTACGTCGTGTCCGAAGGCGTCTGGATCTCTGCGATTAGCAGACCGGCGCCGATGGCGTGCGCTGTGCCGGCCGGCAAAAAATGGCATTCGCCCGGTTGGACCGGAATTTTGGCCAGCACGTCGGCGGTTGTGCCGTTTTCGATGGCCTGGGCGAACTGTTCTCGACTAACCTCTTCCTTCAGCCCTTTGTAGATCACCGCGCCGGGTTCGGCGTCGATGACATACCAGCACTCGGTCTTGGGCTCCCCGACGCCCATGCGGCGACAGGTCTCACGGTCCGGATGGACCTGCACACTCAGCACGTCCTGGGCATCAAGCAGCTTGATCAACAGGGGAAATGGCCGGGGTGGATCCTTCAGCCCCGTGATCTCTTCGGGGTAGCGTTCGACAATCGAGGCCAGTGTTTGTCCGGCCAGTTCGCCATTGGCGATGGTGGATTGGCCGTTGGGAAGGTCCGCCAGTTCCCAGCTTTCGCCGATCTTTTCATCGACGGGAAGGTCTTTGCCGAAGGCCGTTTGGAGCTTCGAGCCGCCCCAGATTCGCTCTTTGAAGATGGGTACTGATTTCAATGGATACGGTTTCATGCTCGCCATTCTAACCTGAAGGAGTCCCTATGTCCATGCCCCGACGCGACTCATCTGCCGGGTGGTCTGACCCGGGGGACTAGTGAAGATAGTCGATGATACCGGTGGCGATCGCTGCCGCCAGGCGGTTTTGAAAGGCATCGGTCTTCAGTCGGGCGGCTTCCCGTGCGTTTGAGAGATAGCCCAGTTCGATCAGGACCGCCGGTCCCGTCGTCTTGACCAAGACGCGATAGTCGTTGCGACGGACGCCACGGTTGTCCTGGCCGGTGGTCGCCATGGCTCGCGCGATCGCCTTTGCAGCCTGCTGCGATGCCTTTGAGGCTGTCGGAGCGATATACAGCGTGAAGCCTTGGGCGGCAGGGCTGGGCGCCCAATCGGCGTGAATGCTCACGAACAGATCGGCGTCGAGGCGATTGGCGGTGGCGGCGCGGGATTCCAGCTCGATGAACTGATCGTCTGCCCGCGTCATGGTGACCCGGTGTCCCTTACGTTCCAACCGGGCGGCGACCTTGCGGGCCACCGCCAGGTTGACATGCTTCTCATAATGGCCATTGATGCCTGTTGTCCCGGGGTCATGTCCGCCGTGTCCGGCGTCGATGACGATCCTGGCCCGCCGCGTTACGACGGGAGGCCGAGGGACAGAGGGCGTGGACGTCCCCAGATTCTGACGGATCTGCCCGATCAGAGCATCCGGCACGTAAATCGTGCTGCCGACCTTTCGGACCGTTCCCACCGGGCCGATCGGTTTGCCATTGACGAAGAAACGACCGTTATCGTGTGTGAAGATCAGGGCGGTGTTCTTGCCATCCCTCAGAACAACGAACGTGTCCGTCTGTTCATCGACTCGCATGCCCAGACGACTCGCCAGTTGCTGGAGGGTCACTGTCCTGTCCGCAACCGCGACTCCAGGGACGCTGGTTTGGGGGCTCCGGCAGCCGACGGCGGCCAGAACCAGCACGATTGCTATGGCAAATAGTGGCTTTTTTACTGTCATAGTACTGCTGTTATCGGAGATTCGGCCTGTAGACGTTTAGATTTCCGTGGAGATTCTTGTTTTCGACCCGAGAAAACTGTTCGTTTGGGGTGACTTAATCGTCCCATTCAGGTGTCACGCGCCAGTTTGAGGCAAGTAGAGCAAAGTCGAACATGTCGACCGTGCCATCGCGATTTGCGTCGGCCCTTTCATAGTAGTCGTTCTCTCGTGAACTGTCGGTGGCCAACCAGAAGTGGGCCATTCTGAGCAGATCGGGCAGATCCACAGTCCCGTCTACTACGAGATCGCCGGCTGGGGGTTCGACATTGAACACGATTGTGAACGGCTCGGAAGACGTATACGAATCCCCGTCCTCCAGTTCGTCGTCGGCACGGAATGTGATCCAATGCAGATCCTCCCCGCTGGTGGCCTGGTAGGACATGTGCAGGTGTCCGTCGGCGCGCAGGTCATGGATATAGCTGTGGCAAAAGCTCTCACCGGCCGCGGCGATGGTGAACTGGGGATAGTCCTTGTGAACGGCGCGCAGCCCGGGCGACAGCGCCACGCATTCGACGACGATGCTATAGTCGAGGGCGGGGGCGCCGGCCGGCGCTCGATTCGGGTCGTAGGTGTGCCCGGCATGCGGGTCGGTGCTCTGAAAGGCGTCGAAGCCTGGTTCGCCGATCCGGTGGCTGTAGCTGGGAAAGATACTCTTGTTCAGCGGATAGAACCAGTGGGCGTATTTCGTTTCGCCGCTGTCGCGGTACTTATGCGAGCAATCGACAAACAGCTTCTTGTCGTCGGCCGTGCCTTCAATGCCGTCTCGATTGCAGCCTATGAGGAAATGATCCAGCGGGCAATCGGCCCGGACGAAGGCGCCCTGAAGCAGGACGAGCACCATCGGTATGAATCTGATAATAGGAATTCTCATATTTCATGCTCCTGTTTTCTTGTGATGCGTTGCCTCTTGCATGCGGGGACCTCCACGGCTAGGGGATTTCGGGCCATTTCGGTGCGGCCTCGGGATACCAATAGCACGTGTTGGGCCAGGCATAAGTTTTCTCGAACTTGAGGTTCTCGGCGTGTCCATCGGCAAAGAGGTAGTTGGACGTTCCCTTGTGCCGATCCCAGGCGATGGATTGCTTGGCGTACTCGACGGAGCCCTCCCACATCTCTGGGTGGATATGGTCGGCCAGGTTGAAGTTCTCCGTGTCGGGCGCCTCACTGATCCAAATCGTGTACATCGGATGCCGAATCGTGTTCGTATCATTGTATCGGTTGGCCCGGGCGCCGTAACGGAAGTGGATTGGGTCCAGCAGCGCATTGACCGCGAAACTGGAATACCGCACCGCCTTTTGGTCTTCCAGAGGCTTGTCCCAATCCACAAAATCCTTGCCCATGTCACTGGGGCAATGAAAAAGCAGTTGCTCCTGTGTGTGACCGGCCAGGATGCGCAGCCAGTGGTCGTTTGGGTCTTTGCAGTGGCACGAACTGGGTGGCAAGCGATACTCCGAATCGATCAGGTACGTCTGCAACGCTACGCCCGTCTGTCGCATGTTGCTCAGGCAGGCGATCTTCCTGGCCTGTTCCCGAGCCCGGCTCAACGAAGGCAGCAGGATGCCCATCAACAGGGCGATGATCGCAATGACCACCAGCAACTCGATGAGCGTAAAGCCGGACCGCCGGATGCGGTTCCGGGCCAACGATTGCTGAGAAATATCCGTTTTCATGATCGGTTCCCTCATTGGAACGCTAGTCTTCATTATGGTCCTCATGATCGTGATCGTGAGGTTCAGAGGTCTGGCCGTGGTGGATGCCGGATTGCCCCCAGTGGTCGACGAGAATCTCGAGATCCTGAAAATCGACAACGCCATCGCCGTTCAAGTCGCCCGGCACCGGTTGGATCACGGTTTTGGCGAAGCGAATCACAAAATCGGCCGAACGCTGGTACGTTCCGCCCGCGTCGTGGGCCGAGAGGACGATGTAGACTTCGTCGTCATCTTCGTCGAGCCAGAAATAGAAGCCCATGTGTTCGTGCAGGCCCCAGGCGTCCTTATCGGCAAGCCATCGCTTGCCCAGGGCATAGGTGTCGCCATCGTGTTCGAGCGCCGGTGTGTCGTCGTGCAGCAGTGTGAAGCAGTCGTCGGCCTCCAGATTGGGGGTGATGCGCTCGCGCTGCAAGTAGATATCCCAAGCCGGCATGGTGTCTTCGTCGATGCTTTCGAGATTCCAGGCGCCCTGAGGACCGTGGGCGGAATGCCAACCGTCCAGATGCTGAAACCCGTTGGGGTCATCGTAGCCGCCGGCTTTGCTGTAGGTGAAGCTGCATTGGTAGAGCACCTTGTTGGGGGCGCCCGGCTTGGTGACGTGCTCATCGCCATCCTTCAGCGGGGTCAGGACCAGAAAGGGGCTGCCGTTAGCCTGCTCCCAGTTCGGCCAGCCAGGGGTGGCGCAGGCGTGCGCCGGCGGCAGCGAGAAGAACCAGAGTTTCTTATTGTCCGTAGGATCGAGATCGACGGCGCCTTCGCCCGGCTGATTCCAGTCGGCGGGATGCCAGGTGGGGTTGACCCCGATGTGGGTGTGTGCGAAAGCGTGTTCCGCCTCAACGCGAGTGGCCTGAGTCGATAGGACTGTCGATAGCAGAGCCAACCCGAGAAGGGGCCGGATAAGGCGGTCGGGTTTCATAGCCCCTCTTCCTCCTATGATTCGAAACGGGCGCAAATCTCCCATGTTCGAATGGCAATCAGATCGTTGATGTGCGAGCACGAATCTCGGCGCATAATCGAGCGGCGCCCGATGCCGTGTGGTTCGATGCTCCCTATCCGTCGTGATGCGCGTCTCTGGTTATGCCGGAGGGGCGCGCGGGCTGCTGAGGTTGGGGTAGGCGTGATAGATTGGGGTCGCCGACGGGATCGCCGCGATGCGTCCGGTCGGTTCAAGTTCGATACACGTCGGTTCGGAATCGACCGTGAAACTCTTCTTTGAGACAAGCAACTGCTGGCATAAGGAACAGTGGGCGGCGTCATGCTCGACGGGGTCCTCACCGCGGCCCAGATGGAGATAGAGTATCCATCCCGAAGCCATCGCTGTAAAACAGACGACGCCCAGCACCAGGAATGTCGTTCTCGCACGACCTTTCACGTCGCTTCACTCCTTCGTTGCCTGCTCCAGTTCGGAAGTCAACTGCCTATCCACACTTTTTTGTTTTGGTCTTGTCTGCGCCGGCGTCCGAGACCTCCTCTTCGGCGCACGCCGGGCAGAGCCCTTCGAGGCGAACCTGCTGGTGGCGAATCACGAAACCTTTGTAAGGACTCTCGGCCATCGGGATGGCAATGCCTGTCAGGCAGTGCGTTTGTCCACACGTCAGGCAGGTGAAATGCGGATGGCACTGGGTCTCGGTGCAGTGATCCGCCAGTTCGAAATGCCAGGCTCGCTCGTGCATAAAAGCGCGGTGAACCAGGCCCACCTCCACCAGGGATTCCAGGGTTCGGTAGATCGTGACTTTGTTGAAGGCGTTTTTCGCCAGGCGTGTGGCGATCTGGTTCTGCCGCAGTGGACAATGTGCCTCCAGTAGTGTTATCAGGATGGCGATGCGCGCCTCGGTACAATACAATTCGGCGGTCTTCAACATGCGCCGGGCCCTGTCGTTCAGGTCTGCTTTCACGGCTCATCCTCCGTGTGCTTGTGGCCGTGTACGCATAACGGAGCGGACTTGATGAAGAGCAGGGGGAAGACGATGTCGCTGATGCAGCAAGGCAGCCAGACTGCAATGAACAGGACCACGAAGATGCCGACGACCATGACCGGTGTCAAATCCTGATGTGTATTCATCAGGACGTGAAACGAAGAGGCCCACGTGCTGATCAGAACGTGGCCGGCGTGTGGAAACTTCGTTCGGGGCCAGAAATACGCAATGAAGATTCCCAGCAGCGCCGCCGGGTTGACGACGTACCAATCCTCAATAAAGCCCAGGTGAAGCCTGTCTCGCACCGATGTGCGTGGAGCCGGTGACTCGATCTGACCTTCGTGGTCGTGTGCCGCTTCCGTCGCCTGCTCGTGCTCGTGAGCGTGTTGCCCGGTGTCAGGCTCGTGGGTCTGCAGCGGCGATTCATGCGCGTGCTCGTCGCCCTCGTGGCTGTGCACATCGGCGTGGGTCGGCAGGGCGACGCCCAGGACGCTCTCGCCGAAGAACGGCAGGACGCAATCGCTCACTGTGGCTACGCCGATGGCCCCCAAATAGCCGATCACCACGATTTTGAGCAGACTGGCGCGCTTGTCGTGCAACCGGAACAGTGAGGCGGTGACGATCGCTGAGAGGACGACGTGGGTGGGGTGAAAGACCAGAAACAGGCGGTGGTTCACCTCCGTTCCCGCATTCTTGAACAGCAGCATGCAGATGACTCCGGTAGCCGCCCCGAGGAGCGTGAAGGGGGCGTGATGCTTGAGTTCCGACAGGATTGCACTTGTTCTCTTTTGCATTTCTCTACGCATTCCCAAACGCATGCTCGCATTAGTTTTGGCTCCGACACTGTCATTATACGAGTGGGATCTGCAAAATGCAACTAAGTTGCATATTTTTTAACTCCGTTCTGTATCGTAGGCTTTACATGTGGCTGGGCGGCATCAACGCGCCTATCGTCCGAGTCCGTCGCAACGACGAAGGATTGTCGACTGAAGTAGGTCCATACAAGCTACTGGGGTGGCACCATTGAGAGAGATATATCGTGATTTCCACGGTTGGTACGGTTATTAGTGAGTCCCCGATTTGGGCCCTGCTCGTGGTGTTTTGGGCCGGAGCGCTCGCATCTCTAGGCTCCTGCCTGGTGGTGCGGTTGCCCGTTGTGATGGGCTGTGTCGCCGGTTCGGGCTCTTCAAAGAGACGCGGGCTCATCTTGACGGGCCTTTTTGTCTTGGGTCTGGTGTGCAGCTACGTTTTGCTGGGCGCCATCACGGCCTTCATGGGGGGGCTGATCAACAAGGTTCTTGTGCTCAATAAGTACATTTTCTGGCTGCTGGGGATCACGCTCTTCGGGGCCGGGATCTGGATCTCGGGTCTGTTGAGCCTGCGCTCCCTACCCGATCAGTGTCAGCGAATTGGGGATCGATTGCATCGAGGCGGGTTGGTCGGGACGTTCCTCATGGGCGTTTTCTTCGGCTTGTTGGTGATGCCGGCCTGCCCCTGTTGCGGGGCCGGATTGCTCATCCTGGCCGGTGTGGTCGTCGCTCAGAACCTGTCGGGTTATGGTCTACTCGTCTTTGCCAGTTTCGGTCTGGGCCAGAGCGTGCCGGTCCTGGCGCTCGGTGTGCTGACGGGACTGATGAAGCCCGACCTGGTCAAGCGACTGCGCAATCGAATATGCTCCATCGAACAGCGAATCCAACTCATCGCCGGCAACGTGCTGATGATACTCGGTGTCTACTTTGTCATTGTTGGTTGATAGGTGCTCTATGCCGGACGAAAAGATCATTCATCCCCAGGTCAAGCATCGGCAGCGCCAGCATGCGGTCAAGGAGATCGTGGCCAAGGGGTCGTACAGTGTCATCTTCGGGGTGCTGGCCCTGATCGCCTTGCGACCGCTGATGGTCAAGCAACTCCTCAGTCGGGCCGACGCCTATTCCGCTTTTGGACTCGACGACGAATCCAAACGCCAGTGCGACAAGGTCCTGCTCCTCGATGGCGACAACAGCCAGGCGTGGTACAATCTCGCGCGTATTTACAGGAATCAAGAGCATTCTGATATGGCCTATGGGGCCTATCAGAGGGCTGTGGAGACCGATTCGCACAATATCCCGGCTCACTTTGAGATGGGTCTGTTGTACGTCGAGGACGACCAGCATCAGCAGGCGATTCCGCATTTTGACCAGGTGCGTCGACTTCGGTCCAACAAGACGACGCAACGGTTGCCGCAGGCGTTTCCCTATCACAAAGCCGCACTCGACATGCTGTTGATCTGCTATGAAAAGGTGCGGGACCCCGCCAAGGCCCAGTTCACCCGGGAGGAGATACGAGTTTTCTACCCTCACCACACGCCGTCCGTTCCCGGTCGCGTAGGTCCGGATTCACGCCCCAAGCAGTGACGCACCCGGGCCGCGTCCGTCCATTCTCTCATTCCTGGCGTTTTGTTGCGAAAAGCCATTGCGTCCCCGCAGAGGTGAGATAAACTCTGCTCTAAGGCGGTCAAGCCTTATGCTGGGGCGATGCGACTTCTCGCGCCGGTGTGAATCCTGGAGATTCTGGTCTCCACGTGTGCCGAGACATGTTGGCTCGGTCGTGATGGGCGGTTTGAAATGGGTAGGTGCCAATGAAGGTTCTTTCAACGCTGTCGGAATTCAGGCAAGTCCGACGAGGCGGTGTGTTGACAATCGGCAACTTTGATGGTCTGCACCTGGGCCATCGAGAGATTTTTCGCACGGCCCGGCGTGTCGCCGACCGGCGGGGCGCGGAAATCGTCGTCATGACGTTTGAGCCGCATCCCGTGGCCGTGCTGCATCCCGAAAAGGCGCCGGGCGTCTTGACCCCTTTGCCCCTGAAGCTTCATCTGCTACAAGAATACGCCGACGACTGTATCATTGTCTTGCCGGACAACCAGGAGTTGTTGTCTCTGTCTCCGGAGGATTTCGTCGACAAGTTTCTGATGGCCAGCATTGCGCCGGAAGTGATCGTTGAAGGCGACGACTTCCATTTTGGCGCCCGGCGGGCCGGTGACGTTGAGAGGCTTCGCGCCTTCGGCGTTGCCAAGGGGTTTGACGTCGTGGTGGTCCCGCCCCGGCAGATGGAGTTGCCCACGGGCCAGACGCTGCGCGTCTCCAGTACCATGGTTCGCTACATGCTCGAGGCCGGGCATGTCGCCGAAGCGGCGCTGGCGCTGTCGCGGCCCTATCGACTCATCGGGCCGGTCGTCTCCGGGTGGGGGCGCGGTCGCAAGCTGGGATTCCCAACGTTGAACATGGACAAGCCCGACCAGATCATTCCGGCTGAGGGGGTCTACGCTGGATTCGTCGAATTGGCCGAGAACCGGGAAGGTCTTCTCGACAAGGCCGATCGTTTCCCGGCGGTGTTCAGCATTGGCGAAGCGCGGACCTTTGGGGATCAGCACCCACTGTTGATCGAAGCGCATCTGCTCGACGCGACGCTGCCCGACATGACGGGCCACTGGATCGCCATGGATTTCGTGCACCACGTGCGCCACCAGCACAAATTTGGTGCTCCCGAGGAACTCGTCGCACAGATCAACAAGGATTGCCAACAGGCGCGCGCCATGTTGGCAAAACTGTCAGAAGGAGAGGCAAATGGATAGGCCGAGACATATCGTACTGGGCATTCACATCACCGATCGAGTGCATCATGCCCATGTGGTTCAGGATGTGCTCACCGAGTACGGCCGCAGTATCAAGACGCGGATCGGTCTCCATGAGGTCTCGGACCAGTTTTGTTCGCCCAATGGTCTGGTCTTGCTGGAAATGGCCGGCGATGAGAAGTCTGTCTTCGAGATGATCGACAAGCTCAAGGCCGTGGAAGGTGTAGATATCCAACAAATGATCTTCGAGCATGACTGATCGGCGTTCGGGCCGATTCCTGCACTTCACCGGGCGTTAAGGGTTGCGGGGGGATTCTGCAATCCCTATAATCCTTCGCGTGATCTACGTGGGGGTAGTCTCGACAGGGATGTGCCTTCCCTTTTTTTCGTGACGATATGAGAGGTATTTGATGGTGAACACCGATGCGTATCAGCAGGCCCTTGAGCTGATCGAGAATGCCAATACGATTCTAGTGACAACGCATACCCGACCCGATGGCGATGCCTGTGGATGCGTGGCGGTGATGGCCGACGCGCTCCGGGCTCGGGGCAAGACGGTCCAACCCCTGTTTCTTTCCCCGGTGCCCAACTGGTACACCTTTCTGCTCGATGAGAAGGTCCCGGTGCTCGGGACCGACGTTCAGGTCGATGAGTTGGCCGCCGGGACGCTGGGCGCCTTCGATCTTGTCGTTATTCTGGACACCAACAGCTATACCCAGTTGCCTCGCTTCGAAGAATACCTCAAGCAGACGAATACGCCGGTTCTCGTCTTCGACCACCACGTGACCTCCGACGGCCTGGGGCAGGTCGAGTTGGTGGATACGACCGCGGCTGCGGCGGGCCTGGTCGTTTACGAGTTCCTCGCCTCCACCGACTGGCCCATCACCGCCAAGATGGCCGAGGCGCTCTTTGTCGCCATCGCCACCGATACGGGGTGGTTCCAGTTCAACAATACCGACAGCCGGACCTACCGACGCTCGGCCGAATTGATTGACCTCGGCGCTGCGCCGGCGCAGATCTATGATAAGCTCTATCACAATTTCTCCTCTTCCCGTTTCAAACTGATGCAGGCGATGCTCGACCACCTCGAACTGCACCTGGATGGTCGCTTTGCCGTCCAATATCTTCTCCAGGACGATTTCGCGCGAACGGGCACAGACTATCCGGATACCGAGAACCTGATCAACGAGTGTCACCGTATCGCCTCAGTCATGGTCTCGACGCTGCTGGTCGAACTGAAGGATGGCCGGGTGCGCTGTTCCCTGCGCAGTCGCGGCGCCGTGGACGTTAGCGAGATCGCGACCAAGTTCGGCGGGGGAGGACACAAGATGGCGGCCGGCACTTTCTTACCTGGTCCCATCGACCACGCCAAGCAATTGATCTTCGCAGAGGTTTCGCAACGCCTGGATTGATGCTAAGGGGTGCGGCAATAAGTGGGACGCTCGCCGTTTTCGTTGGGCGCGAAGGCGTCGTTGAAGATTTCCTGGCCGGCCGCACTATCGCCTGGGACCCATCTATCGTCATCGAGACGCCGGATCAGTTTGCCTTTGCCCCAGGTCTTGGCCGCACTGGGCCGGCCGCTCCCCGGCCACTTCGCCAGCATCCCCGCTGGAGCCGATGTCTCCAGAAAGCCGATGAAGCGTTCGGCTTCGCTGGGTTCATAGGCGTAGCTCAGCACATACGCCCGCACGCCCGCCGGAGCGCCGCTTGACAGGGGACCCGATGGCGCCTCGATCGGCGGAGTCAGACCCTTCTCGGCGACAAACAACTGATTCGTATTGAGGTCGTAGTACCATTCCTGTTCGATCGTTTCCATTTCTGGCGGGGCGCTGCGACCCAGTATCTGAAGAATAACGATGATCGCCAGCAACCCCGCCGAGAGGATTGCCCCCCAGAATGCGCCGGTGGGATGATCGTTGAGCCATTCCCGGATGCCGAGGAAGCGCACCCGCTCTTTGATGTGCTCCCACTTGTCACGCAGTTCGTATTTCAGCCAGTCAGGCGGCATGCCGCACTCCTTCTTGCCTGCTGCTCTCCTCTCACTGCCGATGTCCTTTGAGCAACTGCACTACCCGTTCGAGATCGCGATTGTCTATGGATGCATCCTCGGGTTTCATCTCCCAGTTCGCCAAAGCGACGGTCCGCGCATCGCGAAACTTCCAGTAGCCGGCGCTGGCGTCTGCGAACGAAACGTTGCAGCCGCCCGCGTGGCGAGCCGAGATGTTGCGGCTGGCCCGCGCGTACCACTGGGGCTCGACCGCGTCGATCTGCTGGACGGCGCAGAACGAGCCTTCGATCCAGCCGAGACGACTGACGGCGTCGACGAACACCAGCCGGTCGCTCGGCATGGATACCTCGGAGAGGGTATGGAAAGGCTTGATGTTGTCGTGTTCGCAGTTGCAGGTCTTGCCGTTCATGGCTCGACCGATGGCGTAGCTGCGCAGCAGATCGGTGCGATCGGTATGGCACTTGTACAGTTCGACCGTGCGTTCGGTGTAGGGCCAGAGCGTGCCGGCCTGCAGACCCGCCAGGGTCCCGCCAATCTCGTTGCCCGGGATGACGGGGCCGTCGGCGACCCAGTGACTGCCCGGCGGGACGTCCCAGTCCGTATCGGCCGAGCAGAGCCGGTCGTCGTTGTCGTGGGTATACAGCATCCAGCCGTAGGTGAGATTCTTCATGTTGGCCAGGCATGCGATCCGCTTGCCCTGTTCCCGGGCGCTGCCCAGCGCCGGTAGCGTGATCGCCATGAGCAGGCAGATAATCGAGATCACCACCAGCAGTTCCACGAGCGTGAACCCCCACGCCCCGACTGCAGGATGCCTCAATTGTCGCTTACCCATGACAGTCTCTCCGTCCAGTCCGCCCAAAATCGCTATCGCCCTCAAGCCCATTCACTCTATAGGACGGTCCCATAGCGATGACGTTTCATTTTTCCTGCCAAATTTGTGGTGGTGGCAAAATGCCCACCGGCCGGTTATGATGGGACAGTGTCGCTGTAGGGGCAAGGCGCTCCTGTTACTCTGATTCGACGGTGAACCGGGAGGCAGACCGATGGGGCGATTGGTGGGCATCATTTTTGTCGTGGCGGGCCTGGCGGTTGGGTCTGTGTGTGGGCTCGAGAGTAAGACGGCGCATCCGGATCTGCCGCGGATCGATGTGCATACGCATGCGGGCGGGGATTTGCAGGCCGTAGCGAACTATCTCCGTTTGCGCGAGCATCTCAAGGCGACGCACGACGTCGACCTGGCGATGTGGATCAATCTGGGTGACAGAAACCACCCCATCGCCGATCCGGCTGATGTACTGGAGGCCTCGAAGGAACGGATGCTGTCGTGTATCAGTGACTATTCGTCCCATGATGGGTTGGCGCATGAACCGGCGGCCTTGGGGCAGTGGGGCGCAAAGGGATTCGTTGGCTACAAGATTTGGGCGGGGCCTCCTGCGCGGAGACTCAAGCCGGGCCAGAAGGGCTTCCCCTATATCGACGACCCGGCCCACGAGCCCACGTTTACCGCCGCCGAGCGACTGGGGATCCTGCTGGCGTCAATCCATATCGCCGATCCGTGCGGGCCCTGGGGCAAGCGCACCAAGTGGCTGCCCGACCCAGTCGAGTATTGGCGCAACATCACGGCCTGGCGCAACGTGATGGAGCGGCATCCGAATCTGAATGTGGTCTGCGCACATGGCATGTGGGCCGTCTGCCAGGACGCCCAGATCGATTACCTGCGCAATATGCTGGCGACGTTCCCCAAGATGAACGTCGACCTCGCTGCGACGTTCCAGTACTTCGACCTTGTCACGCACGAGAACCTGCGTTCGTTTATGATCGAATACGCCGATCGCATCGTTTTCGGAACGGATATCGGGCGATGGGACAACCCCGAGCGAACGAAGGGGTACGCCGAGCAATACTGGCGGGCCTTCCGCATCCTGGAGACAGACGAAACCGTCCCGGGTGGATTCTTCAGCCAGAATGAGATTCGCGGTCTGGCGTTGCCCCGTGACGTACTGGAGAAGATCTACTACCTGAACGCGGCGCGGATTTACCCACGCGTCAAAGACCAACTCGTCAAGCTTGGCTACGTTGTTCCGTGATCTCGGAGTAATGCGCGGCGCCCTGTCACTGAGGCAATCGCCAGACGAGGCCGGCTCCGAGGAACCAGTCCTCGGCCGCCTTAGAGATGCCCACGCCGCCCAGCACATCGATTTGCAGGTTGTCGGCGATCAGGTAGGTGAATCCGCCGTCGAGGGAGTTGGCGGGTTTGCCTTCATCCGTCGGGACTTCACCGAAGAACTCAACAAACGTCCCCAGTCGATCCGACAGGGCGACGCCCAGGACGACGGTATAGGCTACCGAAGCCTTCGTGTCGCGATCGCCTCGGGCATCCTCTTCGCTGGCCCAGTTCCCGGCCAGGTTATAGCCCAATCCCAACGTTTCGGAGAGTGTATGGGAGCAGGCCAGTCGGATGGAGGGATCGAATCGCTCGCGGGAGAATGGGGCTTGGCCGGTTGGCACGGTCGTTCCGGCCAACAGGGCGGTTTGGGGTCGGAGGCCCGTTTCCTCCCAGAGCCTCCACTTGAGCCCGATTTCCAGATCGCCCGTCCCATCCTCGGTCTGCGACGCACCGCCGGCGGCATCCACGTCCTCCCACATGTAGCCTTGAAAACCGAAGCGAAACTCCAGATTCTCGACGACGCCGATGCGAATGAGCGTCTCAGGGAACGAATCGGATGTGACGTCTGCGTCCTCGTCGTCTTCGGCATGGGTCCAGCCGAATTCGAGTTGGACGTAGCCGGGAAGGACCGTGTCGCTCGATTCGGTTTGGTCCGGCCGATCCGTAATCAGGTCGGGGAGTTCTCCGGCCGCGCTCCCGAGCGAAACGAGCAAGAACGATAGAATGGTGGTGCTGATCGGCCGGGCTGGAATCCTTCGCTCTAGTGACATGCCGTGTCTCCCTTGCTGCAAAAGTTCTGGGTCATGCTGTGTGATTGTACCCAGGTTTTGCTGTACCATAATCTGTGACTCCACACCACTGTTTTCGCTTGATGATGTAGTACGGGTGTGGATAATGTTCGGTTCGTTTCAAATAGGCCATAATGCAACGCTGAGAGGACTCTCTGTGGAGAAGTTGACAGACCTGCCTAATATTGGCGCCGTATTAGCCGGGAAATTGCGTGCGGCCGGAGTGGAGACACCGTCCGATCTGGAGGGCCTGGGCAGTGTGGAGGCCCTGCGGCGCGTGCGGCGAAGGACCGAAGACGACCGGCCCTGTCCAAATATGCTCTGTGCCCTGGAGGGCGCCATTCGAGGCGTCCGCTGGTACAGCATTCCCAAAACCGAACGAGACCAGCTATGGCGCCGCTATCGCGAACACCTGGCCAAAGGAATGGATGTCACGGATGAATCGGAACGTTGAGATTAAGGCGAAGGTTGCGGCTCTGGAGGCGATTGCGCGGCGGGCGCAGGAACTGGGCGCCGAGGGGCCCGTTGTATTGGAACAGGAGGATACGTTTTTCGCTTGCCCGCGCGGTCGGCTGAAGTTGCGTCAATTCGCCGACTCGGCGGAAGGGGAGCTGATCTATTACGAGCGGGCGGATGCGACGGGGCCGAAGGAGAGCCGGTACAGGATTCATCGTACGCCCGATCCGGCGGGCCTCAGTGCGGTGCTGGCGGCGGCGTTGGGGGTCCGCGGCGTGGTGCGTAAACATCGCACGCTTTACCTGATCGGTGTCACGCGGCTGCATCTCGATCTTGTGGAGGGATTGGGCTCGTTCGTGGAGCTCGAAGTGGTGCTCCAGCCTGGGCAGGAGACGAGCCAGGGGGTCGCCATCGCGCACGATCTCATGGAAAAGCTTGGTGTCCCTCAAAGTGGACTTGTACACCAGGCCTATATCGACCTGCTGGAATCAAAGCCGAGCTAGGCGGAGGCCAGGCTCGACCATTGGACCGGCGAAAGAGACAAGCGGTTGCTCCTCCTGCGGTATATGCTATAGTGTTGGGCATACGAGTGGGCCTTCGGTTGGGTGATGGGTACCTTGTCCGGCGGCTCTGACGAACGCCGACCGGCAAGCGTCAAGTGAGGAGTGTACGGATGCGAAACACCACGGGTATCGGGGTCCTGGCTGTCACCATCTTTCTATTGGGGAACTTGCCGGTTGGCTCGGCGCGGGCCCAGGGGGGGGGTGGCTCACCTCCCCCGATGGGAGAATTCGCGTTACGTTGCGCGTGGCCGAGCGAGACGGTGCGTATCCACGGGGCCGCAGGCTCTACTACTCCGTCACCTACAACGGCAAGCCCCTGCTGCGGGAGGCGCCGTTGGGACTCGATGTTCAGGGGGCTCCCGGTCTCTCGGACGATGTGATGATCTTTCGCACGCAACGACGGGTGTACGACGGTGTGTGGCACCGCATCTGGGGCAAGTCCGCCAGGGTGCACAACGACTGCGAAGAGCTGCGTGTGACATTGCAGTGTCGCGCTAACTCGAGTCGGACGATGGACGTGATCTGGCGGGCGTACAACGACGGGGTGGCTTTCCGTTTCCATCTGCCTCGGCAGCGTGACGTCAAACAGTTCAAGTTGACCAGCGAGTCCTCCTGGTTCCGCTTTGCCGGCAATCATCGTATCTGGGCTGCCGACTATGGAGGGTTCACTACCCACCAGGAAGCGGAGTTTGCCGAGCGGCGACTGGCTGACCTCAAGTCAGGTGGCATCTACGGCCTGCCTTTGCTCGTACAGGCTACGGGCGTCGGGTGGGCGGCGATCACCGAGGCGAATCTGACCGACTGGGCCGGCATGTATGTCACCGGTGTGGCCGGGATGCCCCATGCGGTTCGCACGCTGTTGTCGCCGCGTCCGGACGAGCCTGGCGTTTGTGTGAGTTCGCGTACGCCGTGCTACAGCCCGTGGCGCGTGATGATGATCGCCTCGAAACCGGGCGACTTGATCGAATCGAATCTCGTCGCGAATCTGAGTGACCCCTTGGAGATCGCCGATACGTCGTGGATCAAGCCGGGCCGTTGCGCGTGGGACTGGTGGTGGCCCGGTCGGTACGCTCCCGATGCCAAGTTTGAGCTGGGCCCGAACAACGAGACGATGAAGTATTTCATTGATTTCGCGGCCGAGATGGGTTGGGAATATCAGCTCGTGGATTGGCAATGGTACGGCCCCCCCTTCGCGAAGGAAGTCGGAGGCCCGGCCCATCTGACCAGTGACATTACCACGCCGGTCCCGGGGATCGACATTCCGTCACTGGTTCAGTATGCCAAGCAGAAGGGCGTCCGCCTGTTGATCTGGCTGCACTGGGACCATGTGGGCAAGCAGATGTACAAGGCCTTTCCGCTCTTCGAGAAGTGGGGCGTTGCGGGTGTGAAGATAGACTTTATGGCGCGGGACGACCAGGAAATGGTCGACTACTACCACCGGGTCGTCAAGGCGGCGGCCAAGTATCATCTCGTGGTGGATCTCCATGGGGCCTACAAGCCAACGGGCCTGAGTCGAGCCTATCCGAACCTGCTGACGCGCGAAGGCGTGCTGGGTAACGAATACAACAAGTGGTCCGATCGCGTGACGCCCGAGCACTGCGTGACATTGCCTTTCACGCGGATGCTGGCCGGACCGATGGATTTCACACCGGGCGGGTTCCGCCACGGGACGAAGGGGTCCTTCAAGGTCGTCGGGGGCGATACGCCGGCGCCGATGGTGTTTGGTACGCGAGCGTTCCAATTGGCGATGATGGTGGTTTACGAGAGCCCGTTGCAGGTGCTTTGCGATACGCCGTATGAATACCGCAAGAGTCCGGCGGGCCTGGATTTTCTCAAGATCGTCCCGACCACGTGGGATGACACGAAGGTACTGCACGCCCAGGTCGGCGATTTTGTTACGGTGGCGCGCCGCGCCGGCGCCGAGTGGTACGTTGGCTCGATGACCGACTGGACCCCACGCCGTTTGAACGTCCCCTTGGGCTTCCTGGGCCCAGGCAAGTACCAGGCGACAATCTGGGCCGATGCGCCTGACTCCGACACGAATCCCGCTTCCCTGAAGCGAACGACGCGCACCATCACCCGCCGCGATCGCCTCCAAGCAGTCATGGCACCCGGCGGCGGTCACGTCATCCACCTCCGCCCCGTTCGCTAGGCGGTGTTTGTTGTACCTACTGGAAAAGCGTTCTTACGCGTGCAGCGAACGGCGCGAAACCTCGCGGACATCGTCCGGTTAAGGTCGCGATGTCTGTTGCCAGGGCAATTGCTGCGTACATTTCTCTCTGTGCCATGGTATTCGGACTTGTGGCAAGCAGGTCCCTACACCGTTTCTTGGGATCGGGCAGAGACTCCGGATCGGGCTGTGTGTCGATTTGGCAGCCGAGAACCGTGGTCAGTGCCTTCTCATCTGCCAGCATCCACGCGTCGAATGTCTTGATCGCCACGCCGAAAGCGCGTCGAAGTCTCAATAGCGTGGACTCCTGAGCCTCAGCGATCTGCGCAGTTCTCTCATGCTGACCATCTTCATCAATGAGCAATATCAGGGCGTCGAAGCCCCTCTTCTGAGCTTCCATCAGCCAACGCAACGCCCGCTTGCAGTATCCACCTCCTCTGCCGCGATGTGTGTGGATGCAGGAATTCGAAACACGGTCGAAAACGAACTCGGCCTGTTCCCCGCCGAGCTTTCTGATGAGATTCTCCAAGGCTCCGGATTGCTCGTGCTTGCCCTCCGCTACGACCAGGACTCTCTTTCGTGGCTCCCCTCCACGGATTCCGTTGTATTGGCGATCGTCTCATCGTCCTCGGCGGTCCATATTTCGCCCAGGGTGAATACGTCGATCTGCTTTCGTATCGTGGGGCTCTCGGACAACCGCGTGGTCTTGACTTCGCCGTTTTCGAGCTTGGTGCAGAGCGTGACCTCTTCGGGCTCGAAAAGATCCACCACATACGGGGAATGCGTTGTGAGGAGCACCTGAGTGTGAGACTGTTCGCGGATCAAGTCGCGCAGGATCGTCAGGATGTCACGCAGACGCTTGGGATGAATCCCGTTCTCGGGTTCCTCGACGAGTAGCACCCTCGGTGGTTTCGGAAGGTAAAGCACCGCGAGATAGGCAAGGACGAGCAGTGTCCCATCGGATGCCTGGGAGGCCGGGATCAATTGGTGACCGCCGTTCAAACGGAAATACAGGCCTTTGCCATCAGCCTTCTGAAGGATGGTTACCTGTTCCGGGTTGTCAACCGGGGCGCGATAGGCTGGCTCCTGTTTCAGAACGATCGAATTGATGTGAGGAAATATCTCTGTGAAGCGTGCCTCCAGCCGAGTGAACCGGTCCCGGTCAAAACTCAGTATTTCGTCCAGACATAGAGCGAGCCCAAAGCCGTTGGATTCCATCCTGAATTGTCGCTTTGCGTCCGCTGCCACTGGCAATGCCAGAAATCGTGGGTCCCAACGATAGTAGTGCACCCCTCCGAGAAGCCTGAGAACATCCTTAAGTTGGTCCGCGTGCGGAGCACTCATACCTGGATGCTCCTGGGAGTGCCCCACATGAGTTCGATCAGCCCGATGCCCTAATTCGATCTGCGCTTCTCCTCGTGCGATATACTCCTTCTCCGTCGCTACTCTTCTGCCGTGCTCTCCAAACACGACATGCAGACTGTAGCCAGTGATGGCGGCATTGGCAAAATCTGCGTCGATTCTGACGGACAGGCCGGAGTGTTTGTGCCAAACCAGTTCGCTGTCCTTCCATGACCCAATGAAAGCTTGGTCCAAAGGATGATTCGCGCTGCGACACAGGGCGGCGAGGGCGTCGAGTATGCTGGTCTTGCCCGAGTCGTTGGGGCCGATCAGGACGTGAATGGGGGTTAACTCGATTTCGATGTCCCGGAGTGCCTTGTAGTTTTTGACTCGCAGTTTTTTTATCATCTCTCTTGTCCTTCGAGGAAGGTGTCAGTCCAGCGAATACTGTTTCCCCTGCCTGACGGGGACGTATTCTGAGCTATCTCTATAGGCGCAAGTATGGTGAATATCCGTGTGAATGTCAAACGCCATGCGGGAAATCCTACGAGCCAGAATCGCGGGCAATCATGTTCATGGGGCACTTCGTGTAGAAATAGCCGATCCGGGCTTGTGACGATGGAACTTGACATGGGCGATGGGGAATCGTAGGCTGGTGGGAGGTTCCGGCAGAGAGGCACTCTGCGGTGAGGCAACGCAAGGGCGTGGCGTCTGTTACGGACGCTGAGGATCGCGCGGCATGGGGGCTGCGAGGGCAGGGCATGCCATTGTGGCACAACATCGGGGAGTTGATGGACTATTACATTCCTCCGATGCCCTCGGTCTACTGGATCGACATCACCCGCCTGTGCAACCTCAAGTGCGTCATGTGTCCCCAGTCGCGCGGCTTGGCGCAGCGCGGCGCGAAAATGTCTATGGACCTGTTCCGGCGTATCATCGACGACGTGGGCGAGAATCAGCCTTTGATCAAGCTCTACCTGTCGGGCGAACCACTGCTCCACGACCGACTCTTCGACATGATCGATTACGCGACCGTCAGTGGGTGCCGGACCATGCTGCACACCAACGCCACGGTCCTGACCAAGGAGATGTCTCGGAGAATCCTGTCGTCCTCCCTATCGTTTCTATCGTTCTCATTCGATGGCTGCACGCCGGAGGTATACGAGAAGCTGCGCCCGCCGGCCCGGTTCGACCGGGTCCGCGCCAACATCCTGCAATACCTGGAGCTACGAGGCCAGAACGGGGACGCGGGGCCGCACACGACGATGGAAATCCTGCGGATGCGGGAGACGGAGACTTTTATAGATGACTTTGTCAGCGAATGGGAGGGCAGCGGGGTCGATGACGTCCACGTTGCCGATTATATGATGTGGCACGACACGGTGGAGGACCGGCGCGTCGAGAGTGCCTCCGATGGCGAGGGTTACAACCCTTGTGCGGCACCCTTTCGGCACGGCTGTATCCTCGCTGACGGGACAGTGGTGCCGTGTTGCATGGACTTCAACGGACAAATGCCTCTGGGCAATGTCACCCGACACCGCTTCCGGGATATCTGGTTCAACAATAGCTACCGCCAATTGCGTTTGCAGATGCTCACAGGTAGCGTGCCGGCCGGGTCGATCTGCGATCGCTGTTGCAATACCTTCCGCGAGCTGACCTGAACTGTCTGCTGGGCGGATCTAGTAACCGAGACGGCCCCAAATGGCGACCTGTATCTTCTCCAGGTCCGCGCGGCCGGCGTCGGTCGTCGGTGCAAACCCGTGCTGGGGGTTGGCCATCTTGCCCACGTTGATTGTCTCGGTGGCCTCCCATTTCCAGTAGGCGCTGTGACCGTCGGCAAACGAGACGTTGGTGCCGTCGCCATGGCGGACATGGGGCGGGTCCCACCAGGTGGCATTACGGTAGTGAGTCGCGTAGCTATCCGGCGTGACACGGCCTTCGTCCAGAAAGACCAGTCGGTAGGCCGGGCCTGGCACGCTCATATCCGTCCTCCGCTTGACCCACAGCATGGTCCGACCCGCACGGGTCCCCGCATTGCCATCGTGCGTCCCATCCCGGTAGAGACCGTTCATGGCGTCGGTGATGGTGTACGTGCGCATCTCACCCCGAATGCCGGTCGGGCACTGATACAGCTTCTCGCTCGGGACGAAGGGAAAGAGCGCCCCGGCCCGGATCGCGCTGAGTTGGACCTCTTCGTCGAGTTGTCCACCGCTCATGTAGCCGGAATGGCAGTCCGTTCCCACCCACCATTTCTCACGCGCGTGGCGCCCGCCCGTTGGGGTGCTGCAAGTCCCCGTGGCGCTCTGGTTGTACTCTGCTTCGCCGTTGATAATCTTGTCGTCGTTGTCGTCGGCGTAGACAATCCAGGCGAGCCCCAACTGTCTCAGATTGTTCAGGCAGACCGCACGCTTGCCTTGTTCGCGAGCCCGCTTCAGCGCGGGCATCAGGATGCCCATCAGTATGGCGATGATGGCGATGACGACCAGCAGTTCGATGAGGGTGAATCCCTTGGCTTTGCCCATGGTCTCTTTTCCTCCTGCTAAATGCGGATTCGAAGACAACAGATGGCTACTTCAAGGTGTTTTACATCATATTGACGAATTGTTCTGTGGTGCTCTTCGAATCCTAATTGTCCCGTATTACGATTCTGCGTTGGGCCAGGCTATGAAGTCCGCCATGCACGTCTCCCACGTGAAATCCATCTCGGTCGCGTATTAACTTCTGCCCACAAGATACTGTTCGCCGCACAAACCAATTGTATCGGACGATGCGGTTCGGTACAACAAAATCTTCCACGACGCCAGGAAATCGCGCGTTGAGAGACGTGTGATGCTTCCAGTCAGTTCGCCCGTCAGAATGTGTCACCAGATTGCCGCTAGGAAGAGCCAACGATTGTTGTGCGGCAGCCAGGGTTCGTTGGCCTGGTAATCCGCCCGGGGTTCGGGGTGCAGATCGAGCCAGGGTCGGTCATGATCGGGCCAGGCTCGGGTGATGCCGTTGATCACTGCGCCGGGGACAGCGCCCCTGGGGTTGCCTGGAATGGCGTTGTAGCGGTGATGGTACTGGGGCAGAAAAACGCTTCCGACGCCTTCCATGGTCGAGACGCCATAGGGATTGCGACCGAGGACCCAGTGGACCTGGTTTTCGGCGATCTGTCGGCCCGCTGCGAATCCGAGAGCGTCCAGGAGGATTCCTTCATAGGCGGTTTCCAGGAGTTCCCGGGTTTCTCCAACGTGCCAATTATTGACGTCGCGATAGTGTCGAAAGAAGATCAGGGCGCCGTCGTCGTCGCGCCGCCGGACGATGCCGAACGGATTATCGCAACTGGCCTGGAGTTCTTTCAGTCGCCGTGCGGCGATGGGCTTGATCGCCGAGACGAGTGGGTCGGTGGGGAACGCCAGGGCGTATTCTGCCAGTTCGCGGAAGCCGCCGGTACTCTTGTTACTGCCCGCCAGCAATTCCTCCGCCCGCTTCCGCGCGGCGTCTCGGTAGGCCTTTTCTTCAGTAGCGCTGTGAAGCGCCAGAAGGGTCGACATGTCCCCGCCGTACTTCTGGTGGAGTCGTTTGGCCAGCGTGAGGTACTCGGGGACATACTTGCCCAGGAGGGCAAAGCCCCGCGTGCAGGCGGCGGCGCTTCCTTTGTCGTCCCTTACGGGCCGCTCCTTGCCGGTGTCAGGTGTATTGTTAGTCTCTTTCTCCGGCGCGCCCCAGAAGCCGTACCCCGAACTGACGGTCGCCACCATGTCCAAAGTCTCTGCATGGATGCACTTCTGGAGGAACTGCGCTCCCCAGATTGCTTCGTCGAGAATATCGGCCTGGCCGTTCTGGTCGCGATCGAAGCGGTCGAAGAAGTCCGGGCGGCGACTGTACGCGAACGCCAGAGCGTAGACGGATTCGGGCGTGTAGCCATTGTATTTGTTGTAATCGCCGGCGTCGTGCCAGCCGCCCGACAGGTCTCTATGACTTCCGTCGGGCATGCGGGCGTCGTCGAGATGACAGGCGGCGTGGAAGCCGGGGATGGCCGTGCCGCAGCGCTGATAGTAGAAGAATCGATAGGCGATCTCGCCCGTTCGGGGAACCAGCAATTCGCCGTTGATCTCAAAAGGTGGGGAATAGCGGGGCTTTCTGTCGATGACCGTCTCGGCGACGTAGCGACCGGGCTTCTGGAACGCCGAGAAGTCACCTTCCCAGTGATACAGATCCCATTGGCGTTGATAGCCCAGCGTTTTCCACATGCCCGTAAACGCTCTGGAGAAGTCTTCCAGGTTGATCAGGGCAAATGACTCTGGAGGTCGCGATAGCGACGTGGACGACTGCAGGATGACGCCCTTGGCGGTGGAGTTCGTCTCGTAGCCAAGCTGATCCACCAGGATCTCTGCGTGCGGAAAGCGGCTGAAGTAGATCTCGACGTCGTCGACATAAAAGGGTCGGGCGTCCCTTGTCTCGAGCGCGATTTGCATCTGGCGAGCGGTGTGACATCGCATGGCGCTCAAGGTATACCGGGTCCAGCCATTCTCGATCTCGCTGGGTTGAGCGACCGCTTCTTCGGCGATCTTGATGAAAGGCTCGTGGTCCCGGCGAGTATACCAAACGGCTTTCAGAACGATCTCCTGGTCGGCGGCTTTCTTCACCCAGACCGAAGCGTCACACGAGAGAATGTCCTGGTCCAGACGGAAAGCGAGGGTCCGCACGCCGCTGACCCCGATATTGGTGATGTTGGTTCGGACCTCTTCGCCGCCGTTATGCTGGCTGTAGTAGATTGTCCCTTTCACCTTTTGGGTATTGGGTGTCACGCGCAGGGCGTGCTTCCCCGTTCGAGCGTTTTCCTCGACGATTCTGATCTCGCTCTTGCCGTCGCTTGTCACGATGCCAATAGGAAACCACCCGCCGAAAATGCAGGTGTTGGTCTCGATCTTCGTCAGGTCGGCTTCAAACGACGGGTTCGGCGCCACATTCATCTTTTCGGGGTCCGCGCTCGCCTCCGCGGGAAGTGCAAGAGTGACCCATGCAACCAGAAGAGCCATCACAAGGATGGACATACGTTGTGTGGGAAGCCGTTTATTCATATCTGCGCTCCATCGCACTCCATCGTCCGCAGATCCCGGCTTGTCGGGAGATTGGACGACTGCTCCTGCTGGTATTCCAGCCTCGTGACGTCACGGGCCGGTATCGCCGTCAGCATACCCGACCTATCCCGAAAATCCAGGCCTATTTGCCATCCAGTTCGACTACTCGCGTTGGTGTGGGCCGGGCGTCTCCGACCGATACGCTTCGAATCCCTCCTCGGCGACTCCGTTGGCATTGGGATCGGCCATCGCCATGGGGGGTTCGAGATGGGCGAAGACGCCATAGTCCGAGCCATCCTGGTCGTCGCTCTCCCAGGCCGCGAGGAACGAGCCATCAGTCGCCAGGGCGACATCGGGGTAGCGCTGCTTGCCGGCGACGTAGCCGTTGAGCTTGGTTTCGTCACACAAGGGCCGGCTGTGATAATCGAAACGCCGTGCAAAGATGTCGGTGGCCAGGTTCGGGTCCTCATGCTCGTGCTGCCAGACCACGACGAACTCGTTCGCATCGTTGATCGCCACCTGGGGCCATTGTTGCGGCCCCTCGCGCAGCACGTTGACGAGGAACGGATCGGAATGCGGCGCGCCGTTCGGTTCGAAGCACCGCGCGTGGATGTCGTCGAGGCCGGCGAGGTTCGGATCGCCATCCCAGACGACGACAAAATCGCCGACCGCGGTCATGGCGACGGCAGGGCGGGTGACGGATGCGATGTCGTCCACGTTGACCTCGAACGGCGGCGAGATCGCAGCCCCGTTGGGGTCCAGCAGACGCGCGTAGATGATCTTACCCGTTCGATCCTGCATCCAGACGACCGCGACATTGCCGGCCGCGTCTGAGGCGACCTCGGGATAGCGACAATCGTAAGCGTCCTCGTCGATCCGGATTTCGGGCCCGACGGGCGCGCCGTTGGGATCGAAACGCTGCGCTCGAATGGTTGTGTTGCCATCCATTTCGTCGGATGGCTGGCTCTCCCAGGCGATGATGAAGAGTCCGCTGTCGCCGGCCGCCACGGAAGGATAGCGCTGGCGCCCGTTGGGGTCGGCATTGACCGCCAGTTCATCCGTGACGGGGTCGCCGTTCGGATCGAACACGCGGGCAAAGATGTCTTCTTCCCCGTCGGCGCCGGGGCCGTGCCAGGCGGCCAGGAGATAGCCTTCGCCATTGATCGCCAGAGACGGCTCGGTCTGATTGCCCGCGCCGATCTGATTCATCTGGAATTCCTCTCCCGTCGGGGTTCCGTTCGGGTCGAAGGGCCGGGCGATGATCTCATTGGACCGCCCTGGGCTGGAGAAGTAGCTGCTCCAGACGAGAACGAATCCACCGTCCCGCCCGGTGGCGAGCGCCGGATGGCATTGGTTCTCCGCCGTGCGGACGTTGGCCTGGAATTCCTCGGCTCCCAACGAGGCGGCCGCGCACAGAACGATCGTGAAAACAAGACGTGCAGTATTCATGGATGACTCCCTCCTCTCAAATGAAGTATGGATGTCTCTAATCGCTAATCAAGCACTCTTCTTCGAGCGTCCTCGCCTGGCATGCGCTCTCGCGGCGCATGCATATCCCGTGTCGGGGCCTCTCTGGATGTTCATCTCGCTGTCGCCATGCGACCTGGGCCACCTGACTCCTTGAGTATAACGATTCTGGCCCGCGCGACCAAGAGAAAAGCGGAATTCTCCGACCCTGCCTGCCGAGGCCGGCCAGGTTCTCCATCTTTTTTTGTTTTCTGTCGATTTTCGCGCCCATAATTCGTGTCTGACATTCGCTTATACTCATAAACGGCGTGGAGCAGGGAGGCTCTGCGCTGGTTCTATCAGCACGCTGATGACCGTGTGTGTGAAGATGCCCTGGCAATCTCGAATTACGGTCCAAGAGGCCGACTCTGTCACCCTCGCGCCAGGCAGGGGTCCAGGAAACATCGAAGTCTCCGGGATTCCCCCCCGTTCGGCTGCGCTCAGGGCGGGCTCTGCGCGGGAATGACAGGGAGAGCGAATGCCCAAAGCGGTTGCCACACCAGAATCCCATTGCCATAAAACTTGCACAGATGTTGATGCCCTAGCGGGGGAGGATCGCACTTGTCGAACCGGAGGGCCGGTGTTAGACTGTGACCATGCGTGATGGCGATGCACTGGATCGGTTCGTTTGATGGAGGTCGAGCATGGCGGACGATGGGATGCCGGTGGGCAGGATCGGCGATGTCACGGTGGGCCGGTTGATCATTGGCGGCAACCAATTCAGCGGTTGGTCGCACAGCCGGGACCTGTTGTATTTGCGTGACCTGTTCAAGGCCTACGCCACGGAAGAGAAGGTCATGGAGACGCTGCGGGTCGCCGAGGAGAGCGGCGTCAACGCGATGATCTCGGGGAGTTCGACCCACTTGCGGAAGTACTGCAAGGAGCGAGGCGGGCAAATCCAGTGGATCGCCCAGGTGCATCCCAAGGTCAGTGACGTCACGACGAACATCAAACACGCCATCGACCAGGGCGCCGTGGGCGCCTACGTCCAGGGCGGCGTCGGTGATAGTTTCGTCAAGGGCGGGCGCGTCGATCTGCTGGGCGAGGCGGTCGAGTTCATCAAGAGTCAGGGGCTGATTGCCGGGGTTGGCGGGCATTCCGTGGAGGTCCCGATGGCGGTGGAGAAGGCGGGCATTCCGGCGGATTTCTACATGAAGACGCTGCATCACGACAACTACTGGTCGGCAACGCCGAAGGACAAGCGGGTCGAGTTCAACGTCGATAGCGGCGGCGCCCACGACCATGACAACATCTGGTCGGTCGCCCCGGAAAAGACGATCGAATTCATGAAGGGTGTCTCCAAGCCCTGGATTGCTTTCAAGGTCCTGGCCGCCGGCGCCATCCATCCCCGCGAGGGGTTCAAGTACGCCTTTGACAACGGCGCCGATTTCGCGTGCGTCGGCATGTTCGATTTCCAGATCAAAGAGAACGTCATCATTGCCAGGCAGGCGATTTCCGGCGCCGCCGACCGTCCCAGGCCCTGGCGCGCGTGACAGCGCGAGGGGCCACATCCTACGAAAGAAAGAGAACCATGAACAAACGTCTGACGCTTGCCTGTCTGTTGCTCCTGACGGTTTTTACGCTGTGTTTGTCCTCGGGCGGGTGCGCTCCGGTCAAGCCCTTCACGCTCATCGTATTGCCCGATACGCAGAATTACGCCGATACGCGCGTCGGATATGCCGCCCAGCACTGGGGCAACGGCGATCTGCGCGCCAGTTTCTACCGCCAGACCGAGTGGATCAGGGAGAACAAGGACCGCCTGAACATTGTCATGGTCGCCCATGTGGGGGACCTCGTCCAGACCGATTACGATCCCGAATGGGAGATCGCCAGCGCGGCCTTTTCGACGCTGGACGGGGCGGTTCCCTACATTCTCTGTCTGGGCAATCACGACATGGGGTATGCACCCAGCCCGGCCGCCACGGGTCACAGTGCGGTTTCGCGTGAGACGCGGTTCAACGAGTATTTCGGCCCGGAACGCTTCGAGTCGTACCCCTGGTATGGGGGCCACAAGGACGCCGACAACAACAACTACTACTGCCTGTTCGAGGCCGGCGGCATGAAGTTCCTGATTGTCTCGCTTGCGTTCAAGCCGACGGATGAGATGCTCGCCTGGGCCGGTGACATCGTGTGCCGGCATCCCGATCGCCGTTGCATCGTTCTGACGCACAGCTACCTGCGTGGCAACGAACGCATCGCTCATGACAATTATGGAGTGTCCGGTAACAGCGGCCAGGCGATATGGGAGAAATTCGTCAGCCGGCACGAGAACATCTCCATGGTGCTCTGCGGCCATACGAACGTGGGGCGACTGAGCAGCCGGGGTCGGCACGGGAACGAAGTCCACCAGGTCCTCTGTGACTACCAGAGTTGGCAGGATGGGGGACAGGGGTACCTGCGCATGATGACCTTCGTTCCGGGCGAAGACCGAATCGACGTCAGGACGTTTTCACCGGTGAGCGGGGACTACGTGACGACGGAGCAGGATGAATTCTCGCTGGACTACCCGATGAAACGAGCGCGCTATCGGTAGGGTCAGACGATGTTGTCGTTTTTCAGGACCGCCCAAACGCGCGAGGGAAGCTTGGTGGCCCCGTCGCGGACGTGACCGCTGGCGTCGACATCGACCTGGGTGATCGTGTATCCCGGCTCGTTGGCGTTGGCCCGTTTCCAGGCGTCGAAGAGGTAGCCCAGATAAACCGAGTCCTCCTGGGCCTTGGGGATCTGGAAGATCAACGGGCGGGCCACGTCGGCCTGCATCTCCTCGACGGCGCGTTTCTTGGCGGTCTCGACTTCATCGCCCGAGGCCTCGATACTCACGCCGAGCCGTTCCAAATGCTTTTGGAGCCCCTCCATGTAGGTACCCCGCAGATGGGCACGAATCGCCTCCTGGCCGACGGCGGCCACCTTGTCCCATTGCAAATCGGTCAGATAGCTCTTGCACTGGAAGAAGAGACGCACCACGGCCGCATCGGGAAGCGATTGCCTGATGACGTCGTCCGGTGAGACGCCGTAGGTACCCGCCAGGGCATAGAGATCCTGAAGCCAGTCCTCTTCGATACGGAACGGAACGAGTTTCTTCTTGGCCATGCATCGATCCTTCAAGCGGTTAGTGTTGTTGATGTTATAGATAGACTGATCACAAAATGCAACACCCCTGGGAGTAAAAACACCGGAAATGTCCTAGGGCAGGTAATGTTCGCTGATCTTGTCACTCTATGCGGTCGAGGGTCGAGAGCGCCGTTTCGGGGCCGGCCCGAGCGGGCGCGGCGCAGGGATGCCCGGCGGATCGAACCAAGGCCTGTCCGGCTCGGCGGGCGGCGCGATCTCAGTTCACCAGTGTGGCGTTGATGCGGCAGAGCTTGCGCTCGGCGATGGCCCGCTTGACCCAGTCGATGATGCCCTGTCCGTACTGATAGTCGTCGAGGCCTTTCAAGTCGTCCGGGTCGAACGGCCCGGCCGCCCCGGTGATATTGCCGAACGAGTTGCTGCGGATCGCGTAAACCTTGCCGTTTGTATGTTGCCAAAAACTCTTCATAAACACCCCCAATAAAGCATACGAAATACGATCGGCCCAGGGTAGTGATCGAGCGCGTTTGGTCTTTGTGAAAGGCCTTTTTCTTACCTTTTTCTGAAGTACCACGGGCCGCGGCCTGTTTGTGGGCCGCCTCTATTCCAGTGTACGCGGCATATCGCGCAGATGAGCGGTCGCGCGGTGCTTGGAGGCGAAATCCTTGTAAACGCGCTCCACCGCCTCCTCCGAAAGCTCCAGCACCGTCGCGGCGTCATCTTTCGAAATCTCATGCTCCCACGCGTAGAGGAGATGATCCAGCTTGTCGAAAGGAATGCGAAAGAAGAATTCCTGATCGCTGACGGGCAGACTGAACGTGTCCGGGCTTGGCTGACGCGCGATGATCTCCGGGAGGACTTCCAGGTGTTCGGAAAGTTGGTAGATCTGATTCTTGTACAGATGGGAAAGCGGTTCGATATCGGTGCCGCCGTCGCCGTATTTGCAGAAATCCCCCAGGAGGTACTCCGTTCGGTTCGTCGTGCCGGCCACCAGCAGGTTTCGCCTTTCCGCCTCGGCGTACAGGTGCAGCATGCGCGCCCTGATCTTGATATTGGCAAATGACGTGATCGTGCGGAACCCCTCCAGGGTCAGACGTTTTTTCTGGATTTCTCCATCAGGCGTTTGCACTTGCAGGCAGTAGAAGCCCAGCGCGTCTCGCTCCAGGAGGTCGGTGGGGAGGGTGATATTGTATTTGCAGCCCGGCTGGTACTCAGGAATCAGTTTCCGCACGAACTCGTCGCGCCATTGGTAGGGGACCACGCTGTCGACCGTGGGTGTCACGGAGATCTGACGGTATTCTATGCCCAAGGCCTCTGCGTGCCTGCTGGCATAGTCGCTACTGATGGGATTGGACTCCTTTTCGGGGAGCACCAGTCCAACGACCTTTTCTTTTCCCAGGGCCCGGACGGCCACCGCCGCGATACAGGCCGAATCGACACCGCCGCTCAATCCGACGACGACCCCTTGCTTGCGAAAGACAACGTTGACCTGCTCGGTGAGGAACTGTGAGAGTTTCTCCAACTCCTGGGCCGGGTCAATTCTCAAGACATCAAGGTTGAACGCCATGCGAAATCTCCCGTTGGGGTTCGTGTTGATCGGTTCGACACTCTCCGTTTAGAGTTCACAGATGATACACCGGCACGTGACAAGTGCGTAAAACCTGTCACGCCGGCGCTGTGCCCGTTCGTTGGGGCAATGCCTCAAAACGGTATGGCCAGCGGTTCGGTCCGTCCCGCCAGGGCGGCCACCTCGGCCGCCGACAAGGCACGCTGATAGATATAGACCTCGTCAATCTGTCCGATGAACCAGTTGTCGGTCGCATCGAACACGCCGCCGCCGGCGATATTGACCGGGAAGGCCGACGAGCCATAGGTCTCGGTAATTGGAGTGCCCCCGGATATCGCGGCGCTTCCATCCAGGTAGATCGTCACCGACGACCCGTCGCCCACCGCGACAATGTGATGCCAGTCGGCGTCGGCGTCATAGGACCAGGGGAAATTGACGGCGCCGCTACCGGCCGTCCAAATCTGGATGTTATTGCCGGCCGAAACCCCGTACTCGACGCAGTCGTTCTGACCGATCAGACCACTGCGATTACCCAGGGACAGGTCGCCTTTGAGCCAGCAGGCGATGGTGAATTCCGTCAGGTCATTGAGCAGACTCGTCCCGGTCGTGACGTAGTCGTGATTGCCGTCAAATGCCAGCGCACCGCCCGAGACGCCGGTGATCCAGGCCGGATTGCCATCGATCGTTCCGTCGTTGCCATTGCCCGACGAGTCGGCCGCGACCATGCCGGCCCCGTCATCGAGGGCGTAATGGAGCACCAGGTCCGCCGCATCCGGCTCTACCGGCGTAACGAACTCCGGCGTCTTCGGGTACAGGCGGATGTCGTCAATGTAGAGAACGCCCGCTGCACCGGCGCCCTCGACGCCGACGATCAGCGTCGCAACGTTGCTCAGGTTGCCGCCGACGGTGGACAGATCGATATTCCAGGGTTGCCACTGCGATTGAGCGATATCCGTCGCAGCGCCGTCATAGACCACCTTGGTGTTGTTGATCTTGACGTACAGTTGTCCCGTGTTGCCCTGGGCGCCGTGGAAGTAGAGCGAGAGACTCTTGATGTCGCTCTCGGTCCAGTTCTGGGCCAGGGCAAGCTCGGCCTCGGATATCGTGGTTCCGCTGTTGTCGTAGAACAGGGGCATGGACTGACCGCCACTGTTGACGATCGACTGCTCGGCAAACGGCGCTTCGATATGACCGACCATCGAGCCGTTGGCAGGCATTTCGTAGCCGTCGATCCAGGTCAGGAAGATCGCTTGCCCTGCATCGATGTCATCGGTGTAGCTCTCGAAATCATCAACAACCAGATACGCCTGCGTCGAGAAGCTCCAGACGGGGCCTTCCCAGGACTCCGCGTCCTGAACGGCGTCAACTCTCCAGTAGTACGTCGCGTCCAGATCCAACGCGTCGGGCGTGTAGCTGGCGGAATTGACCGTGCCGGCCAAGGTCAGCGCATTGGGATCGTCGCCGAGGTGCACTTCATGTGAAGTGGCCTGGCGACCGGTCCGCCAGCTTAACGCCGCCGCCACCGAGACCTCGGTGTCGCCATCGGCTGGCTGCGGGTCGCGGGCCTGGACGGGAATATGCAGGAAGCGAACCTCACTGAGACCGTACTGGTCACCGGCGCCGAAGGCACTAGTGACGATGAGCCTGACGTGTCGGGCCGCCACGCCGGCCAAATCAATCGTGGTATTGGCGGTGTAGTTATCCAGGGTGGTGCCCTGATTCAGTTCCACGTTCCCCAGACTCGTCCAATCGGTGCCATTGACGGAGTACTCTACCGTGACACCTTTGACGCCGAGACCTAGAAATAGTTCAAACCGCACATTGTAATTCCAGATAAGCATTTCATCCAGCTTGTAGAGACCGTCAAATTCGTACTGGATGTACGCAGGCTCGGTCTCCGGTGTACCCAACCACATATCGGTGCTCTCGGTCGAGTGCTCGTCGTTGGCGTTCAACCCCGAACCGTTGACGGTGTTCTCGGGGCCCGCCGTTGCTGTCGAGACGGCGTTGCTGGTGGCGATGATGTTCTGGATCGGATAGGCGAACGGCTCGACGGTGAAGCTCCAGACGTTCCCCTTGAACACCGTGTAGTCGGGGGCGCCGTTGACTTCATCGACGCGCCAGAAATAGGTCTCGCCGTACTCCAGTGTGATCTCCGGCGTGTAGGTCGTCTCCGTCTGAGCCTCGCTGACCAGTACGCCCAGCGGCGTCTCCGGGCTGGCCGCGTTGACATCGGCCCAGTCGGCGCCGAAATAGACGTTGTGTGTCACCGCCGTCTCCGGCGCCGTCCAACTCAAGCTGGTCTCACGCGCCACATCGGTCGCCCCGTCCTCCGGGATCGGAGAAACGGCCTTGGAGGACGCCAATCCGCTCATGACCTCCCGGATCTGTTCTTCCGTCAGGGCCACGCTAAAGATTGCGACCTCGTCGAGCACGCCGTTGAAGAACTCGCTGGGTGCGTTGTTCGTGAATTGGGCGCCGATGAGAACCGGTGTGACGCTGTCCGTACTCTGAGGGCCGCGCTCCTGGCTGGCGTCGAGTTCACCGTTGATATAGATACTCATTTGCGCGCCGTCGTAGGTGACCGCGATGTGTCCAAAGTCATCACTGGGCAAGGCCTTGGTGCCAGAGAAGCTCCACGGATCTACTTCGCGGTGAAACGCGACGATACCGCTTGCCCCGATCCTGAAGATATAGGCGCCTACGACGCCGGAGTTGAATTTGCTGACGATTACGCCGCCGCCTTGATTCTTCACCCAGGCGGTGATACTGAACGGTGCGGCGCTGCCGAACGAGAGGGTCGCGCTCGAATTGCGGACCTCGAGATAATCGCTCCCCTGGAACTCCAGCGCGTCCCCGAATCGGCCCTGAACCCACGTGGGATTCTCGTGGAGGTCGGCGTCGTAGCCATGTTCTGAACTGTCCGTGGCCAGGGCGCCCGAGCCCTCATCAAAGAGCCAGAGGCCGTCGATGGATTCCGGATCGACCTGGGCGCTGCTGTGTGATACGCACAGCAGGCCTATGATGGTGAGCATTGTGCAGGTGGTGAACCATCTTCTCGCAGTTGCCATACCCGAATCCTCCTACTGCCATACAAACCAGGATTTCTCATCTGCCTCCATCAATGGGGCTTCTGCACGCTAAACCTCTATCATACCATAGCACGCGGTCAAATCTCAACAGGTCCGGCCGCTGATTGGTCGTCATTCTGCTCAGAATGGCCGAAATGCACGCCAATTCCCTGCAAATTGGTGATTGTGCCACCTTTTGTACGGCATCTTATATAAACCCTCTTGGCGTCCATCACTGAAGATGTGGCGCCGGGGGGGCTAAGCCTTCGGGGTGACTCTCAATGGAACCGACCCTGTCTCAAAGAGCTGTTTTGCATCTGACGCCGCAATAGTGAGATCCAAACCGCGCCTCCGAGCCGCCTGCTCGCACATCAGGATCGGCCAGATCGTACCCTGATCCAGAAAAATATGTGCCCCTGTGGTCTCCTGGAGTCTCTGCAGTTTCTCATTCAATTGGGCGATTGTCAGTGCATCCCTACGGGCCTCGACCACCTCTTCACTGATATACAGGTAGCCTTGGCCCCTCTGGATCTCTGCACCGGGGGTGCCGCAGGAACAGTCATTATCAGAGCAGTAGAAGATTGTTTGGTCTGGGACTTCGACCTCAAAATACGTCACCGGCGTCTGGGCGACCGAGGTTCTTTCGTCCGCCGGCTTGCGCGTGGCCAGCCTCTCTTCCAGTTTGGCCAAATAGCGGCTCACGTCGTGTCTACGGTTCGATTTTTTGTCCTTCTGAAGTTTTTGCATGGGTCCAAGCGCCCGTTCATCACCGCACTCGGCCAAGTGGCGGGCAGCGACAAACCGCACACGCCCATCATCATCACTCAGACAGCGGATTAACGGCTCAATCGCATCGCCACCCATCTCCTTCAAGGCGTCGCTCGTTCTGGAATGCCAATAGAAATCCACTTCCCCTTCACGAAATGACTGTGGGTCAAGCCGTATCAATGCAGTGAGATAAGCGTCCTTGTCCCCGATTTCACGGAGTATGTCCATTGTCGTCTGGAACGGAACAGTACGTTTGGAAGCCATGAAATCAATCAACGCGTCTGTGGCTCGTCCTCCGAACTTCTCGGCTATCAGTTTGACCGCCCAGTGGTAGCCTGCCCGATCAAGCTTGAGTGGCTGCTCGAGAAGGATTGCCAGACAGGATACATCACCTGTTTCGCACAGCGATTCAATAATGGACTTACGTTCCGAGAAACTGCAACTGGGCTTGTTAAGAGAGGCCGCCAGGTGTTTTGTCGGGCGTTTCTTCTCCCGGGGACGCCGCGATTGGCTCGATACATCGACGCTTTCGGTGCGAGCCGCCTTACCCTCATTCTTGCCGGGTGTATTCTCTTTGTCGGCGTTCCCAACCCAACCCAAGATCGTATCCCAAAGGCCCATTCTATCCTCCTTACGCAAGGTCTTGTCGGATGCACTCAATTCACCTGCCTGCCATCCTACGCTACCATAATCCGGTTCGTATGTCACCCGCTACCTGGCGGATCTGGGTCTTCCTGTTCTGGTTTCCAGATGCGCTCCACGGAACGCGCTATCGGGAGGGACGGCCCCGAATGGTTGTCAGTTGCACGCCTCGAAAGGAGCGATTCGGCATTTGCAGACCGATGCTACCAGGAGATAGGGGTAGCCGTCCGACCCTCCGAAATGGTAGAATGGTGTCGTGGACCTGTCCTTTGCTTCGGCACGACCAGGGACAGCGCGCAGGCCGGGATGAATCGGATGCGCAGGTGGCGTGAGATTCGTTGTTAGCGTTCTTGTTTGGAAGGGGAGCCTGATGCCCTTTACGATCGCTGGGAAACGAGCCGGTGCCTTTCGGGCTTTCGTTGCGCCGATTCCGTCCCCGGCCGATTCCTCACGAAGGGTGGCGATCTGGATGCTGGTCCTGGTCGGTCTGGCGCTGCTGGTATTGCCGGCCGCGGTCTCCGCCCAGGCGACCGGCGAGGATGATGGCTACGGCCTGACCAGTCGTCGGGGACTGAATCAGCTCGACCAGATCAACGAGGTGCTGCGCCGCTATGGCAAGACCCCCCTCAAGGTCGCCGGTGTCGTGCTGGTGCTCATCGTGATCAAGATCCTCAGTCCGATCGGAATGTATCACAGCTTCAAGGACCGACTCCTCAATCGCGCCGTTCGGGGGGTCGATGACCTGGTCAAGCGGATCGAGGCCGAAGCGGCCGCGGTCGAGCCCGAGCCCGAAGAGGAAGAGGACGCCGATGGTGGCCTCCTGGCCGGCATGACCGAGGTGGCCGAATTCGCCCAGGGCGAAGCGGTGCCCGCCTACGTCCTGACGGTCAACGATCTCATGCTCGACCATATCAGGATCACGCTCAAGCGGCTGAAGCGATCCACCGAGGGCCACGCCCCGCGTTACCGGGGCTACATGTTCTCCGTGCTCAAAGGCATCAAGACCATTACCGCCGAGAGTATCGCCGCCGGGGTTCCCTCCAGTCTGGCCGTCGATGTTCACGAGTATTTTCGCGACGAGCGGTGCTACAAGGCCTGGACCAAGGTGCTGGACCATACGCAGGTCGAGGCCGAGAACCAGGAGATTGCCGATTCGTTTCTGTTGTTCATGCGGAACCTCAGACAGGGGCGTCCCCTGGTCGCGCCGGCGCCGAGCGAGGCGCCCGCGCTGGAGACGCACGCGGCGCCCGAGCGGCCGGGGGGAGCCATTCCGACGGCGCTGAGTGAGGAGACCTTGCCGATCATTCAGAAAGCGGCGATCAAGGAGACGAAGAACCTCATCGCATTCATCCGAACCGGTCAGCCTCAGGACGAGCGCTGCGCCTGGCAGTTCGAGCTGGTACGCCGGCAACAACAGCTTCAATTGCGCGACGAGTCGCGCCGGATCCTGGTAGTCTTTCTGAGCGTGCAGCGTAAGGTTTTGCCGCAGATCATCAAGAGCCGGATGCTGCCTTGCCGGACGTGGCCCCACGTGGCCTACATGCTCGGCGTCGCCGACGGCGCCGAGTTGCACAAGCGCGTCGAGGATCGCCTGCTCTCCATCCAGGAGATCATTATTCTGGCCAAGGCCTTCCTGCAGACCTTCGCCAAGCGTCATTCGCTCGAACACGTCTACGGCGGCGGCGCCGACGCGGAGTTGATGATGGACATGCACGTTCCCCAGATCCGGCGTAAGGCTCTGGTGCTGCTGCGTCGGTCCCACGAGACCGAGCCGGCCCGTTTCGACCGGGCGACGAAGGCCTTGAACGAAGAAGAGACGCCGCAGCACAACGAGGTCCGCCGGCTCATCGAGCACTACGTCCACCAACGCCATGATCCACCGGGTCTCGAGTGATGGCCGGCTGGTGTGTTGAATAGACGGCCCAGATCGGACATCCCCTGATTGCATTGAGATCCTGGGAGGCGGTCCGTTGGGCGGTGAACGTGAGATGGTTGCGGTTGGAAAGGTTTGTGTTATGGATAGTGTGGTCGCCAGGCAACGTGATTTCTTTGCTTCCGGCGCGACGAAGTCTTTCTCGTTTCGTGCGATGATGCTTCGACGTCTGGCGCGGGCCGTCTCGGATCGTGAAGCGGATATCCTGGAGGCGTTGGGCCGTGACCTGGGTCGATCCAGGGTCGCCGGATACAGCACGGAGATCGCCCCGTCTCTGGCCGAGATCCGATACGCCCGGAAGAACCTGCGTCGATGGATCAAGCCGCGCCGGGTCGCCGGGTCGCGGTGGTTCCCGTTGTCCCGAGGCAGCGTTGTCTCCGAGCCGTTGGGAGTGTGTCTGATTATTTCGCCTTGGAATTATCCGTTCCTCCTGGCCATGACGCCGCTGGTCGGCGCCGTCGCGGCGGGCAATTGCGCGATCCTCAAACCATCGGAGATATCCAGTCACACCGAACGGGTGATCGCTCAACTGGTCTCGGAGTCTTTTGACCCGGAGTACATCACCGTCGTTGCGGGAGGGCCGGATGTTTCGCAGGCCTTGCTGCGTCGGAGATTCGACTACATCTTCTTCACGGGCGGCCAACGTGTGGGCCGGAGTGTTATGCAGGCCGCTGCCGAACACACAACGCCCGTCACCCTGGAGCTGGGCGGCAAGAGTCCCTGCGTGGTCGCCGAAGACTGTGATATGGAGAAAACGGCGCGGCGGATCACCTGGGGCAAGTTCCTCAATGCGGGCCAGACCTGTGTGGCGCCGGATTATCTGCTCGTGCATCGGACGGTGAAAGATGAACTGATCGCCCGGATGACGCGGTGCATTGAGGCATTCTATGGCGCCGATCCACGGGAAAGTCACGACTATGGCCGAATCGTCAGCGCTAGCCATTTCGAGCGTTTGCAGGGCCTCCTGCAGGGTCATAAGGTGATCTTCGGGGGGCAGGCCGATCGCGAATCGCTCTACATCGCCCCCACGCTGGTCGAGGCGATCGGTCACGGTCAGAGGATCATGGAGGAGGAGATCTTCGGCCCGATCCTGCCGATTCTGGAATTCGACCGGATCGCCGAGGCCATCGCGTTGATCAACCAGAGGCCCAAGCCGCTGGCCCTCTACCTCTTCTCCGGCCGCCGGGACATTCAGCGTCAGGTCATCGCCGAGACGTCGTCGGGCGGGGTGTGCATCAATGACACCGTCGTCCACTTAACGCCGCCGACGTTGCCGTTTGGCGGAGTGGGCGCCAGTGGCTTCGGCCGCTACCATGGCCGGGCGGGATTCGACACGTTCTCCAATCAGAAAAGTGTCCTGCGCCAGACCCTGTTGTTCGATCTGCCCAAGCGGTTCCCACCCACTCGCCAGGAGGATCTCAAGGTGCTGCGTTACATGTTGAGATAAGACCGCAACGGGCGCGCACCGATCATGCGTTGGTCAGCGCAGCGCAGTGACGCTGGTGCGAGGCTCGGGGCTGCCGTCGTCCGGGCTATTGCAGGGCGTCGTGGATCGTCTGATAGATCCGCCGGGCCTTATCCGGCGAGCCCGTCCGGACCTTCACTTCCGTCGTGCTCTTGGTCAGCGCGGTCAGCTCGATGATGATCTTCTTGTCCTGGGCATCGCGGGCGACGATCTTGGCTTCCAGCTCATCCTTAACCTTCTGGATGATGCTCAAGCCCAGTTCGGTCACCGCCGTGGCGGCCGCCTCATAAACGGCTGCGATCGGCTGGGGCTCCTCGGCGGTCAGCCGCCCAAACCGGTACGTGGCGCTGCTGTCGGTCCCCGGGTTGATCACCGTGGTCGTGCAGCTACCCAGCAGCACGGTAACAGACAGGAGCGTGATCAGGAGAGTGCGTCGTTTCATAGCGGTTCTCCTTCCTTGGATTAGCATTGCGTCGCAACTGACGATCAAGCTACGTCGGCCTGGCCGGCCCGTCAAGCGCGTTTCCCCGACTATATTTCTCATTTTTTGCGATTTTTCCGTCCACATTCGCCCCTCGGCAATCGCCGTTAGATTAGATCACGCTGGATAGGGAGGCCCCGCGCCTCGTCTGGCCCCTGGCCGGGGCGCTCCCTGTTTTCCGCCGGCCGGCACGTTCGATCCAGATGCCGAGGCGCAGGCGGGTCCACAGTGGGAAGTTGAGCGAGGCGAACGGGCCGTGCAGGACGATGGCTGCGCGGTCGTAGGCTCGGGCCGCCGCGCGTTCGCTGGCGAAGGCGCCGAGGTGATGGCAGCGGCCCTCGTGATAGATGCGGGCGTGCCATTTGCGGTCGTGTTTGTGCCAACTGACGCCCTTGAATCGGGAGGTTCCGCCCGCCCGGCGACGCTGGTTCCGCGCGTTCTGGGCCCTCGTGCAGAGCCTCAAATTGGCCTTGGTGTTGTGCCAGCCGTGGTGGTCGATGTGGTCGCAGACCAGGTGCGGCGGGGCATTCATGATCACGCGATGCATGCGAATCTGCACGCCCGCCGCGCAGCGCACCGCGTACACGGTCCTTCCTCCTCGGGCGGCCGACCACTTGTGCCGAGCCAGGGCCGCGTAGTCTTCCGGATCGACCTGGGCGAACAGGTTCTGCGTCAGGGGGATCAGCCGGTAGGGCTGGCCCCTGACCAGCGACCGCCAGGGCAACAGCAGCCGGGCGAAGTGCCTCTCCAGGAAGATCCTGATGGCGAAGACCAGATCGCTGATGGCCGGCCGCCTCCGAGTCGCAACCACGGCGGACGGGCCTGATGCTCGGCTTGAAAGGGCCCGCCGGAGGGCAACTTTGTCCCTCTACTATTGGGCGAACCTGCACGTTTTTTGCGAACAAAATGCAAAACCGCAGGAGGCCTGTCGCGGTAAGTGCTGTTCCGGCTGGGAATAAAAAAAGTTTTCCGTGTCACTGGGATTGGCTTCCAAAGCGCTGCACGTTCTTTGCGAAACGACGCCTTTGGGGTACTCGCCTGACGCGTCTATGCAGGCGCGATGATCGGCAGGCGGCGGGGCAGTAGCGTATAGTCGATCGTCTCGACGGGGTCCGGTGCGATCTCGCCATCGTTGCAGAGTCGCGAGGGGCGCTGGAGCCGGACGGAAAGCGACTTGGCCAGAAAGCGCGTCGCCTTCTTGTGCCGCTCCATGGCCTTGCGGTAGACCAGGCCGATCAGGTGGAGGGCTTCGAGCTTGCCCGCCATTTCGATCAGCAGGCAGTCGAGTATCCCGTCGTCGGGTTGTGCGCCGGGCAGCATGGTCAGACCCCCGAAGCGGGGGGCGTTGCCCACCAGCAGGACCGCGTACTCGCCTGAGAACGTCTGTCCATCGGCGGTGATTTCCATCTTCCATCCCGAATCCATCCGCCGCACCACGCGCAGCGCCGCGACGATATAGCGGGGCGAGCCGCGCAGGCCCTTCATTTCCAGACTCTCAGCCGCGATCTCGGCGAAGTAGCCCAGGCACGAGGCCGAGCAGAAGTAGTGCGTCCCGGCCCGTCCCGCATCGATGTGCCTGACGCGACCGGACAGGACGGTCCGGCACGCCTGGTGCAACTCCAAAGGCAGTCCCAGGCTCTTGGCCAAGTCGTTCGACGAGCCGGTCGGAATGATGCCCACGCGGGGTAACGTCTCGACGCCCGAGGTGAGCAGGCCATTGATCGCCTCGTTGACGGTCCCATCGCCCCCGATCACGACAACCGTCTCGGCGCTGCGGGCGGCTTCCGACGCCGCGGCGACCACATGCCCCGGCCCATCGCTATTGACGAACGAGAACGAGCATCCCTCACCGCGCAGAATCTCCAGCGCCCGTCGGACCTTGGCCCGACTGGCCCGCCAGTTGGCATGCTCGTTCGCAATGACAATCGTTTCGCCCATAGTCAAGGCCACTATACGACGTCACAAGGTCCCAGGCAACCGGTTGATCGTAATGTGATCCGTAGGGTGGGTCCTTGACCCACGCGGCCCCGGGTCGGGAGAGAGGTCTGTGCGGCCGGGCAATGCTGTGGTATGATGGGACCTGTGGTGGGCAGCGCTGCTCTGCCCTTGACTGCTGCCGGCAACCATCGATCGAGGAGAACCTGCTGTGACGCGAACGCTGCTGCTGAGATTGACCTTCCTGTTTGTCGCCACCTTCGTTTTCATCAGCGCGGCCCACGCGGATATGATGGCCGATTCGCCTGTGACGTTTCCCGAGCGGGGGGCGTTGCCTTCGAAGTACTCGCCCGATCTCTCCGGCGGCAAGAACCAGGCGACTGAAGAGGGCTACTACATCTTCCGCACGCCCGTCCGTTCGCTGGCCCAGATCGAGAAGATCCAGAGCGAGATGATCGAGGGCGACTTCACGCCTCCGGCGTCGGATTGGAAATATCTATCGCGGACCCGACGCGTCCTGGCCGAGGGCGGGTCGCTGCGCCTGCTGGCGTTGGGCGATAGTATCGTCAACGACACGATGCGCTCGGCCTGGGTGGCCAAGCTCCAGGAGGCGTATCCCAAGGCGCAGATCGAGGCGACGCTCTACGTCCGTGGGGGAGGGGGCTGCCAGCACTATCGCGAGAACGATCGCATCGCTAAGAACGTCGTCCCACGTAAGCCCGATCTTGTCTTCATCGGTGGCATTAGTCAGAAGAGTATCGAGGATATCCAGGAGGTGATCCATCAACTGCGCGCAGCACTGCCCAAGGTGGAAATCCTTCTGGCCACCGGTACGTTCGGCACAGCCGACCCGCGCGATCCTAAGGCCCTGGCGAAGGCCAGCCACTCGGGCACCGGCGCATACGGACAAGCACTCAAGAAACTGGCAAGCGAGCAGCGCTGCGCCTACCTCGACATGACCACGCCCTGGGCCCAGTACATCCGCTCAACCAACGTCCATCCCCACCGGTTCTACCGCGACCGAGTCCACGCCAACGCCTCCGGCGAGCAAATCCTCTCCAAGATCCTCATAGCCTTCTTCAAGGGGACGCCAAACACCCAAGCGAAGTAGACTCCGATCCGCCTTCGGACCACCACACGCCAATCGCGATGTAGGGTGGGTCCTTGACCCACGCGGTTCTTACAGATCCCGGTCTCCGGTCTGAATAATGTAGGAATTGTCTGGTATGCTGGATCGAGACAGTGTACGATAATCCTCGGAAATCCACAAACCGGCGCCCCGTGGGGAAGCGGGGAATGTACGCGCATAGCGCAAAGGAACGATAATGGCAGCGGAATGTCCAACGATGGGATTTGGCCTTGACCCATCGAGAGACGACGTGAAGGAGAACGGACAATGGAAGACAATTGCCCCCTGTGTGACGCCAAGGGCGTGACCCGATCAGATGGCCTCGACATGTATGAGGCGCATTGCGGAGTCTGTGGCGATTATTCAATCTCTGGACTTGAGAGACTACAGATTTCCACATTGAGCAGGGAAGACCTTGGGAAGCTACGCGCCGTCGTCAAAGAGCACAGTCTGAAGGGCCGTCCAGCAGTCATAGTGTCCGAGCGAGAGGTAGACGATTCGGGGGCCAGGACAATCGAGCAACTCCTGACGGAGTATCCGGTGGACGCTAGCGATATGATGAACCGGGTTATGCTCAATCTTGCCAAGCTTGCGAATCATCCGTGCGATACAATAACCCTGGGGCTTTCGGACTATCCCATCCTTTTGGGACGTAGCAGCGACGATATGATACCGATGATCAAACATCTCGAATCATTGGAGTATGTTGAGTCTTCTACAGCCACAACCGATGTGATTGATGTGTCGATTACACCACAGGGGCGGGACATGATTGATCGGTTGCACCAGGGCAATCTGGAAAGCAATCAAGTCTTCGTTGCCATGTGGTTCTCCGAGGAGATGCAGCGTTTCTGGAAACATGGGTTCGAACGCGGAATCAGAGATGCTGGTGATTACAGCGCACTTCGCGCCGATCAGCAAGAGCATAACCAGAAGATCTGTGATCGCATCATGGAAGAAATCCGGAGAAGCTGTTTCTTGGTTGCGGATTTCACTGGCGATCGTGGCGGTGTCTACTACGAGGCAGGTTTCGCCCAGGGCTTGGGGATGCCGGTGATTTGGACTGTTCGTGGAGACTGGTTAGGGAAGGTACATTTCGATACGCGCCAGTACAACCATATTGTATACGAGACTCCCGAGGAACTTCGCGAAGCATTGAAGAAGCGAATCCGGGCGACGATTGCGGAATAGGACTATGGACGAAGTGATAGTGAAGAGTTTTCAGGATCTGCATTCTGCAGTCGAGGGTTCTGGAGGAGCCACTGTAGTGTATCGTGGCGTGAGGAGTGTGGACTATGAATTGAAACCGAAGATTGGCAGGTATAAGAAACTCCGTTCTTCTGATTCCGAGAAAACGGAGAAGACGATTCTCCGCCTATTCAGGGAGCAGGCTCTACCCTATCTGGACTTCGTGCCTACGTCTACTTGGGATTGGCTGGCGATCGCCCAACATCACGGCTTGCCCACGCGATTGCTCGACTGGTCACGTAACCCGCTGGTGGCGGCATTCTTCGCCGTGGAGAAGAGACATGATCATGACAGCGCGATCTATGCACTCAAGACCGGTAAGCGCATCGTCACTGGAGACAAAAAGGAGCCATTTGACCGAAAGACGGTTGGGCGATTCATACCGCGCCACGTGACGACGAGAATCACAGCCCAGGCCGGTGTCTTCACGATTCATCCTGGACCACGAGAAGACTTCAGGGCGGATAGGCGAGTCAGTCGATTAGTCATCGCGAACAGCTTTCGCAAGTCACTCAAGGAGACCCTTTGCCGGTATGGAATTCACCGAGCTTCTCTATTCCCTGGTCTCGACGGGCTTTCAAAACACATCGAATGGCTGCAAACAGATGAGTTCTGATCCGACACTACCGTCGTCTGCTACCCACTTGGACGTATGAACTGAAGAAACAGACGCTTAGCATCGCGAAGCCTTCAGGAGCATAGCACATGGCGAAGAAGCAGTATATCATCCGGATACACACCCAACCCATCGACCCTCCTTTGGGTAGTGGTGACAACCAGATTTCAACGCAAGTTGAGGCCTGGGTTATGGACCCAGTGGAGAAGAGATGTGTGAAGACATTCAGTGTAGCTCCCAATCTCGACGTGATGGCTGCGTCCAAGGAGGCTGGCGCTCAGGCCCAGGCTTGGATCGAAGAACAGGGCGGCGAAGTCGCCGGTTGGTAGGGTCTCCATTCGCACAAATCGCCGTCCCGTCACCAATGCGAGTCGGTAGTCGATAGGATGGCCTTGAAGCCCATGCTGTATGGTATGTCGAGGATTGTGTGACGGTCCATCGCGGGTGACGGTTTTTGAGGGAGCGTGGCTTTCGAGGTTGGGCCATGGCAACGCCGTGTGTGCGTAGGGTGGGTTCTTAACCCACGCGTTCCTTTTCGGGGAGGAGGTCGGTGTGTGGATGGGGCGATGTTGTCGTTGGATTGATGGCGTTCATGCTTTGGGGTGACGATGGCGATTACGGGTGAGTTGGGACGCGCGTTGAACCGTCCCGTAGGGGCAGGTCCCCGTGCCGGCCCTATCACCGAATGCCAGCCCCGTTGGATGTCCGGATTCCGCACCCCAGGAATCGACCGGCCTGGGGAAGGGCAACCACAGGGGGTTGCCCCTACGGGCGCGCCGATCGGCATTGGAAGTTGGAACGCGACACAATGGCGCAGGCAATCCAGTCGCTATGTGCTATATTCATGGCAACCCGGCCAAGCATGGCCTGGTGACGGGGCCCGGGCCAATGGCCCTGGTCGACCTATCATCATTATGGGTGGGACGGGAGCGGCGGAACGTTATGAGGCGACGGATTTGGAAACGGGTTGGGATTGTTGTGGGGGTTGTCTTTGTCCTGGCGGGGGCTTGGGCGGTGGTGGGGGTGTTGCTGGCCGAGTCGGAACCGATACCCTCGTTCGCGTTTCTGGAGGGCCGGGCGGTGAGCGTGCGCGTCGAGCGGAAGCAGAAAGAACATGCCCGAGACCGCGTTACGCGAGTGGTCTATTCCTTCGAGGCGGATTTCGACACCGTCTGTTCGGAGGCCGAAGGGGAACTGCTGGCCCAGGGCTTCAAGAAAGACACGCAGTCTTCGGAGGGTCGCCATCGCCGGTGGTTAAGCCTTACCACTGACGAGCACATGACCATCGACTTCCACCACGGCCAGAAGTTCTCCGAGCATTGGCGTGTGCCGCGCGTGGAGCCGGGTTGGGTCTCTGTTGATATCATACACGAGCGGCCTTCAGCATGGCGCAGTATCGCGCGGGGACCATTGAACCCGCTCTATCGTTGGGGTGTGTTGAAGTGAGCGGTAGTTGAGAGAGTCGGGACGACTGGTTCAGCGGGCCCCTATGTAGTCAAGTGGCCGAGGGCAACCGTAGGGCGAGCGTCCCCGCTCGCCTATTTTGTCGTTCGTCTTGGCGGGGCGTTCTGGCATTTGGCGGTCTCAAGAGGTGGCGAGCGAGGACGCTCACCCTACGAGGTTTGCGGATGTGGTGTATCCATATTGTGGGCCGGGGTCATGCATCGATAGAGAGGAGGACGGTGGTGGGGCTGGCACTGTGGAGAGTGATGGGGGTCTTTTCGATGGTGAGTTGGCGCTGGTTGGTGGGGAGGTAGAGGTTGTAGGCCATTCCCAGGGGGCGGGCGGTGCGGATGACGACGAACGAGACGGTTTCGGGGCTGGGCATGCCGGCGTAAAGTAGACTGGTTTGGGTCATGAATGTGCGTTTGATTACGACGGACTCCCCGAGATTGAGGTCGTGCTGTTGGGTAGCTGGCATTGTGTGCTCCTTGTGTCTACTTGGCGTTGCCCCGGCCTTTGACGAGCGGCGCGGCGGTTTTGTCGGGCGGGCTGACGACCCGTTTACGCGTGGGTTGAGAACCCACCCTACATATCGACGCTTGAGGGGGAAAATGATTGGCGGGAATTTCGGGGATTCCTGCGGTAGGTGGGGGTGAACCTGCGGCGGTTTGGTGCGTAGAAACAAAGGGAAGACATGGCGTTGGCAAGTGTACCATGGGGGGGGCGCTTGCGGCGTGCCGAGGTTGCGGCTTGCGGCTGAGCCGAGGCGCCTCTCTCCCCCTCTTAGAGGCGGTCGCTCGGAGGGCCCTGTGGAGGGGCAAAGGGGGGCGGTTGATAAAAATTATCGAAAATTGTTAAAAAGGGATTGACCGTCCGACGATACCGGATTAGAATCACGTTTCTTAGGATTGGGTGTGGCGACGCTGTCGCCTGGTTCGAGGATAGACAAGGATTTTGATGAGAGTCTTAATAAATCGAAAGTTCTTGCTTTAACTGCCGTGACGAATTATATTGTCGCGAGGTGGGAACCGCTGGCAGTTGAACGGCGGTTTTTTTTATTGCTCTTTTGAAACTGAACATGTAGAAGGATAACCGGCATTCTAAGCCAGTTGCGGCTCTAGAGTGTTGTTGTTAAGCTCTTGGCTTATAGAGCAGTGCGACGGGCTCGTAGCTCAGTTGGTTAGAGCGCACCCCTGATAAGGGTGAGGTCGGTAGTTCGAATCTACCCGGGCCCACTTTTAAGTCTGAGTAGCAAGTTTTGAGTGTTCGTACTAGAACCGGAAACTGGCGGACTCGGACGCAGCTAGGCTCGGGGACGTAGCTCAATCGGGAGAGCGCCGGCTTTGCAAGCCGGAGGTTGCCGGTTCGATCCCGGTCGTCTCCATTGACCCTGCGGGAATCGCAGAGCGGGGCGGGTTGGAAAAATTCTTCGAAAGTTTCAGTTTTGTTGTTGCTAAGTTAAAAACGAGCGGTAAGATAGCTCATTTTTATAGCCGCCTTCACCGGCGGCGATCTTTGACAAGTTCATATGCGGATATGTGGGACGTAAGAATCCCATTGAGTGATCCCGCCACAAGGCGGGGGCACTTAGAATTTCGAGCGCTCATTAAAGAAGTATAGGCGATGCGCAATAAACCTATTCAATCTTAGATTGATATGGTCAAGTTACTAAGGGTGTATGGGGGATGTCTAGGCGTCGAGAGGCGATGAAGGACGTGGCAGGCTGCGATAAGCCCGGGGCAAGTGCCGAGCAACTGTTAATCCCGGGATTTCCGAATGGGGTAACCCAGTAGGACTGGGCAACCAGATCCTATTACCTACGGTTGAATGCATAGACCGTATGGAGCGAACGCAGGGAACTGAAACATCTAAGTACCTGTAGGAAAAGAAATCAACAGAGACTCCGTAAGTAGCGGCGAGCGAAAGCGGAAAAGCCCAAACCGAGAGGCTTGCTTCTCGGGGTTGCGGGCACCGACATAAGCAAAGGAACGGTTAGCTGAACGGTCTGGAAAGTCCGACCATAGAAGGTGATAGTCCTGTAAGCGAAAACTTGAACTTTGTGTTGGTGTACCAGAGTAGCACGGAGCTCGTGGAACTCTGTGTGAAGCTGGGGGGCCCACCCTCCAAGGCTAAGTACTACTCGACGACCGATAGTGAAAAGTAGCGTGAGCGAAAGATGAAAAGGACCCCTATTAGGGGAGTTAAAAGAACCTGAAACCATACACCTACAAGCTGTGGGAGCCCTATGATTCGTCTTCGGACGGATAACGGGTGACTGCGTGCCTTTTGCATAATGAGCCGGCGAGTTACCTTCTGTGGCAAGGTTAAGCATCTCAGGTGTGGAGCCGTAGCGAAAGCGAGTCTTAATAGGGCGATCCAGTCGCAGGGGGTAGACGCGAAGCCAGGTGATCTACCCATGGCCAGGTTGAAAGGAATGTAAAAATTCTTGGAGGACCGAACCCACTAACGTTGAAAAGTTAGGGGATGAGCTGTGGGGAGGAGTAAAAGTCTAATCAAACCTGGAGATATCTCGTTCTCTCCGAAATAGCTTTAGGGCTAGCCTTGAGCCACTACT
>Ga0075114_10000024_pt1 | contig 100621 bp, 79 predicted proteins | sample AntAceMetag02UKM_FD_69784 | JGI IMG/M metagenome (GOLD analysis project Ga0075114, IMG submission 69784) | Saline lake microbial communities from Ace Lake, Antarctica - Antarctic Ace Lake Metagenome 02UKM | ecosystem: Environmental > Aquatic > Non-marine Saline and Alkaline > Saline | place... | reverse complement strand
TTCTGCAAAGAAATCCGCAGACTTCTCTACCGGTTCGACGCCTCAGAAACATTGAACCGCGCCGCCGGACAGAATCTCCAATCCACCGCTTTTTCAACGGCCTGATAGGGAATGTTTCAGCCTGTGACCTCCAGACAGCCATTCCGAGGGCCAACGGTTCCTTGCAGTGCCCTGGATAAAGTTTGACACGAGCATCGTGTTTGAGTAGAATTTTGTGGGATAGCGAGAGATTTCTAGACCTCTGTGAATATCTCATGTTGTGCTCGCGAATGACGGAGAGGATGGCGGCAATGGAATCTACCAACGAATCCCATACTGGAAAGACGTCACGCAGAAGACTCATGGCACTGGGGATTGCAGGCATCCTCTTTCTCATCGCTGCAAATATCGTATACCGACTTCTTGTTCCACCACTCAAGAGAGACGCGAAACCATCGCTTCCGGATTTGACACTATGCACGCGACTGGAGATTCGTTTTTGGAAGTCGTCGATGGACTACCTATTTACTACTGACTCCGAGGACATCGTGAGCCCTGCCGAGTCCCAATATCTCCGGTCGCTGACGACTATCGTTATCGACGATCCGCAACGCGTGAAAGCTATTGCCGGGGAACTGAATGCAGCGTCACACATTGCATGGCCACGAAACTCTGGCGGCCGGGTCAAGGAGTTTCGACTGATCTGCTATCGTGACAGTAATCGCCTGGCGTCCTTGAGAGTGTTGGGCCAAACGATTGTAGCCGAGGATGGCCAGAGATTCAGACTTAAGAAGAGTCTTCCAAACACTGTGGCGCTTGTACAAGAGATAAGGCCATTCTTGCTTCGCGCGCGATGCGAATTGAGTCTCGCGATGACAGGAGGCGCGCTGAGCTACGGTGCTCGCAAGCGCGGTGCGTATCCTCCACCGTCCAAGTGGTGTAGTGCCTTGACCCACGTCGAGGGGGACTCGCTTGAGAGAAAGAAGGCCATTGACTACTTCTTGCGGTGTCCGGCCGCCGACAAAGGCAAATGCCATTACGCGATGAATCCCCACTGCAAGCCGGATTCTCCGCCGGATACAGTGCTGCTGTTTGAAGCAGAAGCCGGTTGGAACCAGCACGGCGGCCCGGAGTTGTTCACCTTCGACAACCATGACCCCAAAGGCGGTTGCGTCTGGCTCAACGGCGACACGGTCAAGTTCATCCGCACCGAAGAAGAGCTCCACGCCCTCCGTTGGAAGTAGCCTCGTATGTAAGGCAACGCACAAGGCGCAGCCCTGCCCATCACAGAGACGTGAATTCTGATGCGATGAAGCAGGCTTCTGACCCGGTGACCTTCTGATTGCACATCTGCTGGTCAGGGAGCTTCACCGCAAGGTTTCGGCAGCCAATAAGAAAGCGGGGCCGTCGCGACCTGGCCCCGCTGAAAAACATGCTTTGAACATGCCGATGCTCGGATTGGCTCCTAAGAGGGCTTAGAAATGACAGACGCCCGACTCCGCGTCGGGCGTCCGCCTTGTTCTGGGATGCCTGGTGTGAGCATCCCGGGCTGTGTGGCTGGTGAATCGGGCGATGGTGGCCAGGTCGAATCTGAAGGTCGCTTGGTCAGAAGCCGTAGACGACTCGAAGCTGCTCGTTCGTCGGTATGCTGGAATACACTTCACCGCGGGGGCCCACATACCAGAGACCGTCTCTGGTCAGTTGGACCGACGTTCTCGACCCGTTGGAGTTGGTGATCCACAGGGTGATCGTGGTCGGTGCGACGCGGACCGTGGGAACGTAAACGGTGACCGTGGGCAGGGGGCTGACTACAACATGCCTGGTCACCGGTCTGTGGATGACAACTGTGCCGGAACAGGGCGGTCCCAGACGCACGAAACGCCGTCGCCAGGGGCTGTGGATAACACTCCTTCTATGCGGCGGCCCGATCCATCGATGGGGGCCCATGTGCCGCGAGATTGTGACGGTCGAGCGGTGATGTGAACGGGCCGCGGCCGTGGAGCCGGGCAAGAAGCCCATGGCGCCCGAAAGCACTGCGGTGACAACTATCGTCGCTATCCATTTCTGCCGTCTCATCGTCTTACCCTTTCATTGGTGCGTCATCACATCTGGTGGCTGTCTCATTACTGCGACGCCTGTTTTCTCAAAGAACCGGACGGCATGTCGTCCGCCGTCTACCTATAAGAGGCATGAACGCGGGCCAGAGTAACGGGGGTTCTGGTGATTCCGGCGTGTGCGGATGCAGGGGGGGCGCAGAAAAAAAGAGGCCTGCTCAAGGGATGCATCCCTCTGGCAGGCCTCTCAATCGGTCTCAAATGAATCGAAGCGGGCGAGATTAGTTCTTCTTGGCTTGACGCTTAAAGGTCAGCGTGCCCTTGGCCTGAGACTGGCGGTAACCATAGCTATCCACATCGTAGATACCGATCTTCATCGTGTTGTTGTCCGTCTTCGAGTGGACCATTTCGCTCTTTTCCTTGCTGCCGTCGGCCTTGAGGTTCTCCATGCTGTGCGCGGCGCCGGTATAGTCCTCACCCCAGGTGCCGTTCCAGGTGCCGCCCATGTTATCGGCACCGATCTGGACGATCTCCTCGCGGGAGGGGACGAACATGATCATGCCCTGGTACTTGAAATCACCCATCGTGAAGCTGACCAGGATAACGTGCTTGTCCAGACCCCATTTGTACTCACACTCGACCGTTTGCCAGTCGTCTGTGGTGGCGCTCCACTTGCCGATCAGCCAGTCGTATCCATACTCTGTGACGAAATCGCCAAGAGAATCCTGTGCCATGGCCGGAACGGTGCTGACAACGAGCAGACCCAAACTCAGCAGAAACAGACTCTTCATGTTCATGTGTGATCCTTTCACGTGTTAGAGTTAGTATTAGGCCATACATTGACCATCCGCGGCCACCTCAAGGGTAGCGACCGCTGTTCACTAATACAACAACGCAGCCCCAGGCGAGTCTTTGGCAATTTGAGAATTTTTCCGGACGTCTCCTACGTGTGCAGAAGGGCCCTGGTCAAAGGCGGTTTTTGAGCTTGTCGGAGGCCGGAACAGAGCCTAATATCGTAGGATTCCCTAGGATTAGGGCTGATTGAAGCTGAGAGTAGGAGTGCGACGATGATTGCCGATGGATTCTCTGGCAGGCGATGCGGAACGATCATACTCCTTGGGATGCTGATGTCGAGCGTCCTCCAAGCCCAAGAGAGACCGGCGTTGGTTTGGCCCGAGACGGCCTGGCGAGCGAGCACCCCGGCCGAGATGGAGATGAATCCGGCCCTGCTGGCGCGAGCGCGGGATTATGCCCTGACCGGTGGGGGTTCCGGACTGATCGTCCGGCATGGTCGAGTCGTGATGCGGTGGGGCGATCAGAAGAGGACGTACGACCTGAAGTCCTCGACCAAAGCCATCGGGGTAACCGCCCTGGGGCTTGCCCTGCAGGACGGCAAGATTCCGAGTCTGCACGCCCGCGCCGTCGAGTATCATCCTACGTTCGGCACGCCGCCCGAGAGTAACAAGGAGAAGAACTGGCTGGAGAGAATCACGCTTTTTCACCTGGCGACCCAGACCGCCGGCTTCGACAAGAAGGGCGGCTATACCGAGTTGATGTTCGAGCCGGGCACGCGGTGGTCCTACAGCGATGGAGGGCCGAACTGGCTGGCCGAGTGTATTACGCTCCTTTATGGTCGCGATCTTGAGGACCTGATGTTCGAGCGGGTCTTCTCGCCCATCGGGATTACCCGCGATGATCTGAGGTGGAGGGGCAATGCCTATCGTCCCAAGCAGATCGACGGCGTGATGCGGCGCGAGTTCGGTTCGGGCATTCATGCCAACGTCGACGCCATGGCGCGGATCGGGCTTCTCTACTTGCGCCGAGGCCGGTGGCGGGAGACGCAGATCATTCCCTCATGGTTTGTCGACGCGGCTCGGTGTGTGCCTCATGGCATTCGAGGGCTGCCGGTCGTCAAGCCGGAGGATTATGGCAAGGCTTCCGATCACTATGGGCTACTCTGGTGGAACAACGCCGATGGCGCGATGAAGGGTGTCCCGCGTGACGCGTATTGGTCGTGGGGGCTCTATGACAGTCTCATCGTCGTGATTCCATCCCTGGATGTCGTCGTGGCGCGAGCGGGCAAGTCACTCCACAAGGGCTGGAACTCCCACTATGCGCCGATCGAGCCATTCCTCGAGCCCATCGCCCGGTCGGTTGAGGAGCAGGGACGCTGGCCCGGAGCGCCCTATCCGGCCAGCGAGGTCATCCGAAGCGTCGAATGGGCGCCCGCGGCGACCATTGCCCGCGCCGCCGATGGCAGTGACAACTGGCCGACCACCTGGGCCGATGACGACTGTCTCTATACCGCTTACGGGGACGGTTGGGGCTTCGAGCCGAAGGGCGAGAAGAAGCTGAGCCTGGGGCTGGCAAAGGTCAGCGGCGATCCCGGGGCGCTCCAGGGGCTGAACATGCGTAGTGAGACTGCCGAGCGCGTCGGGCAGGGTGCTGCCGGGGCCAAGGCCAGTGGCATGCTGTGTGTGGACGGGACGCTCTATATGTTCGTCCGCAATCTCGGTAACGCGCAACTCGCCTTTTCTACCGATCATGCCAAGACCTGGCGCTGGTGTGACTGGAAGTTCGAGACGAGCTTCGGAGCGCCGACGTTCCTGAATTTTGGGAAGGACTACGCCGGGGCGCGGGATGAGTATGTCTACGTCTACTCAAATGATAGCGACAGCGCCTACGAGCCGTCCGATCGCATGGTCATGGCCCGCGTTCCCAAGAACAGGATTCGGACGCGGGAGGCCTACGAATTCTTCAGAGGACTCGATTCAGATGCCGAGCCGCTATGGACGCCGGAGATTCGCGACCGGGGGGCCGTCTTCGTCCATCCCGGCGCGTGCTACCGCTCAGGAATCACCTACAACGCGCCCCTGCGCCGCTATCTCTGGTGCCAGATCCTGCCCTTCAGCACCGACGACCGAGGTCCTCGCTTCCAGGGCGGATTCGGCATCTACGAGGCGTCCGAGCCCTGGGGGCCATGGCGCACCGCATTCTACACGGAGGCTTGGGATGTGGGTCCGGGCGAGACCGCCAGCTTCCCAACCAAGTGGATCAGTCCCAACGGTCGCACCTGTCACCTCCTCTTCTCAGGCAACGACGCCTTCTCCGTTCGCAAGGTTATCTTTCGCTAGACAGCGGGGTTTGCGCGTGTACCGACACGCAACTCTATCTGACTTTGGGCTTCTGATAGACGCGGACGTAGTCGATTTCGAAGCGGGAGGGGAATTCGGTTGCCGAAGGGTTGCCCCCGTTGGTCCCGCCGATGGCGAGATTGAGCAGGATGTAGTGGGGCTCGCGGAAGGGATTGGCCTTGTCCGGCGTCTGGTTGATCGTCGTGCTCAGTTCGATGGTATTCAGCCACTGGTCATCGACGTACAACTTGATATAGTCTTCGTCCCAATCCATGCGCCAAATATGAAACTTGGACGCCCAGTCGGGATCGTTGAACTCTGTGACCGGCTTCTTCAAATCGTCCCAGATGCCCACCCAGCGCCGGCTACTGCCCCAGCACGCGTTGGCCAGGAGCATCCCCCGGTAGTATTCCATGATGTCGATCTCGCCGCAGCCGGGCCAGGAACGAGCCGAGCCGAGCGTCCAGAAGGCGGGCCACAGTCCCGGACGAATGTCGATCCGACCCCGCATTTCAAAACGCCCGTACGTCCAGCTATGCAGCCCGGGCGTCTTGAGGCAGGCGGACGTATACTCGATGTACTCCCTTGTGCGCCGCCAACTGTTGCTGTCGGGATCGTAGCCAGGATTCGGCTTGCGCTCGCGCCGGCCCTCGATGATGAGCATGCCCTTTTCGCAGCGCGCATTGTCCGGCTGATACCACTGCAGTTCCTCGTTACGCACAAAGCCCCGTTCGTAGACCCAGTTGCTGGGGTCGGGCCGTCCATCCTTACTGAACTCATCCGACCAGACAAGCTTGTAGTCGGTTGATTCGCCCGCCATACTCGCCGTCACCGGCAAGGCAGTCATCGCCATCGTGGCGATAATAAGATAGGTCACTCTCACTGTGTTCCTTTCTATAGCGGGTCAGAAGGGGACTTCGCAGCCAGCCAGTTCGTCGTCAGTCAAACCATCCATCTCCGGGTTCGGGACGAGGAAGTAGGTCCATTCGCATCCGGGATCGGCGTACTCGGTGAGCGTCACTTTCAGTGGCGCGGTCCCGGAAGCGTTGTAGTCGGTCGGCTTCCAGAACGACGCCTGGCAGGTCAGCCCATCGGGTCGAATCGTCTGGTCGGTTTCACCGAGCTTCAACGAGGACGCATCGATGCGCAAGAGTTTCATCGTCTCGGCGTCGAGGTCTTTCTGTCGCTGGGGGTTCAGACAGAACAGGCTCGGTCCCCGCATGACAGCGACGCGTCCGGCCTGGCTCTGACGCCCTCTGATCGCGCGCCAGGGCATGGGCATGTGCAACTTCACGACGTCGCCAGCCCGCCACTTGCGGACCACGGTGCAGAACGCGCCTCCCGATGCGCTGATCTGAGTGTCGTCTCCGTTGATCGTAACCCGGGCGGTCGGACACCAGCGGGGAATGCGCAGATAGAGCGGGAACCGGCAGGGCTTGGACGGTCTGAGATGAATCGCGACATCGCCCGAATTCGGGTAATCCGTCTCCTGGCGGACCTTGAGGGACACACCCTCGGTCAGTTTCAGCGTGGCGGACGATTCGGTGTAGAGGTTGACCGCCAGGCCGTCGCCTTTTCGATAGTAAATCAGGCAGGGCAACTCGGCAATGATGCGTCGGAAGTTGCATGGACAGCAATATGTATCGCCCTTGAAGTACTCCCGTTTGCCTTCGAAGGGTGCGTAGTAGCGCAGGTGACGTCCGTCTGGAGATTGGGCGGCGAACAGGCCATTGTAGATGGCCCGCTCCATGATGTCACCATAGAGAGAGGCGCCGTCCGTGCGAAGCAGGGCGTCAAGCCAGCGGATCAGGTAGGCCGTGGCGCAGGTTTCGCCCAGCTTGTAGAAGCCCTGCTGGTTGCTGTGCCAACACTCGTGGTAGCTGCACAACCCCGGCGCCAGGAGCCCGTCCCGGCGCAGGAGGAAATCGAGCGTGCGACGGGACTGGTTTAGCAGCGTAACGTCAGGCCGTTGTTCGTTCAGACGCAACTGCGAGAGACAGTGGCACAGATGGTAGTAGGCATGGCCCTCGATGTTCCCCCATCGACCCTGGATGAGCGGCGTGTCCCATTCCGCCAGCTTACGGTGCTCAACGCAGAAATCCAGATAGCGCGCGTCGCCGGTCTGTTCGTGCAGAGCCAGCATCGCTTCTTCCAGACCGGTGGTGGCGACGTAGGTCGAGACCCAACCATCGGTCTTTCGCTCGGGGTCTTCGGACCAGCGTCGAATGATGTAATCGGCCAGCCTCCGCGCCGCCTCGAGTGAGGACGTTTCGCCGAAAAAGCGATGGTCGGAGGTCAGTCCGAGAACGAGGTAGCCCATCTCGTGGATGTCCCAGAGTTTCCACATGCGGTTCTCCGGCGTGCAGAGCCCGATGTATCCGTCCTTCTCCTGGGTTGCGATCGTCTCACGAATGACCCGCGTCTTGAGGGAGAGGACCTTCTCGTCGTGGGAATGCGCGGCCAGGCGGACCAGACTGTCGATGAACTTGCCCAGGCCAATATAGCCCCCTGAGCGATCCCTCTGGCGGAAAGGGTCGAGGAAGTCCTTCTCCACGTCAATCACCAGGACGTTTTTGTTGATCGTGATATCGATGCGCCGGCCGATCTCCCCGCGGACCTGAACATCCCCGATCGCCAACGGCGCCAGCTTCCCCATACCGATGGCGCCGCACCGCAAAGCGGGAATGGCCAGCACCACAAACAAAATCAATTTCGACGATCGGTTGTTCTTACCCACGACGTTACCTCCTGTGACCGAAGATCGTCCTCGCCCAAGCATGTCACGCGAGTCTCGACTTCAGAATAATGATGCAAGCCTTCTGTTACACCACCGGCATTCTACGTTTCAGACAAACCGACCCAGTCAACGCCGATTTTGCGTGCGGCGTAGGCTACTTCTTTGAGATGGTCTCCATAGACCATCATCCAGTGGGAGTCGCGGACCTCGTTACGCAGCTTCTTCCAATCACCCTGGATTTCGACATCCTGTTGCGATCGGCAGACCTCGTAGAAGGGATTGTCCCTGACGATGCCGTTGAAGCCCAACCAGCGGCCCGTGCTGTATTCGGGGTCGATGAAGGTCACTTGCTGGCCTTCGGGCATCTCGACCTTCGGGGCCGCACCGTATTCGGATTCGTAGTGGGTCATGATCTTGGCCGGCTCATAACGCACGCCATCCAGTCGACGTGGGGCGCTGCAGTGGGCGGCCGTCATGACGCCATTGTGGGGAAACGTCGAGTTGTGCATGAACACGGGCTTGCCCGAGACATAGTGCAGCAGAATCCCGGCCGGGATGATGACGAAATCCGACTCGCAGAACGCCATTAGACCTTCGTCGTTGAGCAGGCCCAGCGTCAGGCAGGGTGTTGTCTTGGCGATCGGCAGGACGGTGCTCATGCAGCCGCGAATGGTGAAGGCCGGGGCGTTGTTTTCGCGCATCAGGTCCTTGAACAGGCCGTGCAGGATGAAGCCGTTGACAACGAACTCCCTATCCGTCGCCAGGGTCGTGCCGGGAAGTGAGAGGTACTGTGTCGTTTGGCGTTCCGCCACCTTGCGCCGTCGCTTGTCCTTTATCGCCGCTTCGATACGGCCCGACGCTTCGCTGTAGGGGATGTCGATGATATTTAGCCCGTAACGAGTCCGAGCCGCTTGCGGTGCGTCAGGTGCGTACTTGCCCCAGGGTCCGCCCAGCGCGACGATGCGGGTCCCGATGAAGTTCTTGACGCCGTAGAGCGCCCGACAGCGCCACAGGAGTTCATCGTAGTCGTCCACGACGACGTCATCGACATGGAGATCGCCATGATCCGAACAGGAGTTCTTGAGGCATTCGTCATAGCCGGTCTGGAGGTATTTCGTGCTCAGCGCCTCGTACCAGTAGTAGGATGGTCCTGAGCGATGCCGGACGAAGATGAGAGTGTCCTTGTCCTTTTTCGGGGTGAACGAGGCTCGTAGCGTGGTGCCCGAACCCGTGGCGGCGTAGACAATGACACAATCGTAGTCGTTGTTATGGACTCGGGCGGCCTCCTCGGGCGTTCTGACCTTGACCACGGGGAGAATCTCGATCGGGAAGTCCGCTTTGGCCGACAGAGTGCGGAGTTCCTGCGCGATTTTCTTGCTCTCGGCCGAGGCGGTCTGGTCGCACTGCACGCCGCCCCAGGATTTCCACGATGTTGCCTCGCGTCTCTGGGCGACGCGATACATCAGGATCGGCTGGACCCTCAGGGCCTTGCCCGTGACGATGAGAGGCTTCTTGGGATTCCAGGCATCGTAGCGGGTGTCGGCCAGTGAGGTGTTGGTCAGCCCCAGGAGGCCGCCGGCTACTCCGGCCGCTGTCAATCCGACGAATTCTCTCCGGTTCATGTCGCTTGCAGGCATCTCGATCTCCCATATCCAGTGAACCTTCTATCCATGGCTATCCCGATCAGTGTACCGTCGATGTCCCATGTATAGCAACCGTAAAGAAGGGCAGGCGAGTCGAGATGCCCGGGCGGGCAGGTGTCGACCGAAGCGATGAACGAACAGCCTGTGAAAGTGTTTTTCGTTTGAAAAGCGGTCTTCAGGCCATTATCATGCGACAGCAACAGACAATATGGATGTGGATCGATCGTGATTGGATTTCAGCAAATACTGTAAAGGCAGGTGAGCGATGAAGAAGCTGGTAGCGGATCGAACGAGTCTGATTGACGCGAGTGGGATACGGAAGGTTTTTGCCCTGGCGGCCGAACTGAAGGACCCGATCAATTTCTCTATCGGCCAGCCGGATTTTGATGTCCCCGAACCCCTGAAGCAGGAAGCCATCAAGGCCATCCAGGCCGGCATGAACCGGTACTCGCAGACCGCCGGCGATAAGGAACTGCAGGATAAGATCGCCGCCGGGATGACGGCTGAGTTCGGATGGAATGACCCGGCGGTCTTGGTGGCCAGCGGGGTAAGCGGAGGGCTGTTGCTTGCGTTCATGGCTCTGGTGAATCCGGGTGACGAAGTGATCATGCCCGACCCGTATTTCGTCATCTACAAGCACGTCATCAACCTGCTGGGCGGCAAGTGTGTCTTCGTCGACGCCTATCCCGATTTCGGGCTGCCGGTGGAGAAGATCGCCGAGGCGGTGACCGACAAGACGAAGATGATCATCCTCAACTCGCCCAGCAACCCGACCGGCGTGGTCTACCCGGAGGAGCAGGTCAAGGCACTGGCCAAGGTCGCGACCGAGAAGGACATCCTGGTCTTGACGGACGAGATCTACGAGCAGTTCTGCTACGACGATCCCTGTGTGAGCATTGGCAAGTACCACGAGAAGGTGCTGGTCATGCGCGGTTTCAGCAAGAGCTATGCGATGACGGGCTGGCGTCTGGCCTACGTGGCGGCGCCTGCGTCTATGCGGCCGGTCATCGAGGAGATGACCAAGATCCAGCAGTACACCTTCGTCTGTGCGCCGTCGCCGTTCCAGAGGGCCGCGATTGCGGCGTTGGATTACGACGTCAGTGATCTGGTCGCCAGCTATGCCAAGAAACGGGACCTGCTGTACGATGGGCTCAAGGACAAGTTCGAATTGGTCAAGGCGGGGGGGGCATTCTACGCGTTTATCAGGGCGCCTGGGGGGTCGGCGACGGAGTTCGTCACCAAGGCCATCAAGAACAATGTGCTGGTCATTCCGGGCAACGTCTTCAGCGAGGTGGATACCCATTTCCGCATCAGCTTTGCCACCACCGATGAGAAGATCCAGCAGGGCGTTGAAATCCTACGAGGCCTGGCGTAATCCGACATCGAGCCGGGGCGACAAGGGAGGTTTTTTCGCTGCTCCGGCCGGACGAGGTTGCCAGAAGCCGGGTGGGCCGCTACAATTGAGGGCATGAGACGAACGGCTTTGATTATTCCGGCTCTTGTTGCGTGCGCGCTGGTGGGGAGTTGGGCCAGTGCCGCCGAACCGAACGAGGTCAGTGCAACGGGACGACCGGCTAAGGTGGCGGTCATTTCCTGCAAGGGTATGATCGACCAGGGTCTGCTCGATTCGCTCGAGCGGCGCAGCGAGATGGCGATGGCCGCCGGCGCCGATTACCTGATCTACGAGGTCGAGACCTACGGCGGACTCGTCGCCGCGGCCGACAGCATTGCCAAGTACTTCATTCAAACCCTGGGCGACCGCGTGAAGACGGTCGCCTACGTCCAGACCGAGGCAATCTCGGCCGGGGCGCTGATCAGCGTTTCATGTAATGATATCATCATGCGCCAGAACACGACGATCGGCGACTGCGCGCCGATCACGCTCGGCGGGAAATTGGAGGGCGTCGAACGGGAGAAGAGCGAGAGCTTCATCCGGGCGGCCTTTCAGCGCGCCGCTGAGGCCAATGGCTATCCCGAGTTGCTCCTCAAGGCCATGGTGACGATGCAGATTGAGGTCTGGCGGGTCAAGAATCTCCAGACGGACGAATGGGAGTTCTTCGAAGCCAAGGAATTGCCGGAGGATGCCAACGCCTATGACGTCAGTAATGCCGAGGAGATCGTCGGCGATGGCGAACTGCTGACACTCACGGCCTCTCAGGCATTGGAGTATGGAATCACCCGCGCGGTCGTCGCCAGCGTGGACGAGGCGTTGGCGTTCCTGGAGACACGAGACGGCGTCCATTTTGCCGAACCTCCGATGACGCTGGAGACGAACTGGTCCGAGGAAATGGTCCGCTGGCTCAATTCACCCGCCGTCATGGGGGCCCTGGTCATGCTGGCGCTGCTGGGCGTCTACATCGAGTTCGGCTCGCCGGGATTGGGACTGCCTGGACTGGTGGCGGTCATCTGTTTCGCCGTCATCGTGGGCAGCAAGTACCTGACGGGGCTGGCCAACTGGGTCGAGGTTCTCCTGCTCTTCGCGGGTATTTTCCTGCTCCTGATCGAGTTTCTCGTGCTCCCCGGTTTCGGTATCGCGGGCATTCTGGGTATCATATTCTTTCTGGGGGGGCTCTTTGGGATGCTCATCAAGAACGCGCCGGACCAGTGGCCCTGGCCCGAACGGCCCGAAGACTGGAGCGGGCTGAGCGATGGGGTCTTCGGATTGGCGCTGGGGTTCGTGGGCTTTCTCGTGCTGGCGTGGATCGTGTCGCGTTATTTGCCCAGGCTGCCATTCATGAGCGGGTTGATTCTCGTGCCGACTCCTGCCACGCCGGCCGGCGACCTGGGCGCGATCAGCGCTACGGCTCCCCCCGAGAGCGTCGATCGGAATCTGCGCGTCGGTGACTCTGGCGAAGTGACATTGCCCCTTCGTCCAGCGGGCAAGGCACGGTTTGGTGACATCGTGGCAGACGTTGTCGCCACGGCGGAATACCTCGACAGGGGGGCCCAGGTCGAGATAATCGAGATCCATGGAAATCGGGTGGTTGTCAGGGAAGCTGAAAACACGTAGGATGCGAACGTGGACTCTGCCTTTGGCGTGGGCAGCGCCCGATTCTGAGTCTCGCAGACGAGGATTGCTCCATGGGCTGGTGGTTGCTGTTTGCTGTTTTTCTCTACGCCGCCTGTGCGGCCCTGATCGTGGCTGAAGTCCTCCTGCCGAGCGGGGGTATCCTGAGCGTCTGCGCCCTGGCGTGCCTGGTCGGGGGCATCGTGGTCTGCTTCAATTCCGGCGTGGTGGCCGGATGGATCAGCATTCTGGCCGCTGTCATCATGGTTCCATCGTTGTTGGCCATCGCGTACCGCGTATTGCCCAAGACGCGATTCGGTCGTCAGGTGATCCTGGCCCGGCCCGTGCGGCAGCGCGGTGACGCCATCTCCGACAGTGCGGAATTGGCCCAGTTGCTGGGCCAGAGCGGTGAGGTCGTGACGCCGCTGCGGCCCGTGGGCACCTGCCGGTTCGCCGGGCAACGAGTCGAGTGCGTCGCCGAGAGCGGCTATGTAGAGAAGGACAAGCAGATCACAGTGATCCGCGTGGAAGGAACGCAACTGACGGTTCGGGTGATCGATAAGGCCTAGAGGACGAATGGCCCAATGTCAGAGATGACACAGATGCTGCTGTTGGTTGGCCCCCGGATTCGCGCGGTCCTGGTCGTCGTCTTTCTGCTGATCGTGCTCGTCCAGCTAGTCCGGCTGGCGCCGCCGCGTCGCCGGCGGGGCGATGCCATCTCGGATACCGACGAGTTGGCCGAGCTTCTGGGGCAGACGGGTCGAGTCCTGACGCCCCTGCGACCGGTCGGAATATGTGAATTCGACAGACGCAGGGTTGAATGTGTCTCCGAAAGCGGCTATGTAGAGAAGGACAAGCAGATCACAGTGATCCGCGTGGAAGGGACGCAACCGACCGTGCGGGCCACTGACGAGACTTAGGGAAAGGATTGACGAATGTCTGAAGTGACGCGAATGCTGCTGCAAAATACGCCCCAAACGCCCATGGACCTGGTGGTCGTTGGTATTTTAGTCGTCGTCGGTATAGCGGCGCTGATCTTTGTGTTCATTCTGTTGAAGTTCGCCCGACTCTGGCTGCAGGCGTATTTCTCCCGGGCGGACATCAAACTGAGCGAACTGATCGGCATGTGGCTGCGCAAGGTGGACCCCAGGTCGATCGTGCTCAGTAAGATCACCGCGATCCAGGCCGGCATTGACCTGTCCACGAAGGATCTTGAAAGCCATTTTCTGGCCGGCGGGCGGGTTCCCAATGTCGTACGAGCCCTGATCGCAGCGAACCGGGCGAACATCGACCTGACGCTGAAGACCGCCACGGCCATTGATCTGGCCGGTCGCGATATTCTCGAAGCCGTCCAGACCAGCGTCAATCCCAAGGTCATTGACTGCCCCGATCCAAGCAAAGGCAGGGAGACCGTTGACGCGGTCGCCCAGGATGGCATTCAACTCAAAGCCAAGGCGCGCGTCACCGTGCGCGCCAATATCCAGCGACTGGTGGGCGGGGCCACCGAAGAAACCATCATTGCCCGCGTGGGTGAGGGAATTGTAACGACCATCGGTAGCGCCATGACCTACAAGAGCGTGCTGGAGAACCCGGACAAGATCTCCAAATCCGTGTTGGGCAAAGGGCTCGATGCGGGCACGGCGTTCGAGATTCTCTCGATCGACATCGCCGATGTGGATGTTGGCGAGAACATTGGGGCCCAGTTGCAAGCCGCCCAGGCCGAGGCCGACATGCGGCGGGCCAAGGCCGAGGCCGAGAAAAGACGGGCCATGGCGGTGGCGCGCGAGCAGGAAATGCGGGCGCTGGTCGTTGAGAATGAAGCCAAGGTCCCGCTGGCCATTGCCGAAGCCTACCAGAAAGGCAATCTGGGCATCATGGACCATTACCGGTTCAAGAACATCGAGGCCGACACCCAGATGCGCGAATCCATCGCCAAGCCCAAGAAGACTGAGTAGTGTGAACGCATGACAGGATGCATCCTCCAATTTGGCCTGCTGGCGCAGAACGACGGCAAAGAATGGATGAATATTCTGTTCATCGTTGTGGTGGCCGTGTTCTGGGCTATCGGCGGGCTTGTCAAGGCGACTGGCAACAAGAGCCGAAAGCAGGGGGCTGGCGTCTCGCCCCGACAGCCATCGGATGCGCCGAAGCGCCAGAACTGGTTGCAGCAATTGGCCCAGAAGGCGGAAGAAATTCAGCGTTCCCTGGAGACCGCAGGCACCACGACGTCGCCCAAGCCCCCGGAACGCGCCGCTAAGCCTTCCCGGCCACCTCAGGGCCGGGTCGCCGCCCGCACCGGTCGCGGCGGTCGGCCTGTCTTGGTCTACGAACGCCAAGCGCCGCCGCAGCCTGCCCAACGGAAGATGCCATCAGAACGGGCGGCCAGCCCACCGGCCCCTGAAAAACCGTCGGCACCCTTGACGGTAGAACCGAAGCCCTCTGGGCTGAGGAAGAAACCCGCCGTCCCGGCCGAAGGGGTGACCCCGCTCACTATTGACTACACAGACCCCGATGCCCTGAAGAAAGCCATTCTCCATTACGAGATTCTCGGCAAGCCCATGGCCCTCCGCGACCCCTTTGAGCGAGCCTCTGTCTTGTGATCCGTGTACCCGTTTTAAGCAGTCAGGGGCCCCCGCTTACTAAGGGATTATTATGGGACCCTGTGTGCGGGTGTCCAGACTAGCCGCGACCTTCCTCAGCAGCCGCGATGAAGCCGTCGGCCGGAAATGGCGAGAGCAGATACCTTGTCCCGTCATGCTGCGTGATCAGGACCAAGTCTTTGTTATTTGTAACATACGCTCGATGCTTGCCCAGGCGCGCGCTCCAGAAACGGCCGTACGACCCAAAGAAGCCACCTGAGCCCAGCACACGAAGGGTGAAACCCACCTCACGCCGCTTTATCCGCCGGATTTCAGCAATCTCACGGTGCAAAATGCAGACCCTCGGGCCCAGGCGATTGACGATGATCCCAATCTCGTCAACCGTATAACCCAACGGAGCGAACAACACGGAAACCATCAGGGCAAACGGAACGATCATAACCGCAACGCTCAGTCGTTCACGCAGAACCTCATCATCCGGCACAAGTTTCGCGACCTGAGATATCGCGGTCCCGGTGATTATAACAACGATCCCGATACAGAAGGCCGTCACTAACCACGTCACGAGCGACCAGGACGCTGAGAACCTGCGGATTGGCATTGACATCAACTTCATTCCCACAAAACAACTGAACTGAATTGAATAACACAACAATAGAGGGCACGGCCATTGTAACGGCTGGACAGCATCGCGAACAGAGGCAGGCGGGGAATTCGACCGAAAGGCTCTGAAAGCGAAACCAAATCCAAGGTCCCATAAGCTACGTTATGTTTCATTGGGCCTTTGTGAGAGCGATTGGGCTTACAGATGTGCTTTGATGACTCGGGGAGCCGCTGTCAGGCATTCGCCACGGGCGCGTGGGCGGCGGTTTGGCACAGGTTTTCCCACATCAAGCCTACTGTGTCGGACAGTCCCAGGTTTTGGAGTACGATCGAGATGTTCGTCGTGGGGTCGAGATCCGGCCCAATGGTGGTGTCCAACTGGTGCTGGAGGTTGATTACGGATGAAGCGAACTTGATTCGATTGCAGTACAGCAGCGCCGTCTGGTAGTACAGATCGAGCGTGTCGGAGGCGTACTGGGCCGGCGGCATGATCAGTTCGAGGGCCTCCTGGGGCCTGCCGGCTTCAAAAAGGCAGACGGCAAGTTTCGTCCCGGCCCGGGCGAAGGTCGGATTGATTTGGAAGGCCATTTCTAACGACTCAACGGCCTCGTTCATGCGATTGGCGTTGGCCAGGAGAATGCCAAGCCGGTAATGGAGGTCAGGGTTGTACGGGAACCGCGCCAGGTGGGCGCGATGCGCGGCGATCACGACTTCATCCAACGGCCGGCCCGCCTCGGGGGCCTGAATCAGATTGGCATCCAGGGCCGCTTTTAGGATGAGCTTGCCTGTTTCGGCGAACAAAAAGGTGCTGTTCGGCTGAATTGCCGCGGCTAGCGAAACGGTGTTCATGGCCTCCTGCGAGTGCCCGCCCAGCTTGTAAGCGGCCGCCAGGCCAACGTAAGCGGCGACGATCTTGTCATTGATCTCGATCGCCTGATTGAATTGCCGTGCGGCCAACTGCTCGGCGTGTATCCGAAGGTAGTTCGTACCGAGCTTGATCGTCGCTTCCAGGAAGTCCGGACAGATTCGGATGGCATGCTGGTATTGGGCAATGGCGTCTGAGGTCGCGCCCATCGTGGCGAGGATATCGGCGCGCTTGGCTATCAGATCGGCTCGCTCGGGCTCATCGGCCAACAGAACATCGACATGGTCCAGGGCCTCCTCAAAACGGCCGGCGTTGAGGAACTCGTCCACCGTCTCGTCCTGGGGGGTGAAATTGTCCGGGTGGATCAAGATCGCCGTATTGAACGTATCCACGGCTTTGGCATGCTGACCTGAGGCCATGTAGAGATACCCAAGGGTCACCAGCGTCGAAATGTCGTCCGGGTAGTGTCGACTCAACAGCTCATACTGGGCGATGGCCTCATCGAGCCGCCCATCTTTGAAATAGATGGCCGCCAGTCGCTGGGCCGGCAGTTGAAGGTAACCCTTGAATTTGAGGCAATCCTGATAAAACTCGATCGCCTCGGCCTGGTGGCCCAGCCGTTCGTAGCAGTGTCCCAGCGCGTACAGCATGAGGGTGTTGTTCGGCTGTCGCATGTAGACGGAATTGAGTTCTTCGATCGCCTCCTGGAGATTGTTGGCCCGCAGCGCCAACCCCGCCGCGGCCATGCGTCCCAGGCAGCACGAAGGATGTTCAAACAGATAGAGCCTCAGTTGCTCCGTGGCCGCTTCGCTCCGACCTTCACCCATGAGGTCGATAACCTGTTCCAGATGACGATCGCGCAGGGACAGTCCCTTACTGCCGGCCTGCCGACGTTCATCCAGCCAGTGCCAGATCAAGTCGGATGTGTCAACGGTTATAGCCCTACCGAGAAGTTCAAGCAGTCCGCCCATCCCTCACTCCAATAATTACCAGGGAGATATCAAACGTTCTGCTGGGGTATCGTCCAAATCAGGAGGGGTATTAACCTCTCATGACGTTTGATGAGGTCGACTTGGCGCCGTTGGGAAGAACAGCCCCAACGTCATGGCGATTGTGCACCCTGTAACGGTTGGCGGAATGCCGATAAGGCTGTTATCGGACGGCAGTGTCGGTGCGACGGACCTTGACACCTCACAGAGCGGCCTGCTCTCGCTCGGAGATGTTGCTAGTGTTCGTCGGAGGGACGGGAAGCCGTTGCCTGGGCGTGTTTCTCAATCTCACTGAGGTAGGCGACGGTGCGCTGGAGCGTGTCGCTGAGATGCTTGAGCTTGAGCATGGTCTTGACACGGGTGAGCAGTTCCAGCCGATTGACCGGTTTGCTGACGAAGTCGTCGGTGCCCGAGTCAATCCCGCGCTCGATATCTCCAAACTCGTTGAGCGCGGTCACCATAATGATAGGGATGTCTTCCGTCTCGGGATTGTTCTTGAGTCGCCGACAGGCTTCAAACCCGCTCATCTTGGGCATCATCACGTCCAGGAGCACCAAGTCAGGTTTGTTCTCGGCAACGATCTCCAGGGCCTCGACACCGTCGCGCGCCGACAGGGTCTCGCAATCAAGATCCTCGAGATAGGCCTGGATGAGTTCCAGGTTCTGCTGGTTGTCATCCACCACAAGGATGATTGGCAGCTTTTCACGTAACAACTCAGACTGTCCCTGGGTCATGGGTAGAACTCCCGAAACGCATATCCCCAGTGGCACTACGGCCACACGATTTGATTTCCATGTGTTACTCTACTCTTTTCGCGTGTGGCGGCCGAAATTTCAAGCAATTTCTGATATCCCCATCCCCATTTCTCAGGGGCAGACACTCCCCATGACCGGGCCTTCATCTCGAAGCCAGGCCGAATTGAATCGATAATAGAGCTTGCTCGTAATCAGGTGAATCACCCCATCCGGCGTCTGGGTGGCCGCCAGGTACCCTTTCGGTTCGGCGTGGTCGATATCCATGGTGAATGATCCGGTGTTGCCGCCGCCGTCGAGTTGCCGGCCTGGGCCGCCGGCGGTAGCGAGTCGCCTCCAAGGCCACGTTTTTCCCTCGTCATAGGACAGGGCGGCGAACATTCCATGGATGCGCCGCTCGGTCCCGCTGCGATACCGAAGGAGCATGCCTTGAGCCCGGGGCGCGAAACTGATCAGCAAAATCGGACCTTCGCGAAGCCGGCGGAGGATGAGGCGTTGCCCCCCGCCAATGGGCGGAAACTCACTGGCCGCGTAGGTCCAGTTTTGTCCCATGTCTTTTGAAAGGCTCATGGGCATACGGCCCTCGATATTGTCCCCCCGGCCCAGCGCCATGAGACGACCATCTTTCAGTTGCACGACGCCGGCGTGGATTCCCGCAATCCAGGCGCCGGTGGCCCCCTCCTCGAATGTGGGCTTGGGCCGCCCTGCTCCAGGATCGCTCCACGTATGGCCCTCGTCGCGGCTCAGATGAATGGCGGTCCCTCCCCGGCCTCCGGTCACCGCGTCACAAGGCAGGACGAGAACGCCCTCCTGGGAGCGGAAAACCGATTCGATGGGCATATGCCGCAAGCCGTGCTCGGGATTGATCAGGCGGGCCTTGGACCAGGTGGCGCCGCTGTCGGCTGAAGTGCGCACGATCGTGGCAAGCATTCCCCAGGTGGCGCCGGCCGAGAGACCGTTGAAGTGATAGAGCGTGTGGCGACCGTCGAAATAGAGGGCCGGCGCATGGTCGTTGCGATCCGGCGCGTCCCAGAACGGGGAGGCGGGCTCCCATGCTTCGGCGCCGGCCCGGAGACGGCTGGCCACCACGGCCAATTCGCGACCCTGTTCTCGCAGGCACGAGTACCAGATGGCCAGCAGATCGCCATTGGGGCAATCCACCAAAGCCGGATCGTGGTTGTGATGCGAGTATAGAGGCCCCTCGGAACCTGGCGGGATCTTAACATACTCGATGGGGCCCTTGAAATGGGGCGCGTTCGTATCGACTGCCTTGTTTTGCTCCGGAGGCGTCTGTTGGATGATGTCGCGTCGGTTCCGTGGTGGTGGCCCGGGCAGCAGCTCCGATGTCTCTGGCATCTCGCCCCGAACGATTCGAAAGCCGATGAAACAGCTCTTATCATGAGGCAGCGTGCCCATGCGGTTGGCCGAACGCAGATACGCGATCTGGGTCCCGTGACTACCGCCCCGCGAGACCTTGAAGTCGCCCGAGGCGTAACCGGCCGGGTCGGTCTGAGCCTGGGGAGGATAAGGACCGTACCAATCCGAGCACCATTCCTCGACGTTGCCATGCATGTCGTGCAATCCCCACGCGTTCGGCGGCGTCTTGGCTACAATCAGCGAGACGGGCGACGGACTCCACACTTCCTTCTGGTTCTTGTGGTACGCTTCCGGCAGGGTATCCCCGGTATGGTATGGCGTCACAGTCCCGGCGCGACAGGCGTATTCCCATTCGGCTTCGGTAGGCAATCGACAGGTTTCGCCCTCTTTCTTTGACAGCCACTGGCAGAAAGCGGTCGCCTCGTGCCAGGTCACGAAGATGACGGCTTCATCGTCCTCTTGCGACAGACCCGCCCGGCCACGCTCGGCGCGATGGCTCGGATCGAACATCTCGTACTGAGCATTGGTTACCTCGGTAACACTCATGTAAAAAGTCTGGGAAACCGTGACCCGGTGAACGGGCCTTTCATCCCAGTCGCCGCCCTGCTCCTGGCCCATTGTGAAGGTCCCGGGGCGGATGCCCATTAGCTTCATGCCCAGGGAATTGCGGACAACGATTCTGCCGGCGTGCGCCTCGCTCCCCACCATGGCCGATACACCAAACCAGGCCAACACAATCAACACGTGTCCCTTCTTCATCTGGTTTCTCCCATTACCTCGCTTCGGGGCGGTATTCCTCAATGAATTGCCGGATCTCGGGCCGCAGGTAGATCGACTCGATATCCACGAGTTTGCCCACCGCCTCGGCGCAACGAGCGGCCATCTCAGCGGAACTGGCCTCGGTATCCACGAAGAAGACGCTCGTGCCGCGCAGGGCGCACAGCCCGCCGCCGGCGCCGCCCAGGGGCTCGTGGCGAATCGCGACCCCCTGGCCTTCCAGCAAAGCCAGGAGTTCCTCCATGATCCTTTGGTCATTCATGGCAACGGTCTCTCCTTCCCAATCCCCCATATCGGGCTGAAAGTCGCCTTCTCCGTTCAAGAAAAACGCCCTGGATGTCGATATAGATACTGGTAAGACAACGACTTCCGTACCATAATGCATCCGTAGGGATACGGTGACACGCATTTTATATGAAGGAGTAGCCCGTTGGCAAGCATCATTGATAAGCGTCTGGGTCTCCACCAGCGACTCGCCGAGCAGGAGCAGGAAAACGATGCGCTGAAATCGCAGAACACTCAGCTCCAGGCACTGGCCAATCTCGGCTCGGCCACCAGCATGATTGCCCATGAGATCAACAATCTTCTGACCCCTCTGGCCACCTACGCCGCTTTGGCGGTCAGGAACTCAGAGGACAGGCAACTGGTGGACAAGGTGCTCGAGAAGACGGTGCGCAACTGCGAGCGGGCTTCGAAGATCATGACGAGCATGCTGGCCGTCGCCAACGGTCAGGCTCAGGATACCGAAACTGTCCGCGTCGGCGCCCTCATCGACGAGGTCTTCACCTCTCTGTGCCGCGATTTTGCCAAGGACGGCATTACGGTCACGACGGATGTGCCCGACGATCTGGAGGTCCCGTGCGTGCCGGTCCAGATTCAGCAGATGCTGATGAATCTGATCCTCAACGCGCGCGACGCCATGCTTCCGGGTGGAGGAATGCTCAAGGTCACGGTCGGCGAAAACGAGCATCATGTCGATCTGACTGTTAGCGATACAGGGAAGGGAATTCCCCCCTCGGATCTCGACAATATCTTCACGCCTTTTTTCACCACCAAGGCCGGTCAGGATTGTCCCACCTCCTATTCGGGCTCCGGGGTCGGGCTGGCGTTCTGCAAGCGAGTCGTTGAGGGCCACAGAGGGGAGATCTCCGTCACCTCCACTCCGGGTCAGGGCAGCACGTTCTGCGTGCGACTGCCAAAATCCCCACCTCGATAGACATGATCGCGACGGCCTATTACAACGTCGGTCATATCATTGCTCTGTTCGTTCTATTGGTCGGTTCGGCCTTTTTCTCCGGCTCCGAAACGGCTTTCTTCAACCTCACCGGCCGACAGACCAAGCAACTGGGCGCCTCCAAACTCAAGGTCCAGCGACTGGCGGCCCGCCTGCTGACGAAGCCCGGCCTGCTGCTGACATGCCTGCTGCTAGGTAATATCATTGTAAATGTCCTGTATTACGCCATCTCCAGCACGCTGGTCTTTCATTCCAAGGCGACCTGGGGATTGGCACCAGCGGCCGGGGTGGCGGTAGGCACGTTTCTGGCCCTCATTCTTCTGGGTGAGATCCTGCCCAAATCCCTGGCCTACACCAACTCGCGGTCTTTCGCCGTCGGGGCCGCCCTGCCGGTGTTTCTCTGTGTGCAGTTGTCTCGTCCGGCCGCTTTCATCTTTCGGTTCTTCTTTCTGGAACCCGTGCTGCGACTCGTGTTGGGACATCACCGGCACGTCAAGGCCATCACGCTCAACGAGTTCCGCTCGCTGATCGATTCGAGTCGGCGTCGAGGGCTGATCACCGAAGATGAGAACAAGCTTCTGGCTGAGGTCGTGGAATTAGGCTATCTCAAGGTGCGCCACGTCATGCAGCCGCGGGTGGACATGGTCGCGCGGGAGGTGGCCACCCCGCCGGCGGCCGCCGGCGCCGCTATGCGAGAACACGGCCTGACCAAGATGCCCATCTACGTCAAGGATATCGACAAGATCATTGGCGTGGTGTACTTGCGGCAATTACTCTTGCAGCCTGATGCTTCCCTCGACCGGCTCGTGCAACCGGTGCATTTTGTTCCCGAACAGAAGACGGTGGAGTCTCTGCTGGAGTTCTTCCGCAAGAGCGAAACGGATATGGCCATCGTCATCGACGAGTACGGCGGTATCGCCGGATCGGTGCGTCTCGAAGACATCGCCGAGGAGCTTTTCGGCGACGTCGAGACCGCCCCGGAAGAGGACGCCATCGAGCAACTTGGTCCCTTCCGGTACCGACTCCCGGGTGACTTGGCCGTTCATGACTGGGCCGATGTATTCGGGGTCGATCTGGATGAAACCCGCATGTCGACCCTCGGCGGTCTGGTGACCGCTCTGCTGGGGAAGATCCCCCGGAAAGGTGATATTGCCACCTTGGGCAGCCTGAAATTCACCGTCGATCGCATGCGCGGGCGGCGCATCGATACGATCATCCTGTCCTTCGAACGGATCGGTCCCGATGAATAACGCCATGGTCCTACTACTGGCTGTTGTCACGGTGGCTCTCTCGGCCGTCTACTCCGGGCTGGAGACGGGGATCTACCGCCTGAGCCGTCTGCGTCTGCGGTTGGACGCTGAGAAGGGACACTGGCGCTATGTCTTGCTTGGCAAAGCGATGCGCGATGGCCCCGGCCTGCTGCTGTCTCTGCTCGTGGCCAACAATCTGGCCAATTACGTGGCGACCAGTAGTGTCACTTACATCTTCCTGACGCAGGTCTCATCCCAGAGACTCGCCGAATTGCTGGCCACCTCCGTCACGGCCCCCCTGCTGTTTGTCCTGGCCGAGTCGATGCCCAAGAACGTCTTTCTCTACCGGGCAGACGCCCTGTCGGCCTTCTTCGCTCCCGTACTGTTCGTGACGCACCGGGTACTGACCTGGTGCGGCATCGTTCCTCTGTTGCGGCTTATATCGCAGCTCTTCGGCCAGATTATTGGGTCACCGGTCACCTCGCGTACGATGATCTCGTCGGCTCAGAAACATCAGGTGCGGGCCATTCTGCGCGACACTCGTGAAGAGGGGCTTCTCAGCCGCGTGCAAGCGGAGATCATCGATCGCATCATCGGCGTTCCCGGACTGCGGCTCAACGCGGTCATGGTACCCCTGGCCTCCGTGCAATCCGTATCGCTCCAAAGCGATCGGCAGGCATTGCTGAACAAGTTGAAACGACATGCACTGACCCGCCTGCTTGCCTGGGACGGCGCGGCTGCGAACGTTGTTGGCTTCGTCAACATCTATGAAGCGCTTGGCGCCGAAACAGGCTTTGCGAGCCTGGAAGGCTTCGTCAAGCCCCTTCGGCGGTTGGACGCCGGCACGCCGGTGATTGATGCGATCGATATCATGCGGCGCGAGAAGCTTAAGATGGTGTTGGTGACGCGTCCAAAGCGCACCGGGCAGGATGTCCCGGTCGGGATCGTCACCATGAAGGACTTGGTGGAGGAACTCCTAGGCGAGTTAGCGGAATGGTGAGCCCATGAAGACGGCAAGAGATCGATCCTCTCATACGAGTTCAACCGATCGGAATACGCTCATCGGCGTGTCTCTGGTCCTCCTGATTCTCTCGGCCGTCCTGCTGGCCAACAGCATGACCAAGCCGGTCAGCCGCGACGAACACATGTATTGCACCGCCGGCGTGCTGCTGGCGCGCGGCCAGTTGATCTACCGAGATTTCGCCTATCCATCGCAACTGCCCTACCACCCACTTCTGCTCGCGACTCTCTACAGAGCATTGGGAACGAGCCACTACCTGCTTGTGGCCAGGCTGGTTTCGGTCGTTTGCGAAATCCTCATTCTGATATCGATCGTGGGAATCTACCGATCCGTCTTTGCCCGCCGGCGTCAGGCCGGACTCGCGTTTGGCGCCGCCGGCGCGATTCTGTACACGTTCAACCCACTCGTCGATTATGCGACCGGGTATGCATGGAACCATGGTGTCGTCATCTTGTGCGTTATCGTCTCCTTCTGGCTATTGATTACAACCGACTTTGAGCACAAATCTCGTTACGCGCGTCTGGCCCTGATGGGAGGACTGCTGACATTTGCCACCTGCATGCGTGTCACCACGGCGCTGGTGGCGGTCTTCTTTATGGTGGTCGTCTTCGTCGTGGCTGGGGGCCCTATACGGAACCGCATGCAAGTGATCGCTTCGTTCTGCATCGCAGGGTTGGTCGTCGCGGCCTGGCCGATTTGGGTCGCTGTCCGGGCCGGGGAGGCTTTCTGGCTGAATCTCGTGCGCATCCCCGCCCTGTATGGGCACTGGCTCCAGGAACAGGGCTTTGTCCACAGCAAAGCCGCGCTGACTCTTGCCGCTTTCACTACGTCGGGCTACCTGGCCCTTCTGGCATTGGCCGCGTATCTGGCATGGACCCTGTTTCGGCGCCGGTCCGGCCTGAAAACCGAGACGAAGACCATGGCGGTCGCTGCTGCCCTGCTGCCCATCATCTTCCTTGTGATTGCGTACATCCCCCCCACCATGTGGAGGCAATATCTGGCGATCCCGGTGCCCTTTATCGTGATCGCGCTGGCCTATCCGCTCGCCGAACTGCGCCGAAACACCGAAAAGGTCAAGAACAACCGACCGTTTCCCCTCGCCGGCGCCGTCGTGGGGCTCTGCGTTGCGGTGACGGTCCACGCCAACCACGTCGCTCTGTCGGGATCTCTTGCCGTTCTCGCACCGGGACTCTGGACACCGATCGAACTCCACGATATGTCGGAGAGCATCGCACGCGAGACGCGCGAGCCCAAGCGTGTGCTGACCCTGGGCCCGCTCTACGCCCTTGAGGGCGGTTGTGACATCTATCCCGAATTAGCCAGCGGGTCAATCGTCTATCGCGCCGCCGATTCTCTGTCGGCGCAGGAACGCGAGATCACGCGCACCGTCAGCCCAGGGACACTGAATGAACTGATCGAGCCATCCCCCCCGAGCGCGGTGATTCTGGGCATCGAGCCGTCTTACTTCGCCTCTCTGGAAGCGCCATTGCGGCAAGCGATTGGTGCCGACTGGCATCGCAGTACGCCCGCTCGCGGTCTGCTGGTTTACACGCAGCCCTAGCCATCGCTAGTCGGTGTCGCGGTACTCGTCCATAATCGCCTCGGCGATGCGGTTGATGGAGTCCCGGCTGAGGCTGGAGCGATTCGAGAGAATCGAGAAAAGGTACGGACCACGCTCGGTCAGGCAGACACCGGAAAAGGCTCGCACACCACTGACATAGCCGGTCTTGCCCAGAATATTGCCGCGATAGGCCGCCCCCTTGAAGTATCGACTGATGGTCCCATCCTCGCCGCCGACCGCCAGCGAAGTTCGGTACAGCTCCCAATTATCGCCATGATAGAGATCGAGCAGGACGGTCATGATGGCCCGGGCGCTGAGTCGATTCTCCCGGCTCAGGCCGCTGCCGTCATCAATATGCTGCTCCTCATCGGGAACGTCAAGCCGACGAAGGTAATCTCCGACCAGTTCGGCCCCCTTCTCCCAACTCCCGTTCCCTCCCTCGGGACTCTCATGGGCGGCGATCGTCTTGAGCAGGGCTTCGGCCGCCAATCCCAGGCTGTCCTTATTGGCGCGATGCAGGGCGTCGATGAGCGGCGTCACATACTCGACCAATTCGATGAACGGGCCTCCTTCCTCGTCGAAGGCCTTTTCGATGAGCTGACCGGTCGTGGGGATTCCGGATCGAATGAGGTTCTCGGCCAAAACATAGCCGAAAAATGCGCCGGGTTGCTCGATCGCGACGTCGAAAGGACCCTCTTGGGTCTTGCATTTGCCTCGGATCGTGATTCGATTGGGTTGCTGATTACGATAGGCGCCGACGGCGCTGGGACCGCCGGAGACCGCCTTGACCTCGTTGACAATCTCAATAAACGAGGTCTGCGGCTCAACCTGGATTGCGACATGGCCGCCGCGATTATCCGTTATCACGTCGATGCAGTTGGCGTTGTAGTTGAGGCCGCACACCTCACAAGCATACCACCGGTTCAGATCGTTCGGGGACCAGTTCGGATGCACCCGCTCGTTATCGAAGATCGTGGTGTCGACGACAATATCCGTAACCGAGGCGACACCGCGTTCCTTGAGCGCTCCCACGACCTTGTCGAAAAGCCACGTTTTCTCCCGACCGTACAGGCGATCCGTGGTTCCGTCGCCCAAGAGCGGATCGCCGCTGCCGATTACCACGAGCGTCTCGCCACACAAGCCCACCCGCGTCTGGTACTCAAACAGGGGACCGAGATATTCCAGGGCCGCCGCGGTGGTGATGAGCTTCATGTTCGAGGCCGGGATCATCGCCTTGGTGGCGTTGTGACTGTACACAACCGCCTGCGAATCCGCCTGGACGATGCGAATCGCGTACTCGCTCTGCTTGGCCTTCCCGACGATCTTGCCGATGCGTCCGGCCATACCGGCCTGCACCAGAGCACAGAGACAGGCGTTCAACGCCAGAACGGCCAGAGCTTTTTTTACATACGTACACATACGACGGCGTATGCTCCTTTCACCTTTGACAGAACCGAGCCCACTGCATTTCTTATGTCGGGCCCTAGCATACCAAATCCTGAGGCGATGTTAAGCGTTGTCCCGCCGATCTGGCGATAAATACCGAACACGGTTAGTCCGCCGATGTGCTCAGGATGGCCCGGTCAAGAAAAGACCCGCCAACCCCCCTAGTTGGAAGTGCGCGTGACCGTAATACTGTCGGCGGCAATCTGATTCCCGTGAAAGTCATAGGCTTGGAATGTCAACGTATTGACACCCGGGACAAGGGGAATGCGTGCCTGCCAGAAGAAGCGTTCATTGCGGCCCTGTCCCGAACGGCTCCACGCCAGCGTCAAGGGTGGGTACTCGCCTTCAACAACGATATCTCGGATGCCGATGCCGGCCTCGCCGTTGATCACGGTCTCGGCGTCATGTGTCGCAAAACCCGTATCCGTGATGCTGAATTGCTTTGGATTGGCAGGCAGTTGAGTCAGTACATAATTGCTGCGGTCGCGGATATACCGAAGCAGACTGGAGAAACTCTCCCCGGTCATGGCGCTATAATGGCTGGTCCAATAGGCCATGTACTCCTCATTGCACGTCGTGCCGATCATGTCACGGAGGTGTCCATAGTAGAGCCGCTTATGGGCAGGCAATTCAATGACCTTACGCAGATTCAGACGCATCGGCCATAGTGTGTCACTCGTCGACAGACGAAAGGCTCGGTCCAGATCCCAGGGCAACGCCACCATCTTGTTGTCCCACGGCCTCTGGTACATCCGCAAGTTGTGGTCGTGGGCCCGCCCGTAGAAGTCGTCATTGCCGCAAAGCGATTCCATGCCAAAGGTCCGCATCCACTGACTGACATCCATGACTTGCTGCGTCTCGCGCTCCAGCGCCGCGCCCGTGAGCGAACAGGCCTTGCTCAGGGCGATCAGTAAACGGTAGTCGTCTTTGACGCGGTTATTGCGAATCTGTTCGAACCAGCGGTATATCTCCTTGTCGTCGCCATAATCGGCGAAGTCGAAGGAGCCGCTGGAATGCGTGTAGGGATAATTCAGCTTGAGGCCCTCGGGATGACCGTTAACCGTCGTGGTGGGCGTGTACAGGAGTTCATAGTTGTACAGGGTGCCGTCGCCGCCGTTCTCATATTGCGATTTCAGGAACAGCGAGGTGTAGCGCGCCATGGACAGCAGGCCCACGCCGATATCGCGCGGTGTCATCACGTGGGCGACATCGTCATAGAGGTTACCCAATCCCCCCCCGGCGGCATTGAACATATGCTTGGCGACGAGTTCTCTCTTAGACCCGCCGCGTTCAATCGCAATGGTCTCGTGGACGCCGCGAAACAACTGCTCCGGCCGAAAGCGAAGGTTATACCCTCTCTCGGAATCATGCGTGCGTCCCCAGCCGCTGCCTTTGAGACGAACACCAACGTCATAGAACACTGTCTTCTCATCATAGACTATGGTGGCGCCCAGGCGATCGTTGCTCAACAGATTCGTGTTGCGATAGAGCAGCTCTTCATCCGCCTCGGTCATGATGATACGCAGATTATGCAGGTCGCCCAGTTGGGCGGCGCCGTCTTGTATCACGTATAGGGCGCGGGACTCTGGTCCGGCCGGGGGATACCAGGACACTTGCGGCTGGGAAGGATGCGCGTCCGTGGCTTCCACGTAGAATTGAACGACGGTGCCGGGATCGTGGGTGGGAATCGTCCCCTGGTGCAAACCGTCTCCCTGGTCCATCATCGAGACCGAATCGAACGGGCCGTCATCGGCCGCATAATAGAGCCGGACCGTATCGATACCGTCATTGTCCTGCACGAAGACGGAAACAGTGGCCGTGGCGCTGGCACTGCGCTGCCTCGAAGGAATCACCGGGTAATGACTCAGAGAGTCGAATGTGGGCCCGATGTTCCCCTCGAACACGGAGTTCCGCGCCGCCGGTGTCCCATGGTGCGCCGGGGTCTGTAGCAAGGTCGTCTTCTGGAGCCAATTGAAATAGAGCCGCGTGTTGAGCTGATTGGAACCACTGAGCCACTTGGCCTTGAAGGCGATCCTGTAGGTTCTCCCGGCTTGGATACGCCTTCCGCCGATCAACGTGGTTTCCGCGTGATCGTGCGTGTCCTTGGCCGGGCCGGTCGCCGCCAGATAGAGCACCCGGTTGTCACGACGGTCCGGGTCTGGAACGACCCGGCTGCGCCCGTGACTGCCATGGGTCCCGATCAGACGCCAGGCGACCGGCTGGGCCCCGATGGCATCGATCTCGAAAGTGCCGTTCTGGATCACTTCACGCCGAGTCCCGGCCGGGTCCTCCACCACGCTGATGTCGTCCAGCAACACCTCGCCTTCGCTGAGCAAGCCCATCACGAATTCGTTCCAGAGGTTGGGGCCCACGCCATCTTCCTGGGCAACGCCCGTATACTCATAGGCCCTCCATTCACCGCGCCCCCCTTCCTCACTGGCGGCCCAGGCCGAGACCTGGGCGTTGTCGGCGCCGGGATCGCGCAACTCCAGGGTCGATCCGCCTCCGTCGGCTCGTGACGACCAATAGCCGTCATCGTAATACTGGACTTGATCGGCCTGATTGCCCTGGGAATCGAGAAGCATGAGACGCTCGCCCTGGTTGGACAGTCGCCCGGAGAAATCGCCCACACAGGCCGCCCCGGCGTCCGGATACTGGGCCGCGAACGCATCGACGTCACTGGTGACAACCAGATAGTCGCCCCCGGCGATGATCATCCCCGGAGGGAACTCGTATTCAATGCCGTCGGCCAGACGCCAGCCGGACAGATCCATGGCTTCCTTGCTACGGTTATGGAGCTCGATCCATTCCTCTGGCGACTCCTGATAAGGCTGGCCCGGTGATGGAGGTGTCAGCAGTTCCGTCGCGGCTAGCTCCAGGCCAAAGACAATATCGCTGCTACTGACGCTGGCCTGATGCACCTCGACCGACAGCAGATTCACACCTTCCTTCAGGGCCGTCGCTTCGATGTCGATCCAGCCGCTACGGGTGGCGTCGCTAACCGTCGATAGCGCCAAAGTCCCGGCCGTCAGCGGCCCGGCGGGCATGTTGATCTGATGGACCCTCGTCCCGTTGAGATAGAACACGGCGCCATCGTCCACCACCGCATTCAACTGGAGATGATCCACGTCGCTGAGATCGCGATCGAGCACGAACTGCGTCTCGAAGTAGTAGGTGATCCGGCCCGAAGAGACGGCTAGTTCCGTGCCGATCGGCTCGGGCAGAGTTCCACTCTCACGCGCCAGCAGTCCGGGCCCGGCGAACCAGGTTTCCTGATCGAACGGGTGGGACGCCGTGTACCAGTCCGGACCGAGATCCACACCGCTCTGATTGTAGCGCCAGGCCGCGTTCATGCTGACCAGAGGGATGCTCCGATAGGTGGCCGGCCCACCTGCCTGCTCGGCCTGCGGATAGCCGTGGTACATGATCTCATTGATGACGATCGCCTCGTGAAAGGCAAAGCTGTTCGCTCCGCCGAAGGTGGGACGATCGGGATAGGCCCAGTTCCCCTTCGTCTCCCGCGCGCGGGCACGGTCCGTCACGCGGGCCGCGTCAATCACGAGTGACTCGGACGGGTCGTAGAGAAACAATCGACTGTCACAGTCCGGGGCGAATCCCAGGGCGGTTTCGTCCAGAACGCGATACTCCCCCGGCCCTATGGACGGCTCGGCAAAGACGTAGCGTCCACCGCGATCGCCCGTGCAGAGGAGCACGAAACCGTCGATCGCCATGCTGTCGTCACCGGAATTATGGATCTCCACTTGAAAAGGCGCGTCCGTGCAGGAGGCGATTTCATTGAATTGGATGCCGGGCACCTGCCCGATTTGGAACGACACATTACGCCCGCCCGGCGTCCCCCCCACCTGCCGGCTGAAGCCCCAGCTTGACCGATGGGCGCTGCCCAGGTCCGGGTCGAACTTGGCCAGGGTCACGCCCGAACCGTCCGGCGCGACGGGCCAATCGCCCTCGTCGTCGTAGTCCAGTCGATCCATCAGCCGATGATTGTGACTGAGAAGCTTGAGGGACTCACCCGAATTCGACAGCTTGCCCGTGAACGGTCCGAGCACGTCGTAGAGGCCGGTGGCCGCCTCCAACTGCTCGGGCGAAGCCGCCAACACCAGGTAGCCCCCGCCCGGCAGGACCGTCTGCGGCGGAAAGGTGTAGTCGATCCCCCCCTGCACCGACCAGCCGGACAGGTCCATATTCACCGCCATCTGGTTGTGAAACTCGATCCATTCGACCGCCCCGTCATCGGCCGGGTGATACATGATCTCGTTAAACACAACCGTACTGTCCGCCCGGGCAACAAGCGAAAGACCAAAGAAGAGAACGCCCCCCCACACAAACATCAAGCCCCGCCATGCCCCGTTGCGTTCAGTCACCTATTCACCCTCGTTTGTTGATATTCGCAGCGTTCCTTCGCGTCTGTTTCAGTTGCGGCAGCGTCTAGCCCAAGCATACCAAATCCAGACCCGATATCAAAGCCCGTCCCGCCCCATCTCGACACAGAGGCCGCACACCCCTAATCCCCCCTGTGCGGCAGACCCTGTTGGCATCCTGTCCCGCTCCTACAACTTTCTCAAAGCCTTCACTCCCGACGCTGTTGTGACTTTTATCCCGGAGGCATGAGGATCAGACGGGGCCACTAATACAATGCCATAGATCCTGCCATTCTTGGCGATTCGCAATGGCGACGTCAACGTCCCTGCCGGCTCGCACGCAATTCTGACAATCGCCTTGCCATCGTAAACACGAAGACCAATGTCAACGTAAGCCGCTGGTGGCATCGCGTCAAAAGCCGCATCAACGTTCACAAGCGGGGTTCGCACACTCGGGCTCAGGCCACCATTCTTCGTGTCAGCGATTAGCTTTCCGGTGGAAGTCAACAGGCTCCGGACCTCTGCAGGAGAGAGAAAAGACCCTCGCGTGGCCTTGGCAGCGGATTGCAGCAGGGCAACCGCCCCGGCAGCGTATGGGCATGCTGCGGAGGTCCCGCCGAAATCACTCGTGTAGTCCCCAAGCTCATTGTATCCGGCATCACCGGAAATGTCAGTCGTATAAGCGCTATTACCAGGGGCGAGGATGTCGAGGAAACTGGCGGAGTTGGAGTAGCACGCCACCTTCTCAGCATAAGTCGATCCCTCCAGAGCCCGCCACGGCAGGTCAGGTTTGTCACAACCGTTGGACGGAGAAGCGCCCGCGTAACAGGTATCTGAACTCACACACAAACTCCGATTGCCAATGTCTGCATCGTACACGGCGCCCACTGAAATGACCGGACTCAATGCCGCGGGGAACGCAAGCGAGTCACAGTAGCCATCATTTCCGGAAGCGGCGAGAACCGTTATGCCCTCGTCTATCGCTCTGTTTACCATCCCGACGAAAGATGGGTACGCTGCATCGCATTGTGAAGCTGAAGTAAAGCCCTCTCCCGCAACACCAACCGACACACTGATTACCATGATCGGATTGTTTCCATCAAAGTCCCGATTGTCTATGCACCACTCGATACCATCCAACAAATAGGGAGTCACCGCAGTTCCGTCGTCTTTACGGACTTTGACGGCAACGAGTTTTGCCTCCGGCGCAACTCCTCCAATGTAATCGCCCTCATATCGGATGCTTCCGGCGGCGATACCGGCACAGGCCGTGCCGTGGCCTCCCGCCGAACCATAGGGGTAGGGATCTTCATCACCATCAGCCTTGTCAACACCTGCAATTACCTTACTGTTCGGGAAGCTGCCATCGCCCAGTTGAGGGTGAGTATAGTCCACGCCACTATCGACAATCGCGATGGCTACGCCGGCCCCTCCGGAGGCTGAGCGAACAGAGGCAGCTCTCATGACTGGGATTCCCTGTCGCAAGAATGGCGTCAGTTTGCGAACCGGCTCAATGTGTTTGACGTGGGGATTCTCCATCAGCCGAGTCAGAGCGTTTGCCGTGACAGCCGCGTAGAAACACGGAAAGTTCTTATAGACAGTTCGGATCTCGACGTCGGAAGGAGCGAGACCGCTCAAAACTCTCGTTTGCACGGCGGCTACTTCAGCTCGGCGCATTTGTCTTGAGCCTTGTGACTGTGGCAAGTTCGAACTCAAGCTTCTTCCTGTGGGGCCAGGAGAATCCAACGTGACAACGACCTGCATTTTACCATCAGCAGCACCAAGCGAATCAAAGATACGCTTGCGCTCGATTAGTTTCTCCCCTCCCTGTGATGCGCTGACGAGACTTTCGACCAAGACGCGGCTTTGCAGACTATTTGTCTTGCTCCCCTCTGCAGCGGGCCCTGCCTGAACAATGTGAGCCCCCACCAGCACAAGGACAAAGCCAAGGATGTACGAGATGGCGTTTCCTCGTGATCTGGAAACAGCATGATCCGGAAATAGTCTTCTGTTACGGCCAGTCATTCTTCTATTCCTAAACAGGCCAGGCTCGCTCTCAGTCACTGGACTACAGATCGGTTCGTAGCCAAATCTGACCTGTCACGGGATTGGATGGATCGCTCGTCCGGGTTTCAATGATGAGCCCGCCGGTGGCCTTGATAGGTCCCTGGGATTCCAGCGTACCGGATCCGGCATGAAGCGCGTAAGGCACAGGTAGAAGCTTCTGGCGCGGGCCAAGGGTGATGAATTCACCGGTACTGTCACCCGGACGAGACCAAATCTCCAGCCATCGAGGCGCGCCGGTGAAAACGCCCCGGCCGAAATCTAATTCTGCGGTATAGTGGGCGTCTATGACATTCAGGTCATCAACGATGACCACCCCCGCTAGCTGGTTCACATCAGAAGGCCCACCGTAGAGAACGAATTCAAAGTCATGAAAACCATCCAAGGGTATGCTTTGATCTACCAGCATTCCCTGATAGGTAAAAGCGGAAGGCGATGCAATTGCCAGAGAGTAATCCCCCCCTGCCGCGATAGCAACAAAACCGGTATTGGGTGAAGGCACGCTACTTTCTCCCATCATGTTATATCCCCCCCATGCCACAATCGAGCCGTCGGCCTTGAGAGCAAGGTTGTGTTGGGCACCCGCCGCGATAGCAATAAAACCAGCATTGGGCGCCGGAACATCACATTGGCTTCCCCATGCCACAATCGAGCCGTCGGCCTTGAGACCCAAGCTGTGAGTGTTACCCCCTGCGATAGCAATAAGACCGGCATTGGACGCCGGAACATCACATTGGCCAACGCCGTTGTGTCCCCATGCCACAATGGAGCCGTCGGCCTTGAGACCCAAGCTGTGAGCGCCACCTCCCGCGATAGCAATAAACCCGGCATTAGGCGCCGGCACATCGCATTGACCGTACGTGTTGTGTCCCCATGCCACAATCGAGCCGCTGGCCCTGAGACCCAAGCTGTGAGCGCCACCTCCCGCGATAGCAATAAACCCGGCATTGGGCGTTGGCACATCGCATTGGCCGTAGTTGTTGTTTCCCCAGACCACAATTGAGCCGTCGGTCTTGAGACCAAGGCTGTGATACGCACCGGCCGCAATAGCAGTCAAACCGATATTGGGCGTCGGCACATCGCATTGGCCACATTCGTTCTCTCCCCACACCACAATCGAGCCGTCGGCCTTGAGACCAAGGCTGTGACGCCAGCCCGGCGCGATATCAACAAAACCGGTGTTGGGCTCCGGCACGTTGAGTTGGCCATGGTCGTTGCTTCCCCACCCGATAATCGAGCCTTGCTCAGCAACTTGCCCCAGGCAGACGGCCGAGCACAAGACTAGCAGCAGCGGTATCATACTTACAGTTCGCATTTGTCCGCCCTTTCAAAGCTCGGTCTTACGCCGCATCACGCCCCGGCTGGGAACTGCCAGTACTCACGGCGGCGCATACCACGTAAGCCGATATAAAGCAAGATAAATTATATCTAAATGGGTCGCACTTGTCAATCCGGGCCAGGCGGGGAATCTGACGACTGTTTCATGCGTGGCCCCACTTTATCCAGGCTCAGTCGTTATTTTTGTTGTCGGTGGTCGGGCGACCTCCTTTACGTTACCACGGGTGCCAAGGCCAGTGAGCCTTGTCCCGGCAGCACCTCCCCAGGATTTTTTGCTTGACGCCGGGCGGCCGTGTTGGTATGTTACATAACGAATATTATGTTGTTTGAATCCCTGATGAAAGATCGACTGAAATGGGCATGGGCCAACCACGAACGGCTACGACGAGATGCGCTGGGCGCGCCGCAGAGTGCGAAGAGGATCAGGTTGTGAAGGGGTCGGTGCGGCGGACCCTTTTTATGCGAAACAAAGCCAATTTCCGCGTTTCTGGCCTGAAAACGTGGATCGGGCGGAAAAGCAAAGCCAAACAAAGCCAATTTTCAGGGCAAGACTCGTTGCCGGACGCTCTTGGGCGACTCAGGGCAGCGCGGCTTTGATCTCGGCGATGGTTACTCCCAGGAGCGCCTTGGCGACGGGGTCGAGCGCGGCTTCATCGCCGGTCAGGTGGAACGTGCGATGGGTGTGGAGAATGCTGGCGCCGGCGGCCAGGGCTGCGGCCGGCGAGGAGGTCTCCAACTCGTAGAACGGGCCCAGCGGCTTGGCGCCGGGCTCAGGCGGGCCGTCATTGTAGGAGTTGATCACGTCGCCGCGATAGGGCTCCTCTTGCAGCTCCCACATGGAGTTGACGTAGGCCGAAATGCCCTCGGGCTTGTTGTACTGGACGATGGTGAGGACCTGGCCGGCCGCGTCGTAGCTGCCACAAACGCTCTGGGCCCGCTGGGGAGTCAGGCCGATCTTGCTGCGGTACTGTCCGTCGCCACTGAAGAACAGGACGCCGCCCTTGACGATGAGCCGCTCGGCGGGCACCTTGCCGAAATAGGCGTCGTTGACGATCGCGCCGAGTTGGTCCTCAGCACCGGCAACAAACGGGATGACGATAGTCGTCTCTGGCGAAGGGGTGAACATGCCCAGAATCCAGATGGACAGCAGGCCCGTCTCGGGCCGCCAGGGTTCGGCGCCGACGTTGGCCATCTTGTTGTTCGACTCGAACGCCACCATCTTGACCGCCGGGTCGATCGTAAGACCGAGCATCTGGGCCGCTTGGTTGGGCTCGATCACGCGGACCTCGCGGTCCATTTGCAGGTCGAAGACGGTGCCGGAGTAGTTGGTCAGCTTCATGGTCTTGCGGAAGGTCGCGGCCTGCTTCGACTTGAGCACGAGTTCGAAGGGCTCGGTGTCGATGGGCGCCGGCGTGAACCAGTGCTCCAGATCGAACGGAACGCCCTTCTCGAAGAAGATGGAGAACTGCCCGCCCTCGGGGCCGATCCAGAAGCGGTCCTCGCCGCCAAAGACGTTGATATGCTCGACGAATTGCCCCGAAGCGACGAGTTCCCGATTGATCCAGCCAAAGCTCGACCCTTCGAGCCCTGCGGCGGTGCTGGTCATAACGCGGCCCTGCATCTGGGGGATGACTGCCACCTGCCCGGCGCCCGAAGCGTCACTGAGGACGACGACATCGCAGTGCTTCTTCAGAAACTCCAGATCGTCGCCAAAGGTCTGTGGGTCGGCCGTCTGATTGGTTTTAGCGCAGCCACCGACAGCGGCCAGGACCAGGATCAAGCTCATCGCCTTGAATCGCATACTCGTTCTCCCTTCACATGCCAGCATTCGACTTTCCCCTCACCGCCTCGGAATCCGGCCAATGCCGCCGAAAACCACGCCCATACTAATCCGTCCGCCAAATACCGTCAAGCATTGTCCCGGGGGCGGGCCAATCTGCACGCAGGTGCGGTGGAAGGCGGTTTTCGCTTGACCTTGGCAAGCGGATTCGTTATTGATAAACGCCTATTTTGCGTTCGTCTGCGATCAGCAGACGCAGCCGCGACCCGGAATGCTCCGGTCGCAGGGTTCGCACGCTGCCCGGAGCGCCGAAGGCAGCCAACATTGAGCGTAAGCGGAAGACAGCTAGGGGATCTTGTGGAAGAGAAGCGCGTACGAATCGGTCTGGTCGGCTTTGGAACGGTGGGCACAGGCGTTGCCAAGCTCATTTGTGAGAAAGGCGACGCCATTGCAGCCAAAATGGGTGTGTCTCTGGAACTGGCCTGCGTGGTCGATCTGGACACCACCACCACCCGCCCCGTGGAGCTGCCTGAGGGCATTCTGACCAACGACATCAATCAGCTCCTCAACGACGAGAGCATCACGATCGGCGTGGAGTTGATCGGCGGCACCACCATCGCCAAAGAGATCCAGCTCCAGATGCTCAGAGCCGGCAAGCACGTCGTCACGGCCAATAAGGCCCTGCTGGCCGAACACGGGGCCGAGTTGTATCGTGTCGCCCGCGAGAACGACCGATGTGTTGCCTTCGAGGCCAGTTGCGCCGGAGGCATCCCCATCGTCACCGCCCTTCGCACGGGGCTGGCCGCCAATGACGTCACCGCCATGTATGGGATCGTCAACGGCACCTGCAATTACATTCTCTCGAACATGAGCACGAAGAACGAGGAATTCGCCGTGGCATTGGCCCAGGCCCAGGAGCGCGGATTCGCCGAGGCCGATCCGACGTTGGATATCACCGGCGGCGATAGCGCGCACAAGCTGGCCATCCTGGCGTCGATGGCGTTTGGCTACGAGATTTCGCTGAGCGACATTTTCGTCCAAGGTCTTGAAGGGGTCGCGCAGGATGATATCCACTACGGGCAGGAGATGGGATACTGCCTCAAGCTCCTGGCCATCGGGAAGAAGGACGCCCAAGGCAAGGTGTCGCTCCGCGTTCATCCTTCTTTCATCGCGGCCGACTGCTCGCTGGCCCGGGTCGACGGCTCCTTCAATGCGATCAGCGTCTTTGGCGACGCGGTGGGCGAGACGCTGTATTATGGGCGTGGAGCCGGAATGATGCCGACGGCCAGCGCCGTGGTCGCCGATATCATCGACGCGGCCCTGGGCAATTCCGCCACGACGTTCAAGCATCTGCAACTCAAGCCGCGCAGTGAGGTGGAGTCCCTGATTGAAGCCATCGATGACTGCGTCAGCCGGTTCTATATCAAGGTCATGGCCAAGGATGAGCCCGGTGTGGTGGCTTGTTACGGCCAGATCCTGGGTGACAATCATATCAGCATTTCCGGCGCCCTCCAACACGAGGGGAGAGGCCCGGACAACACGGTGCCCGTGGTGATCACGACTCACGAGACTTCGACGCGCAACATGACGGCGGCCTTGAAGGCCCTGACGGACTCGGATCTGTTCAGCGGCCAACCCGTATGTATCCGAATCGTGGATATTCCAGAAGACAAGGATCTCTGAGGGAACGTGGATGTGGCCCCGCAATCCGAGCGGTTTCATGGGTATGGACAACCGGTTCGGCCAGTGGTCACCCCTGACATCGGTCACGGACTCATCCAGGCAAAGGGTCGATGTGTGCTCGCGGATTTGACCAGGTAGGTAACCTATGACAAAACATGTAATTATTGTCCCGGACGGGGCGGCCGATGAGCCCATCGCGCAGTTCGAGGGCAAGACCGCACTGGAAGCAGCCGAGACGCCGAATATGGACCGGATCAGCAGAGAAGGTCGACAAGGCCTGGTCAGGACCGTTCCGGAGGGGATGGAGCCGGGCAGCGATGTCGCTCAGATGAGTCTTTTGGGCTACGATCCGTTGCGGTACTACCGCGGGCGCGCTCCCATCGAAGCGGCGGCTCGTGAGATCCAACTGGACGCCGATGACTGGGTCTTCCGATGCAATCTCGTGACGATCGCCGATGGGAAGATGGCCGACCACAGCGCCGGGCATATCTCTTCGGAGGAGGCCGGCAGCCTGATCGATGCGTTGCGAACTCAGATTGACGATGAGTCTTTGTCGCTGCACACCGGGGTGAGCTATCGCCATCTCCTCGTGTTTGGCGGTGTGGAGTTTGATGTCCGCACCTATCCGCCCCACGATCACATCGGCACTGGGGTGGAGAAGCTTCTGCCTCGCGGCAAGGGCGCCGATCGCTTAATCGATCTGATGAATCTTTCGCAGCAGGTTTTTGCCGATCACGATGTCAACAAGGTCCGGCGGGATCTCGGCGAGAACCAGGTCAGTTCGATCTGGCTCTGGGGTCAGGGCAAGCGGGTCTGCCTGGAGAACTTCCACAAACGCTTCGCATTGAAAGGGGCGGCCATCACAGCGGTCGACCTGGTCCGAGGATTGGCCAAGCTGGTCGGGTTCGATCTGATCCATGTACCCGGCGCCACCGGATATGTCGATACGGACTATGCGGGCAAGGGCGCCGCGGCGGTGGCGGCGCTGCGTGACTATGACCTTGTCTTCGTCCATGTCGAAGCCCCGGATGAGGCGTCGCACATCAGCAACGCTGAGTTAAAGAAAGAGGCGATCGAGCAGATTGATCGGCACGTCGTTGGGCCTATCCTGGACGCCCTCCAGACACAGGAACAATGGCGAGTTCTGGTTTTGCCCGACCACCCGACGCCGGTGAAGAACGGCGCTCATTCAGCCGAGCCGGTCCCCTTCGCTATGGCCGGGACAGGGGTGACCGGGATTCTACACACAACGTTCGGCGAGACGAATGCCGCCCAATCGGGATTTCGGATCGAAAAAGGGCATGAATTAATGGAATACTTTCTCAAGAGCGCGGCCCGGTAGAAATCCGGCGGATGCGTGCTCTGGAGAAGACAAGCCATACTGACAGTTAAGGGGACACGATGAAAGTTGCAAAATTTGGCGGATCGTCGCTCGCCGATGCGAAACAGATATTGAAGGTGGTGGATATTGTCAAAGCCGACCCGGACCGTCGCATCGTCGTCGTCTCAGCGCCGGGCAAGCGGTTCTCCGATGACATCAAGGTCACGGATCTGCTGATCGCCCTGGCCGAAGCGGTCATCGCCGAGCGCTCGTACGAGAGCGAACTGAGCGCCGTGGTTGGGCGTTACGCTGAGATCCAGAAGGAACTGGGGCTGGATGCTTCTATCGTGACCGAAATCGAAGCGGATCTACGTGATCGCGTCGGACGCCGCGCGGAGAACAACGCGCAGTTCATGGATGCCGTCAAGGCCTCCGGCGAGGACAACAACGCCAAGATCATCGCTCAGGTCTTCGTCAATCAAGGCATCGGCGCGCGCTACATCGATCCCAAGGACGCCGGCATGCTGCTGAGCGACGATTTCGCCAACGCCCAGGTGCTGGAGGAGTCTTTCGAGAATCTCGCGACCCTGAGGGATGAGAAGGACATTGCCATCTTCCCGGGGTTCTTCGGCTATACGAAACAGGGCGACGTCGCGACGTTTCCGCGCGGTGGTTCGGATATCACCGGCGCGATCGTGGCGGCCGCCGTCAAGGCCGACATGTATGAAAACTTCACCGACGTCGACTCGGTCTTCGCGGTGGACCCGCGCGTCCTGCCCGAGGCGCCGGCTATCAAGCTGCTGACCTATCGGGAGATGCGTGAACTGTCCTATGCCGGCTTTGGCGTGTTCCATGACGAGGCGATTGTCCCGGCCGTCCACGCCAAGGTGCCGATCTGCATCAAGAACACCAATCGCCCCGCGGCGCCGGGCACTCTGATCGTGGCCGAGCGCAAATACGAGCATGGGGAGGTCACCGGCATCGCCAGCGCCGAGGGGTTCAGCGCCATCTATCTGAGCAAGTACATGATGAATCGGGAGATGGGCTTCGGACGCCGTTTACTACAGATCCTCGAGCAAGAGCAGTTGTCCTTCGAGCACGCCCCCTCCGGGATCGATAACATGTCGGTCATCCTGCAAACGTCACCGTTCACACCGGAGAAGGAAAAGCATGTCCTGAACCGCATCCAAACGGAGCTTGAAGTCGAGGATGCGACGATTGAGCACGGTCTGGCGCTCATCATGATCGTGGGCGAAGGCATGCGCTATGCGGTCGGCCTGGCCGCCAATGCTTGCGCCGCCCTGGCCGACGCCGGCGTCAATATCGAGCTGATCAATCAGGGTTCTTCCGAAATCAGCATTATGTTCGGGGTCAAGGAACTGGACCGCAAGCAAGCCGTCCAGGCACTGGGCAAGGCGTTGCTCAAGACGACCAAGCCGCAGTGACGGTCCACCGTGGCTTGTACTGAGAATCGCCCGTATGCTCTCTGACCCGCGAGAGGATGGGTTATGGCCACGCGACGCGAACGTGTTTATGCCATGGGCAGGCGTCGACGCGCGACACTGATCGGGATAGGCGTCATCGGAGCGGCTCTGCTGGTCTGGGCCGACCGGGGTGTGTTCGTCTCTCGACGGCTTGCTCGCTCTGAGGCGAATGGAGGAACGGGCGCCCGCGATGTGGCGCGCTATCACGGGAAGAGTTTCTTTGTGACTCGGGTCGTTGACGGGGACACGCTTGACCTCGACGCCCCGGATGGCGAGCAGTTCGTCACCACAGTAAGACTCCTGGGGATCGATGCCCCCGAAGCGGGAAGCCATGACGGCCCGCCAATGTTCTACTCGCGCCAAGCCACCGACGCGGCGCGCAAACGGGTGCGGGGTGTCACTGTGATCGTATACCTTGAACAAGCCGGACGCACTCGCGGTCGCTACGGAAGGTTGCTGGCCTATATCGAAATGCCTGACGGCCGGTTTCTCAACGAAGTGTTGATCTCCGAAGGCTGCGCCTATGCCGACAGGCGGTTCCGGCACAGTTACTACCAGAAGTATCGGCAACTGGAGTCCAGCGCCCGTTCCCTGCAGAAGGGTCTGTGGCGACAAGTCTCGCGCGAACAACTGCCCACGTGGCTCCAGCGCGTGGAACCCGATCTGCTGAAGCCATGACAGAGATCCCACGAACGGCGAAGATCAGAGATCATACTCTTTGATCTTGCGGTAGAGCGTGCGCTCTCCGATGCCTAGAATCTTGGCCGCCTTCTCGCGGTTACCGTGTGTCTTGGCCAGCGTATCGACGATGGCCTGCTTCTCCAGATCATTGAGCGAGACGCCGGCCAAATTCGTCGGTGCGCTGCTGGCGCCGGTCAACTGGCGCCGTCGGGATACTTCCGGAGGCAGGTCAGGGATATCGAGTTGGGGGCGGTCACACATGACAACCATCGTACGGATCATGTTCTTGAGTTGACGGATGTTGCCCGGCCAATCATGTCCGGCGAGGATTTGCATCGCTGCTTCGGTCACACCGTTGACAGGCGAGCCGATTTCCTGGGCCGCTTCCCGGACGAAATGCTCCACCAGCGGCCCAATGTCCTCGGGACGCTCGCTCAGCGAGGGCAGGGAGATGTTCACACCCTTGATGCGAAAATACAGATCTTCGCGGAACTTCTGCTGCTCGATCAGTTCGGAAAGGCTGTGGTTGGTTGCGCTGATGACCCGAACGTCGACGGCGACCGCCTTATTGGCGCCCACCGGGAGCACCATACCGTCCTCCAGAACGCGCAACAGTTTGGCTTGCATGGTCAACGGCATGTCGCCAATTTCATCGAGAAAGAGCGTCCCCTGGTCGGCGACCTCAAAAAGGCCCTTGCGGTCCGTGTTGGCCCCAGTAAAGGCGCCCTTGACATGACCGAACAGTTCACTTTCCAGCAGCGTTTCGGTCAGGCCGGCGCAATTGACCGGCTTGAACGGCTTATGGTGACGTAGCGAATTGACATGAATTGCCCGCGCCAGAAGCTCTTTGCCCGTTCCGGAGGGGCCTTCGATAAGAACGGCTATGCTCGTCGGCGCCACGCGACGCACCATCTCAACAATGCTCTGCATCGCGGGACTATCACCGACAATCCCATCAAAGACAAAGTGGTCTTTAGCCCTTGGCGCTTCAGCGCCCCGAGCGTGGGCCACGGTAGCTTTGCGGCAGGCCTGATCGACAAGCGTGCGGAGTTGGTCGACGTCGAGCGGCTTGACGAGATAGTCGAAAGCCCCCTGTCGGATCGCTTCCTTGCAATTGTCGATGGTCGCGTATGCGGTGATCAGGATCACTTCCGTCGAGTCGCTGTTCTGCCGGGCCTCACGTAGGACGGCCAGTCCGTCGGCCTTGCCCTCCAGTTTCAGATCCGTCACGACGACATCGACGCGTTGTCGGCGCAGCATCTCGATGGCGTCTTCCCCCGTGTAGACGGCTAGCGCCTTCACCGACAACCTGCCCAGGGCCTCCACCAGACCATCGGCGTGGTCGCGTTCGTCATCCACAACCAGAACGACCGGTTTCTGTTCCGTCATTTCTCTGCCTCGTTCGTTGTCGCCTCACGGTCCGCCAGCGGCAGTTCTATCGTGAAAGACGTCCCCCTGCCCAGTTCGCTATGCACGGAAATCGTGCCGCCATGCGCTTCGACGATCTTCTTGGCCATCGCCAGGCCCAAGCCCGTTCCCCCCGAACGGGAGGAGTAGTACGGGCGAAAAATGGTCGACAACTTCTCCGGCGCAATGCCCTTGCCGGTGTCGCTGACCTGCAGCAGCGCTCGATCCCCCTGCCGGCTCGTTCGAATCATCAGTTCGCCTTCTTTGTCCGTAGCCTGCTGAGCATTGATAAACAGATTCAGCAGAACCTGCTTCAGGGTGCCCGGATCGACCCGAGACATCAGCGGCTCAGCGGCCAGACTGTGGCGCATCGTCAACGTGTAGCTATATGCCTGAGGCGAGTAGAAATCGATCATATCGCCGACCAACTCGTTCAGATCGACGGTAGCCAACTGCAGTTCCGCCTGGCGAACATAGTGAAGAAATCCATCCACGATCTGATCGAGCCGATCCGTCTCTTTGCCGATGACGGTGATCTTTCTCAGGGCGCTGGCCAATCCGTGGCTGCCTCGGTCGGAGGCTGTGCGCGTGGTCTCTCCCAGATCGATATCTTCCAGGGCCTCTTTGGCAAGCTTGAGATTGACCTTGATCGTCGAGAGCGGATTCTTGATCTCGTGGGCCAACTCGCCCGTGAGCTTGGCTAACTCCCGATCGATGTCACGTTCATGCTCCCGCCTCGCCTGCACAGAACGGTTCTTTCGGCGCCAGAGAAGCACGAGAATCGGCGCCACCATCAGGGCAGTGAGAATGACTCCGCTCAGGAACGATTTCACGCGTCTGTCACTCCGTCTCGGCCAAGCCGAGACCAAAAACACAGAGCCGAAAACCCAGGAGCCCCGGCCCCCTTGACCCGGGCGTCGGGCACTCCTGAATTTCGGCTTTCAATGGCTTGCAAAACCCGAACGGGCCAGCTGTTACTTGTCGGCCGGCTTCGGTCTCTTCTCTTCCTTAAGCCCCAACTCGGACATCGCCGCTCGTCGAGAAAGCTTGAGGCGGCCTTGCTCGTCGATCGAGATGAGCTTGACGGGGATGATATCACCCATCTTGAGGACATCATCAACGTGCTTGACATACCCCTCGCTCAGTTCGCTGACATGACAAAGGCCCTCGACGCCTGGTGCGATTTCCACGAAGACGCCGAAGTCTTTGATGGAAACCACCTTGGATTCCTTGTACAGCCGGCCAACCTCCGGCGGCTGCGTCATGGCTTCGATCAGTGCCTTGGCCTCGAGGTGGCCGTCGCCGCCGACACAACTGATGTGGACCGTGCCGTCTTCCTCGATCTCAATCGTTGTCTGCGTCTGCTCCTGCAGACCCTTGATCATCTTGCCGCCGGGGCCGATCAGCTTGCCGATGAACTCCGGATCGATCTGCACGGCGATGAGCTTCGGCGCGTATTCACTCATCTCGGCGCGTGGCTCGCTGATAACCTTATTCATGATTTCAAGAATGCCGAGCCGCGCCGTCTTGGCTCTCTCGAGCGACTCGACCATAATCTCATTGGCCAACCCCTCGGCTTTGATGTCAAGCTGAATGGCCGTGATGCCTTCGGTCGTGCCGGCGACCTTGAAATCCATATCGCCGAAGTGGTCCTCTTCGCCGAGGATATCGGTCAGCAGGACTCGGCGACCGCTGTCGTCACTGATCATGCCGACGGAGATGCCCGCCACGGCTCTGTTGATGGGGACGCCGGCGTCCATCAGGGCCAGCGAGCCGCCACAGACCGAAGCCATGGAGCTGGAGCCGTTGGATTCGGTGATATCAGAGATGAGGCGAATCGTGTAGGCGAACTTATCCGCAGGAGGACGAACGTTCTTCAGAGCGCGTTCGGCCAGCGATCCATGCCCGACTTCCCGTCGTCCGGGGCCTCGTATTGGCTTGACCTCGCCCACGGAAAACGGCGGGAAATTGTAATGGTACACGAAGTTCTCTGAGTACTCGTCCTGCAACCCGTCGATGATCTGGGCGTCGCGGATGGTCCCGAGGGTCGCACAGACCAGGGCCTGAGTCTCTCCTCGCGTGAACAGGGCCGAGCCGTGTGTTCTCGGCAATATCCCCACTTCGCACGAGATCGCTCGCACGTCGCTTTCACCTCGACCGTCGGGTCGCTTGCCCTCAAGGATCATCTTCCGCACCACATCGCACTCGATGTTGCCCAGGATCCGCTTGACGATGCCCGGATTGGCCGGCTCTTGGCCGCTGTCCTCAGCGGGGGTGCAATAGCGAGCCTTCACCTCGGCAAACAACTCGTTGACGGCGCTGTTGCGCTCCTGCTTGCCAGGGATGTTCTTGAGTTCTCGCAGTTGGTCGGTAATCTCGCCCCGGATCTTCTGATCGAGGTCCTCATCGATCTCGACCACGGGGATCACTTTCTCAACGCCGGCCTTCTGCTGGAGTTCTTCGATCATCTCGATCACTTCGCGGGCCGCTTCATGGGCCTTGACGATAGCCTCGGCGACGACGGCCTCGGGCAGTTCCTTGGCGCTGACCTCGAGCATATTGATGGCTTCTTTGCGGCCACCGACGAGGACATTGAGATCGCTCTCTTTAACCTGTTCGTGCGTCGGGTTAATGACGAACTCACCGTTGACGCGACCCAAGCGGCAGGTGCCGGTCGGCCCCATGAACGGGATCTTGCTAATCGACAGAGCGGCGCTGGCGCCGATCATGGCGACGACATCGGGGTCGTTTTCGCGGTCCGCACTCAATACGGAAGCGCAAATCTGAACCTCCTGGAAATAGCCCTCGGGGAACAACGGCCTAATGGGACGATCGATCATCCGGGCCGTCAGGATCTCCTTGGTTGTTGGTCGCCCTTCGCGCTTGATGAAGCCACCGGGGAACTTGCCGGCGGCGCTGTGCCTCTCGCGATAGTCAACACTCAGAGGGAAGAAATCGATGTCCTCGAATCTGGGAGGCGCTGTGGTTGCCGCCACAAGGACGACTGTCTCGCCGTACTGCACCAAGACAGAGCCGTGTGCCTGTCTGGCAATCCGGCCGGTCTCGATTGTTAGGGTGCGACCCCCGATTTCTCTGGAAACTGTATGAACGTCCGACATAAATACCTCACTGGTTTGTGCGTATGTGCGCCATCAGGAAGGCTGTCTTTCCTTCCACACGACCCGGTTGGGCTCATCAGAGAGGACAGAACCGGCTCGCTGCAGCGATACACAATGTTATGTTATTTCCGCAGCCCAAGGCGCGAAATGATGCCCTGGTAGCGTTTGACGTCATTGCCACGAACATACTTCAGTAGCGCCGAGCGATTGCCGACCATCTTGAGCAGACCGCGGCGGGAGGAGTGATCCTTCGGGTGGCTCCTGAGGTGCTCGGTAAGTTCGTTGATCTCTCTGGTCAGAAGCGCCACCTGCACCTCTGGCGACCCGGTATCCCCCTCGTGGGTCTCAAATTCGCTGATAACCTTGTTTTTTTCTTCTTTTGTTAGCATGTCTTCCTAAAACCCTTCTTGGTTGGCCTCTCTGGAGGCTATCTCTTCATGCAAATTATGAATCGTTTAATCTAAACGACTTGTAGCGATTTTAGCAAGCTTTTTCCCGACCTTCACGGCAAAAAACTACCTGGTCCCTTCACCTGATCGGGCTTGGGACCGGTCGTTTTGCCGAAAAAATGCCCGAGTGGTGCAGTGTAATCAGGAACCAGAATGTCTCAGACGCTACCCTTTTGGTCCAGGAAACTCTGAAGGATCTCGGCGGCGGCAAGCGCATCCAGCATGCCTCGTTTCTTGGCTTTGGGCAGTCCCGTGGCTTCGAACTTCTCCCTGGCCCCGAAACTACTCAGACGCTCGTCCTGGAAGTGGACGGGAACGGGAACGCGCTGGCCCAACTGCTGGGCGAAGGCCTTGACCTTCTTGGCCTGGGGCCCTTCTGAACCATCCATATTCAGCGGCAGCCCGAGCACAATCGCTTCAACTTCTTCCTCTTCAACGACTTGCGCTATCTTGGTGTGAATATTCTTCTGCCCATATAGGACACAGAGCGGCGAGGCGATCATCTCCGCGGCATCGCATATCGCCAGACCGGTGCGTTTGAGGCCGTGGTCTATCGCCAGATATCTCATCAGCAGTCTAGAGGAACTCCGGGCGTTTATGTGACTCGATCAGTGCCAGAAGCTCCTTGAGGCGCTCGGCCTGCCCGGCGTGACAGACCAGTGTGGCGTCCGGCGTATGGGCGATGATGATATTCTCAAGCCCGATCGCGGCGATGAGATGCCCCCGATCTTCGGTCACGATGATATTGTCTTTGCAGTCGAGCAACTCACTGGCCCCGGCCACCACGATATTGTTGCTGTCGTCGGACTGGACGATATCGGCCAGCGCCGCGAAAGATCCCAAATCCAGCCAGCGACAATCGAGTTGAATGGCGTGGACCTGGGGCGCCCGCTCCATGACGGCATAGTCAATGCTGATTTTGGGCAGTTCCGCGAAAGCCTTGGCCAGCACGCTCTCCTGCTCGTGGGTGTCCCAAGCGGCGGCGATGCGACCCAGCGGCCCGACCGTTTCCGGAACGAATTCGGCCAGGAGGCGCGTAATCGTCCGAGCCTTCCAAACAAACATGCCCGAATTCCAGGAGTATTGGCCACTTTCGATGTATTGCCGAGCCGTTTCCTGGTCGGGTTTCTCCTTGAAGGCCTCGACCGGGAGAACGGGATTCTTCGACGATGGGCCCTCCGGCGCCGGCCCGCACTTGACATAGCCCAACTGCGTGCTGGCGAAGGTCGGCTTGATCCCGAACGTGACCAGTGCCTCCGGATGCCCATCGACGAACTGACAGGCGTCTTTCAAGGCGCTCTGGAGCACCTCGGCCGGCTTTATGAGCTGGTCGGCCGTTACGACGGCCATCGTGGCCTCGGGATCGTACTTGGCCAGAACGGTGGCGGCCAATCCTATCGCCCCGGCGGTATCACGTACGGTGGGCTCGGCGATCACGTTGCCTGACGGCAGCCCGGGCAGTTCCTCGCGGACCAGGTCGACATAGCCGGCGTTGGTCAAAACGACAATGTTGCGTATGTCAAAGACCGGCTTGAGCCTCTCAAAGCAGCATTCGAGCAACGTCTGACCATTGAGGAGTTTCAGGACTTGCTTGGGGCGCTTCTGGCGACTGAGCGGCCAGAGCCGCTTTCCAGTGCCACCGGCCATGATCACTGCGTAGTTCATCCTTGGAACCCTCTATCTTGACGTTCAGCAGACCTTGTTCACTGCATTCTTATGCGAGCCACGATATCCGAGGGGATTCTAGCATAACCAACGGAAATCACAACATCCGATCGGTCACCTCAGGGTTCATGATCGCGGAATTCCACACCCTGGCCGGTTACGTCAGCCGCACGGCAATCGGCGTGGTGGGGCTCCCGTCAAGGGCGAATTGGCCTGTATGTCGCCGATCGCCCTGTTGAACAGTGACCTCGTATTCGCCAAGGAAGCCCTGGAACTTAACCTTGCCGCCCGGCGTGGACCTCGCATCGACCCGAGTCCACCATTTGCTTTTGATGAGGTCGTGCAGCCGTTCATAGGCGGGCTTGGGCGACATGTCATCGCGTATCAGACCGGCGGGCGCACCCTGCCAGGCATTCTGGTCGGTGAAATCCCACCACGTGATGGCCTCGACGGCTGGGTGCGAGAAGAGAACGGTGTAGAACTCAGCGACGCACTTGGCTTGGTGTTCTTCGCCTTCGGCCGTTGTGACCCAAGCGGGAGCCTGCTTGGGCCCCGAGACCACGGTTGCTTCCGTGAAATGCAGCGGCCTGCCGAACCTGGCGAAACGCTCGCAGACCGCCCAGGTGCGGCCGGCGCCCCAGTAGCGACCGTGCATGTGCGATTGGATACCGACAACGTCGTAGAGCGGTCGGCGCGCGTCATCAACCAACTTCGAAATGACTCTGTCGGCATAGGCCGGGTCCGTCCGATAGTCGTTGATCAGCAGCGTCGCCCGGGGGTTGGCTTGCCGCGCTCTCTTGAAGGCCATGCGGACATACGGCTCGACGCCCATCGCCTTGATCGCCCCCGTTAACAGCGGAGCGCGTTCCTTGGGCTCCTTGCGGTCGTAGTGGGTCGCCTCGTTGACGACATCCCAAATGTCGACATCGTCCTTGAACCGTCTGACGCAGCGTTCGATGCGTTCGAGTTGCAGTCGTATGATCTCCTCAGGCGTTCCCTGCAACCACGGGGGATCGGCCCAGTTCCAGGCGAGGGGATGGCCCTTCGTCGTTACGTGATGGGCCTTGCACCAGCGAACGATTTCTTCCGTCCTCTCGTCCTGGGGCGCGCCCTTGCGACGTTCATAGTCCCACCAATAGAACGGGAGCGTGGCGAAATTGAGCAGTTCGGCAAAGCGATTCGCGTACGCTGCGTTGTGGTCGGTGGTTCGGCAACGGCCCAGCTTGAAGATGTTGCATCCGAACAGGAATCTATGTCGCCTTTGGCAGATCCGGACTTCCACGTCCGGCGCCAGGTCTTGCCCATCCGGAGTCGTGATCCTGAGTTGAGCACTTCCCATGCGATGCTGCTGGATTCGCCTCTCGGCCTGGCCGAGAATACTCTCGTCGCCTTCGATTTCCGTACCTTGACTGGCAGCGGAGATATAGGGCGCGGCCAGAAGACTCGTCCCGGTGGTTACGGTTCCATGCAGAAACGCTCTCCGATTGATTCGTCTGACCATCTCCGTCTCCTCTAAGAAGGCGCTGCAGAGGTTGCTTACGGTGCCGTGAGATGGGCGTATTGTAGGAGGAGCGATTTGGTCTGTCCAGTGTTGAAGTCGACCGTCACGACGCTGTTGGCGCCCATGTCGACGAATTTCTTTACGCGGCCCAGTCCAAAGGTCTTGTGTCGGACAAGCTGACCAGGGGCAAAAGGCGGAGGGTCCTTCTTGGCCGTTTGTCGGAGGGGAACGGTCGAGGAACGGCTGGATCGCCCCGGGGAACTGAACGTCGCCGGCCCACCGCAGGGCTCCTCGTCCTCCGACGACATGAATCCCGGGCCCAATTCGAACAGGAACGGGGACGCCACCGTGCGCAGGAATTGTCCCCGAACGGTCCGGTACCGGGCGTAACTGATGTACAGATTCGTTTTGGCGCGCGTGACGCCGACGAAGAAGAGTCGGCGCTCCTCCTCCAATTCATCGGAATCGCCCGTACCACGCTCGTGGGGAAGCAGCCCATCCTCCAGGCCGATCACGAAAACATGCTCGAACTCCAGGCCCTTGGCGGCGTGCAGGGTCATCAGCGCCGCCCGTTCGCTGGTGGCCTCATAGGCGTCAGTGTCACTGAACAGTGCGATCTGCTGGAGGTAGTCGATCAGTGCGGGCTCCTCGGCCTGCTGATCGTAGGCGGCCGTGGCGTTGATCAATTCGCTGACGTTCTCCAGTGCATCCTGGCCTTCCTGGCCCGTGCCCTGGAAGGTTTTCTCGAGCCCTGACTCGCGGAAGACCCGCTCGGCCAGCGGCGCGACCTTCCCCTCCAGTTGTTGTCCGAGCTTCTCCATCATCCGCACGAACACCGCCAGCTTGGTCTTGGCGGCGTTGCCCAGTGTCGTGATGTGATCGACCCGTTTGAGCGCCTCGAAGAACGAGAGGCCATGATCGGCCGCGAAAGCTCGGGCTCGATCCACGGTGACCTTGCCGATACCGCGCGTCGGCGTATTGATGATGCGCAGCAGAGCAATCTCGTCGGCCGGGTTGGCCAGTGCTTTGAGGTAGGCCAGCAGGTCGCGGATCTCTTTGCGATTGTAGAACTCGACCCCGCGCACCACCTGGTAGGGAACCCGATGCCGGACGAACGCCTCTTCCAGGGCGCGACTCATCGCATTGACGCGGTAGAAGACGGCAATCTCACTGGGCCGGACATTCTGATCGAGCAGGCTCTCCACCTGCCGCGCGACGGCGTCGGCCTCCTGGGATTCGTCCTCATAGCTCTCGACAACCACCTTGCCCTCGTCCGTTCGAGTCGGAACCAGTCGCTTCTGCTTGCGATTCTCGTTCCGCGAAATCAGTGTATCGGCAGCCTTCAGAATGGCCGCGGTGCTCCGGAAATTCTCCTCCAGTTTGACGACGACCGCCTCGGGCCAGTCCTTCTCGAAGGCCAGAATGTTGCGAATATCGGCGCCGCGCCAGCGATAGATCGACTGGTCCGGGTCGCCCGTGGCGCAGATGTTGCCATGCCGCAGCGCCAAGGCCTTGGCCAGTCGGTACTGGGCATGGTTGGTGTCCTGGTATTCGTCGATGAGCAGAAACTTGAAGCGATCCGACAGTTCCCCGCAGACATGGGAATCCGTCTCCAGCAGGAGCGCGACCTTCATCAGCAGGTCGTCGAAGTCCAGGCCATTGCGCTCGGCCAGGAGTTTTTGATACTTCGTGTAGACCTGTGAGAGCGTCTTCGAGAAGAAGTCTGTCGCATCGGCCGCAAAGGTATCCGCGTCGATCAGTTTGTTCTTCAGCGTCGATATCGCGTTGAGCATGCGGGCGGGCGGGAAATTCGAGCTGTCCAGGTGACAATCCTTGACCGCCTGCTTGATGCAGCGACTCTGATCGGCCGAGTCGTAGATACTAAAGCTCGGCTCGATTCCGGCCGCGGCCGCATAACGGCGCAGAATCCGGACGCACATCGAATGAAACGTGCTGATATGCGCGTTGCCCGAGGCGCCCAGCGCGGCGGCCCGTTGGCGCATCTCCTCAGCGGCCTTGTTGGTGAAGGTGATCGCGCAGATGTTGTACGGCCTGACGCCCGCTTCGACCAGCGCCGCGATGCGGGAGGTGATGACGCGCGTCTTGCCACTGCCCGGTCCGGCCAGAACGAGTAAAGGCCCTTCGTGATGAGAGACCGCTTTCCTTTGCGACGGTGTCAGTTGGTCCAGAAGTGTGTTTTGCATGCCCGAAGCCAGATGCCTCTTAGTTAGTTACCCTGTCGTTCCTCCGCCCGTTGGCGAAATTCGGCGTCGGTCTGCTCCAACTCCTTGAACAACTCGGGCTTCTCCACCTCGATACGACGCATCAGGTTATCGAGGATGTACGGCGGATAAGCCCCGCTGTAGTAGAACTGACCAAACGCGAAGTATTTTAACTCGCGCATGGAGGGCAAGTCAACCCTGTACTCCGGCTCAAGCTCGTTGTTGTAGTGGTCGTAGACCTGCTGGGCCATCGTCTCGCGTCCGGCCGCAGCGTCATCGTCGCGAATGGCATAGAGGCGGTATCCCTCCATCAGCAGAAAGACAATCTGTTCCCGAGCGTCGTCGATCCCGATGCTCTGGATTTCCTCGCGAAAACGGTTCGTTACATACTGCTCGAGCGAAACACTGAAATCGATGATGGGGTAGAGTTTGCGCAACTGGTTGTAGATCTTCAGGGCCTCCCCCTTCAGGCCGGCCATGTAGAACGACAAGACGGCGTTCTTGAGCATGTTTCGGTGCCCATTCTGCCACGTGATGATTCGACCGCGGTCACCTTTGTACTTTTCCAGAATCGCCATCAACGCCTTGTTGTAGGAGTCGAAGATGCGCAGGTCCGGTCCCAGGAAGATATCGCGCCGCATACGCACCATGTTCGGTTCGGCGCCCCCGGCCTCCTCCGGCAGAGGCTCGGCGCGACCCTGCAGGATCATGATCTTGCCATGGCGGAAGAGATTCTGCAGGCTGTGGGCCACAATGCGATCGGTGTTGGTCTCGTACGTGGTAAGATCGCGGTCCTGGATAGCGCTGGCCACCTTCAGGCCCTTGACCGCCCAATAGATCGCGTGACTATCGGGATGCCGCCAATCCAGGGGTAGATGGGTGTTCGGATCGCTGAAGTCAACGGGGCCATGCGTCCGGTTCACCTCGCGCATCAACGCCAGGTCCAGCTTCCAGATGCGCCGCAATTCATGGGCTTTGGCGAAGATATCAAACTGCTTAAGGGCTGTTGTTCCCCGGTAGCGATCGATGACCTCGCCGGCCTCCGGTTTGAATCGCTGTGGGTTCAAACGCAGCATAATGTAGTTCGGCAAGAATTCTCCGTCGGAGGCAAAAGCTTCGTCGGCACCGCGCAGCGCCTCAATGAAAGGCGCCAGATTCGGATCGCCGGCAACCTGCTCCCAACGCTCGGGGGCGCGCACCAGGGCATCGTAAAAGGCGCTATCCTCGGGGCCAAGTTCATTGTCACGCGACCAAAGAAGCGGGCCGATCTCTGCCGCCATCTGGAGTTTGTAGTATTTGTGGGCATCGTCAGAGACGCCGCCCATCTTGTGCTGAAAGATTCGCGCCAGTTCTCGGTAGAGTGCAATGGACTTGGGATTCGTCGGAATGCCCTTATCGCGCAATAGCTCGTAGCCATTTTTCACCCAGCGCCAGCGCTGGTCGGGTTGGGAGGCTGGGATCGCGACCGAGATATTGTAGGCCATGTTCCAGGCATGGAACTCCCAGACCGCCGCAAAGCGAGGTTGGAGCGTCGTAATCCACTTGGCCAGTTGCAGCGCATCGAAAAACTGTCCCTCTTCCTTCAGCTTGTCGGCCCGCATCCAGAGGATATCGACCACGAGGCCGCGAAAGGCCCCCATCGCCACCGTCGCAAACGCCAGGGAGGGAGGTGCGTTCTCCAGAGGGGCGTTGGTGACCAGGCCCATCTCCTGTCGTTGCGCATTGATATAGTCGAGCTGCGCCCCGGCCAGATACAGCAATCCGCCGGCGACCGTCAGGCAACTGACCACAATTAAGATATCACGTCCACGCATACTTTATTTCTTATCTCTGACGAGAGGCGACAGTCACGCGCCTCTCTGACTCATTCGAAATCCTTGTTTATGGAACCGGCGTCAGATAATGATCTTGGCGAGTTCTCGAAAACTGAAAATGATCAAGCTCAAGACCAGCAGCAGGAACGCCTTGATGCACACCATCGACAGCACGACGCTTCCGAGGAACGACCAGCTCAGCAAGCGTCCGGGCACCAGGAACTTCGATGGGTTGTACTTGTCGAAACGGGGCAACAACTGAACGACCGCCTCGATGGTATATGAGTAGATAATCCCGATATTCTTGCCCATCAAATCGAACGATTCCAGGATGAAGCCGCTGACGGTGCCGGTCGCGAAGATCACGAGGCAGAACAGGATGGCCACGGGAAAAGAAAGGAAACTCGCCGCCAGCACGCCCAGGACCGCCAGAAAGATGAGCCGACACAGAATCACGAGCGTTGCCCGGATGAAGTTGGCCGTAAACGAATCGGCTTTGTACAGGACCTCCAGCCCGTCTTCCAAGGGGAAGAGCACGACCGTTCGATTCAGCGGTGGGTTGAGATACCCGATCGCCAGATATCCATCCTCTGCGACCACATCGGCCCGGACCTCGATTTCTCTGAACGCCCTGACAGGGTCCTTGCGATCTTCGGGCCAGACCGGAGTCTTGATTTCGGTCCCATACCGCATCTGCCGCAAGTCGCCTATCTGCCAACGGCCGTAGACTTGCCCATCCGCCGGGTTCTCGGCGACATCGTATTTGAAGCGTATGTAGAGGCTCTCGTTGGGCCCCAGCGGCTTGACGTTTTCAAACTCCCAGAGCACGCCCTGCCCGACCGCCGCAGCCCGTTTCTCCAGTCGCTTGCGAATCGTCAGCTCCTTGAGGATTTCCTGCTGCGACAGCGTCTGATACACCTGCTTCAACTGGTCCTTCTTTTCCTCATAAAGCGTCCTGACCTCTTCGCTAACGTCGATCACAGGAGGCACGAGACTGGCGCGGGCCGTATAAAACTCGCTATTGACCTGGGCGATCTCGCCCTCAGGGGCATCGTAGAATCTGGGCAACAGCATAACCATGGCGTACACCGTGCCGGCAAAGATCACCAATAGCACGATATCCAATACCACAACGCCCAGCAGCTTACCGAGAATGAACTGATGGCGACGGATCGGTTTGGTCGCCACCATGTAGATCTGGCGCCCCTCGATGTCACTGGTGATTGTGTACGTGGCGACGATGATCGTCAGCAGGCAGAGCAGAAGGCTGGTCAGCGAGAGTCCATAGCTGAGAAACGTCTGGAGTCGCCCCATAAGGGTGCCGTCACCGCTGGCGGTCAGCCCCATAACCGGCAAGAGCACGAGCAGGAGGACGATAAAAATAACCGCCACCTTCATGCGTAAGGCTTGCCGAATGGTGTTTCTCGCGACGGCCCAAATCCTACCCATCGCCGGACTCTCCGTCTTTCTCTGGCTCTTGCGGGGATGACGTCGTATCGTCCTGCGTCGCGGAGCGGCCTGTCAGCGCGTCCAGCACGTTCTTCTTCACCTCCGGCACCTCCGCCGGCTGGGGCGCTCCCGGTTTCTCCACAGGGGCAACCTGCTCGGTCTCAGGCTCTGCCTCGGGTGCGACGAGTTCACCGAGCAAATCCTGGTCGCCTTGCGGCCCAGTCACCCCAGCAGGCTCGACGTGCTCTGTCTCCGGGGCAACCGCAGGGGTCTGCTCGGCCTCCGATGTCGAAACCAGTTTGTCCAGGATATTCCCCTGAGACTTCTCGGCGGTGAGGAACTCGCCGATGTCCGTGGTGCTTACCGCGCCGCTGGTGGGCTGGGATTGCTGTTGCGCCTCAACGACCGTGTCGATGAAGAACGTTTCGAGTTTCTCCATGGGGGCGGTGATCTCACAGTCGACCCCTTCCTCATCGAGAATCTGCTGTATTTTGCCGATGGCCTTGTCACTCACTGCACCCATGGTGATCTGCCGCTTGTCAGCCTGTCGAAGAAGGTCGCCCACACGTCCTTCCGACTGGACCTTGCCGCCGTAGAGAATGGCAATCCGGTCGCAAACATCTTCAACATCCGCCAGAAGATGACTGCACAGCAGGATGGTCTTGCCCCGCTCGGCTAATTTCAGGATGAGGTCCTTGATCTGCCGGGTTCCGATCGGGTCCAGGCCGGTCGTGGGTTCATCGAGGATCAACAAGTCCGGATCATTAATCAGCGCCTGGGCCAGGCCGATGCGACGGGCCATTCCCTTGGAATACGTACCCACCGGGCGTCTGGCCACGGCCTTGAGCCCCACCATCTCCAACAGGGCTTCGATTCTCATCTTGCGTACATCAGGGGCCAGGCCGAACAGCCGGCCATAGAAATCGAGCGTCTCCCGGGCGTTGAGGAACCGATACAGATAGGACTCTTCGGGCAAGAATCCGATGCGAGCATTGATCTTGGGATCGGCGCCCTGGCCCCCCAGCAACAAGGCATGTCCCTTCGTCGGATGCAGCAGCCCGAGGAGCATTTTGATGGTGGTGGTCTTGCCCGACCCATTGGGTCCGAGCAGACCGAAGACCTCGTTCGGCCGAATCTTGAGATTCAGATCATCAACGGCGTAGACCTTCGCCCGACCCCACCAATCGGAAAAGATCTTCGTCAGCGAAATTGTCTCAATGGCGTAGTCCATAACTCACTACAGGCAATCCAAATGAATATCAACGGCCGGGAGAAATCTCCGGTAGCCTCCTCATCTCGGCAAGAACCATCAGGCCACATGCGGCTCATGATCGAGGTCTTCGCCCTCGCGCACCAGCCGGGCACTGTTGAAGACCACCACCAGCGAACTGGCGAAATGCAGGAAAGCCGCCACACCCGGCGGGACGAATTTCGACAGGGAAATGCCGAATACGATAAAGGCAATACCAAAACCCAGATTCAGGTTAATCACGCGTCGCGTCTTGCGTGAAATGTCCACGAGGAAGGGAATGCGCCGTAGGTCGTCGTTCATCAGAGCGATCGAGGCCGAATTGATGGCGACATCACTGCCGGCGGCGCCCATCGCAATCCCCAAGTCGCCGGCCGCCAGAGCCGGTGCGTCGTTGATGCCATCGCCCACCACCACAACGGTATGGCCATCGCTCTTGATTTTCTCGACGATCGCCAGCTTGTCCTGAGGCAGACAATTGGCGCGGAAATCGGTGCAGCCCAGTTCGGCGGCGACGCGATTGGCGACCTCGTTGCGATCGCCCGTCAGCATCGTCACACGTTTGATCCCCATATCCATCAGTTCCTTGACCGCCCGGCTCGCCTCGGGTCGCGTCTTGTCCTGCAGCCCGATCCAGCCGATGCAACGAGAATCCTTGGCGACATAGAGCGTGCTGAATCCCTGCTCTTCGTGCAGCGCGGGATCGGAGACACCGCTGAGATCAACCTTGTTTTCCTGCAGGAACATCTCCCGGCCCACTCGGATCGTCGCACCGTCAACGGTGGCGGTGACCCCCTTGCCGGGCGTCTCTTCAAACTTCTCAGCGGTCGCCAGGGAAAGATTGGCCTCTTTGGCCACTTCCTGCAGCGCTCGTGCCGCGGGATGCTTACTCATCATCTCGGCGGCCGCGGCCTGGGCGAGCAGTTCGCCCGGCTCGATGCCTTCTGCCGGTGTCAGCTTGGTGACATAGAGTCGGCCGGTCGTGACCGTACCGGTCTTGTCGAACACCAGAGCCGTCATCTTGCCGGCCACTTCGAGGTCCGCGACGTTCTTGACGAGAACCCCAAGCCGGGCGGAGGCCGAAATCGCGGCAACCATCGCTGTCGGGGTCGCCAGAATGATCGCACACGGGCAGGAGATCACGAGAATGGTGATCGCCTGATCGACGTTGCGCGTGAAGAACAGGACGATTGCGGCAATCATCAGGATGGTGGGGACATACCACTTGATATAACGATCGATAATCCGCATGATCGGGATTTTCGTGTGTTCGGCCTCCATGATCAACGACTGCACCTTGCCCAGCGTCGTGTCCTGGCCAGCCTTGGTCACGCGAATATCCAAGACGCCGGTCAGGTTACTGGTGCCGGCGAAGACCTGCATCCCGGGGACTTTGTCCACTGGCAGGGATTCACCCGTAATGGTCGCTTCGTTGACCGAACTGAGTCCGCTTTCGACTTCGCCATCGGCCGGGATGTTGTCGCCGGGACGAACGCGGACATGGTTACCCTTTTTCAAATCGCTGACTTTGACCTCTCGCTCCTTGCCCCCCTTCTCGAGCAAGTTGGCTCTTGTGGGCGTCAGCTTGATCAGTGATTCGATCGAGGCGCGGGCACCCAGAGCCGTCCTTGTCTCGACCAGTTCGCTCAGGAGCATGAAGAAGCCGATGAGTCCGGCCGGAACATACTCGCCGGTTGCAAAGGCCGCCACGATGCCGAGCGCCGCGAGTTCATCCATATGGGACTCGCCGCGAATCAGGCTGATGATCGCATGCACGACAATCGGCGTGCCCAACAGCAAGGCCCCGAGCATAGCGAACAGTTGCGTGTTGAAACTGTCGCCGCCGTAGAAGAGCCGTCCAATGCCGCTGTTAATTAGGAGAACTCCCCCAGCCAGAGTGCCCAGAAGGGCCAGGCTGACCCGCAACTGTTTGCCACGAGTCTCTTCGGCCGCCACGTCTTCCTGAAAGTGTAGGTGCTGATGCGCCATAGTTTCGTTCTCGTGTCCCTGTCTTGTGGCTGCTCGACGCGCCGTTCCGCGAGCAAGGCCTTGGTTCCAAGTCTCTCTACCTATTCAACCTGTTTCGGTTTGAGGGAAGGATCTCTGTTCACCAGGATTCTGATTTCCTGGCCCTTCAAATTCGTCGAAGGCTGTAGAATAAACTTCTCGTCAGCGTTTTGAAGCACTTGCTCAATGGTGTCCAGGTAAAGCCGCTGCGTCACCAATTCGGGCCGTTTGCGGAATTCCGGCAGGATGCTCTTGAGGTAATTCGCATTGGCCTTGGCGGCCTCGACGACCTTGGTGCGATAGGCCAGGGCCTGGGCCAGGGTGTCCTGAGATTGGCCGGCGACCTGTGACCAGAGATAGGCGAGTTGATCCGTATCGGGGTCGTCCTTCATCAATTCCTGGTACAGCGGTTCGGCCACTTGTCCGCCCGTGTCCGTGAGCGTTTGCTCGGCGTAGGTTCGAGCCTCACTGATGGCCTGCTGACTCGTCTGGCTGGCGGTGAAGTAGGCCTCGAAGGCCTCGTTGACCTGCTTGGGCCACTCGACGTCCACCAATTGGACGGAGGTAACCCGGACGCCGCTCTCGATGAGATTCAACTGTCGCTGAATGAGTTGCCTGACGTATCGCGGGATCGTGTCCCGACTCTGAAGCGCCTCGTCGATGCTATACTGGACCATCGCGGTCGCCACGGCGTTCTCGACCACGCTGCGCAGCAACGGCGTGGTGCTCTCGATCATCACGTCCTCGTACACCTCGCCCGGGTCGAGGTCTTCGACGTAGACGTTGGTGAAGAACTTGCCGATATTGTCTATCTGATACTCAACTTCCCACCGGCTGTGAACGATGTTGTAATCGCTGCCATCCGTATCGAGCATGTGCCCTCGCGCCGAGGGAGTCCGCCCGGCAGCAACGCCGGTTGTCTGTTTCTCACTCCGCGTGAGGCAATACCCCTCCCGGATGGGATTGAGCTTGTCACGCACGATCCGTCGGGGCTTGGGCCCGTCTCCCAGAATGTCATTGCGCGTCTGCTCATACCAGAAGCGGTCCACCGTCAGCTTGATCTGTTTCTTGACGGGGATGCGAACGATCTCACCGATGGGATAGGGAAAAACCCAGTGCCAGCCGTGATCGAGCACTCGTGCTTCACCGACCCCGGAGATCTTGCCGAACGTCAGGCCCAGGGCCTGTTCGTTGGACCCCACCGTTCGGAAGCCGGACGCCAAATAGGCTACGACCAGCACGATCATGATCACTTTCAGGATGACAAAGCTGATGCCCAACGCCTCGGACAGGGACCGCTCCGCCGCATCCACATGCTTCGGCTCGGCCTCGTCGTGATCGGCGTGCCCGATATGTCTGTGTCCGTGCTCGTGTCCGTGTTTATCTGCCATAGGTCCTCAACCACATGTTCACTGTGTCCCGACTTACCGGGAGACTAGTTCTGCACCTCAATCGAAGGCATTTCGCGCAGATACTTGAAGGGCTCCACATCGGCCGGGATGACAATTGTCGCTCGGTCCTTCAGCGTGGCCAACAGCGCTTCAAGATCGCGCAGGAACATCGCCAGTTCGGGAGCCGCCTCCAGCATCTCGTAGTATTGCGCCGCCTCGGCGTCCCCTTGGCCGCGAATCGCCTTGGCCCGCCCTTCAGCGGCGGCCAGCAGGGCCGTCTTCTTGGCGTTGGCATCCGTCTTGATCTTGGTGGCTTCGGCGTTGCCCTGGGCGATTGTCGCCTCGGTGCGACGTTGACGGTCCGCCTTCATCCGCTCGAATACGTCGGCGGTGACATCCTCGCTAACCTTCAACTGCTTGATCCCCACGGTCTTGATCTCGATGCCGTAGTTTTCCAGAACGGGCACCTTAAGATCTTTGACCATCTCCATCTGAATCTGGTCGAACTGGATCTTGTCGGGATCGCTGTTGACAAACTCACCGAAAATGTGCTGGCCGATCACGCGTCCCAGCGTATCGTTGATCCGGCTCCTGAGGGTGTCCTCAGCGACGCCGACGGTCTGGACGGCATTGAGAAACTTGAGGGGTTCGGCGACCCGCCACACGATGTAGGGCTTGACAATGATGGGGACCGCTCCTTTCGTCGGCGTCTCGACAAACTCACCCTCGAGAACCCTCAGACGAGAGTCAAACCGGTGCACGCGCTCGATCGGAGCCGGCCACTTCCACGCCAACCCGGGCTCGGTCTTCTCTCGGACCGGGGCGCCGAAGCGCGTCACCAGGACCGACTCGGTCTCGCGGACCTGAAACATCACCAAGTACACAGCCATGATGATAAAGATCACGGCGATCAATATGGGAATGGCTACGTTCTTCATTACGGATTGCTCTCCTGTGGTAAACTGCCAAATTCCAACAAGCCGCTCTTCGCCTTGTCCTGAAGGTCGACAATGACGACCTGTGTATCATTCGGATCGGTGGCGACCACGAACTTTCGTATGCCCGCCAGCGCCTCTTCCAAAGCCGCCAGACGCTGCTCGCGCTTGTAGATATTTGGCGCGGCCCGATACGCTTTGACCTGCCCGGCGAAACGCTTGCCCGTGGCCTCAGCCAACGTCGCCTTCTCGAAGGCATAGCTTTGGGCTTCTCGAAGGGTCTTAAAGATCTCCCCCTTGGCCTCGGCAAACATGGTGTCAAGCTCTTTGCCGAGTCGTTCCACGTCTTCGCTGCGGCCGGCGGATTGCGCCTCCTGGTAGGCGGAGGCTCGATCGGCCAAGTCGTAGGCTTTGGTCACGGACCCTATGAGCGTTGTCAACGTCCTGTTGCGCTCGGCTTCGGCCTGCAGCACGAGCGCCTGTCGCTTCTGCACCGCCCCGATCACCGCTTGATAATCCGGCCCGACCTCCGGCGGCGGGTGAATGCCCTGGACACCGAGGAAGACCAATTCAATGCCAAGTCCGTGTTCGTCGGCGGCCGCTTGAACGCGCTGCGAGAGGACCTCCTTGGCCCGCGTCCGACCCGCCCCGAAAAGGCTCTCGAGCGCCACTTCTCCCGAACCCGCCTCGTCCACTTCCACGCGAGCGCTGGCGGCAAACTTGGCCAACTCCTGATAGCAAATCGCTTCCAGAAGTCGCCCGGGGTCATTGTGACCATACATATACGTGTAGAGATCCTTAATCCGGTACTGAATCGGAATGTTGGTCTTGACCAGACTGACGGGAACGGCCCCTTCGCCCAGGTCCTCCCCGGTGAACTCACTGGCGACCAGGACACTGTGTTCTTCCTCGTAGTGGCTCTGGCCCCACAAGAGCGACTCGGCCGCGACGCGTCCCGTCTTGGGATCGATCTTCGGGGTGTAACCCACGTAGAGTTCCAAAATGTCCTTCGTCGGGTGTATGCGGGCGATGTCGATGGGCCAGGGGAGCTTCAGGTGAATCCCCGGTTCGATGCAGCGGACCTGACCGGCCTTGGTCAGCGGATCGCCGAAACGTTCGATGATCGCCTCTTCATTCGGCTCGATCACCACGATGCAACTGGCCAGATACAGCGTTATCGTTGAGAAAAGGACCAGCGAAACGATGGCTTTTTCGAGCAGTTTGTAGAACCAGGTTTCGGAGACTTTGAAGCCGAATTGGTAATCGATGGCGGCCGCTGCACTGTGAACGATGCCACCCGGCTCATTGATGACGCCCAGCAAACGACTGTCGAAAGCCGCTCGGCTGTACTGCCCTCTGAGACGGGGGCGATAGATGTCGAATACCGTGTTGAGCGCCGTCTCACCACCAATAATAATCATGAGAACGGGCACAACGTACGCGATGATCTCGATTGCGGCGCCGAACTGGAAGTGGACGCCAGCCAAGCTAAGCGCCACCGCAAAACACATCACTGCGGTGCCGAGCAGGAAGCTGCCGCCGGCCCGCAGTGGCTTCCAGGGCAATTCGACCGACATGCCTGTGGCATAGCGGGACATCAGAAAGCTGACAAAGGCAACGGCCGCCGTGACGATGGCACAGACCAGCGGTTGCTGGGTCGCGCCGGGCAGGGCTGCGCTGAACGCCTTGACCAGATATAGCCCGATGGCGATATTATATGCTGCGATCAAGGCGCCGAAGATAGGAACAAACCACTTCTCGAGCAGATCCAAACGCCGTTGGGCGGCCGCCAGGAGGGTCGCCCTTTCGCCTTTTCCCTCAAACAGAGCCGCAGCGCCTTTGTCCTCGGCCAACTGACTCATATCCAGCTTTTCTTGTTCCGCCAGGCTCCGTTGATGGAACTGAATGGCGAGAACCAACCAGACCAGGGCCGAACCGAGGAACTGCCAGGCTACGGCCGAAATCGCAAAGAAACCACTCCATCGTCCGAAGATAGACGTGAGACCAAAGAATATCAGACACAAGACCAAGGAGGTCCAGGCCACTTGCTCGGGGCGTTTGGAGGATGTTGTCATTGCTTGCTTCGACTCCCAACAGCGAACAAATATTGCCTCTTCCAGTATCTACATTATCAGAGGGTGTTACCCTTTACAAACAGGAAGTCGTGTACTATAACACCAGAAGTCAGTGTCGTGTAGTGACAATAGCCAAAAAATTATGTTTGACTCACCTGCCTGTTCCGCGACACGAACAACAATGGAGCGCCGCGACGAAAAATGCGTAAACTACTCACGATCGCCAAGAACACGTTTGTTGAAACCCTGCGTCAACCCGTCTACGCCGTCATCATTGGGTCGGCCCTGCTGCTGTTTTTGCTAAGCCCATCTTTGGCCATGTACACGATGGACGATGACAACAAGCTGCTTCGTGAGATAGGGCTGTCTACGCTCTTCTTGACGAGCTTGTTCGTGGCAATCTTCTCCGCTTCCGGTGCGGTGGCGGTCGAGATGGAGAGCAAGACGATTATGACGGTGCTGACCAAACCCGTCCGACGTCCCATATTCATCATCGCCAAATTCTTCGGAGTCGTCGGGGCCGTCGCGGTCGCTCACTATCTCTGCACGATCGCCCTGCTGATGGCCATTCGACACGGTGTTCTCGAGACGGCCTCCGACACGCATGACTGGACCGTGGTGGGCACGGGCGTGGTTATCGTGGTCCTAACGTTCTTGTTCAGTGCATTCTTCAACTACACCTACGACTGGAAGTTCTCGTCGACCGCCACCATCGTCGCCGCGATTCTTGCCACATTTGGCATCGCGTTCCTGTCGTTCATCGATCGCCACTGGCAATTCCATCCGGCAGAGAACGGCATCAACGCCCTGGACATCTACGGCTCGGTCCTGCTATTCCTGGCGGCGGTGATCATTGCGGCTCTGGCAGTGGCGATTTCCTCGCGGTTCAATATCGTCATTACGCTCTCGGCGTGCGTGGGGCTCTTCTTGCTCGGTCTGACCAGCGATTACATCTTTGGACGTTTTGCTGCAACGCACCTCTGGGCGCGCGTTGGCCGCGCGCTGGTCCCCAATTTGCAGGTCTTCTGGATTAGTGACGCCATCTACGAAGGCAGTGTGGTTCCGCTGAAATACATCTTCGTCAGTGGGATGTACACCCTCTGCTATACGACGGCTATCCTGGCCCTGGCGGTGGCGTTGTTTCAGAGACGGCAGGTCGGCTAAGGAAGGTCTGAGGCGTCTTCACGAACTTGCGGGGATGGTTTTGACCACGGCGATCTCATCGCATTCCTGCTGCTTTGGACAACGGGCGCAGTCGCTCCAGACCTTCATGGGTAGATCCTCTTTCTCAATGAGACTGAACCCAACCCTCTTGAAGAATTCCGGTTCCAGCGTCAGAGCGAAGACCCGGGGCACGCCAAGGCGGCAGGCCTGCTCGATCGCAGCAGCCACCAGGGCCCGGCCGATCCCTCCGCCCTTGTGGTCCGGGGCCACGGCCAAAGACTTGATTTCCGCCAGGTCCGACCAGATGATCTCCAGGGCGCAGCACCCAACGACCGCGCCGTCCGCCTCGGCCACACAGAACATCTGAAGGTTTTCATAGACCTCGACCAACGGGCGAAAGAGCATCTTGTCACGCTCGGCATAGCAATTGATCAGGGCCGAAATGGCCTTGGCGTCCGAGATTTTTGCGTTGCGAATGTTCATAGGCTCACTAGTATAGCAGGGGCAGCGCCTTTTTCAACGGCTATTGTCGCGGTGCTGCACGGCCAAAAAAGGCAAAAAAGAACTGGAAAAACAGACCGCCCCCACTACAATATGGCGGTTTTTGGGTCCAAGCTAACGTCATGAAATTCATACTGATAGATAAAATTATGTCGCTAGAAACGGGCGAGCGGCTCACGGCCATAAAGAGTGTGTCGCTGGCCGAGGAGTACCTGGCCGACCACTTTCCCACGTTTCCTGTCTTGCCGGGCGTGTTGTTGCTGGAAGGTCTGATCGAGTCGGCCAGTTGGCTCGTGCGCACCACGGAGCAGTTCGCCCATAGCATGGTCTTGCTCGAACAAGCGCGCAATGTGAAGTACAAGAGCTTTCTGGCGCCGGGGGCACAGGTGGAGTACACCGTCGAGGCCAAGAGCATCGAGGAACGTACCAGCCGCTTCTCTGGATATGGTGCGGTGGATGGCCAGAAGATCGTCGAGGCGCGTTTTGGCCTGAGACACTTCAATCTGGCGGAGCGAAATCCCGCCTGGGAGGCCGTCGACACGCAGGTGGTCGACGCCATGAAGGATCGTTATAAGTTGCTTTCGCAGCAGAACTAACCGAAATGTCTGGAAAAGGATTTTCACTAGATTATAGTGACCGGAGGTAGCAAGAATCATGGCCATGAGTCGCGATGAGATTTTTGAAAAGGTCCAAGAGGTATTGGTGGACGCGCTGGGGGTGGACGACGACGAGGTGACTGCCACCGCTACGCTCATGGGAGACCTGGGGGCCGAGAGCATTGACTTTCTCGACATCGTTTTCCGTCTTGAGAAGGCCTTCGGCATCAAGGTGCCGCGTGAAGAGCTCTTTCCCGCCGAGGGGCTCCTGAACAATCCCGAGCTGGTCAGCGACGGCAAACTGACCGAAAAGGGGCTGACGGAGTTGCGGGAGAACGTTCCCCACACGGATCTGACGAACTTCGAGGACGATCCCGACATTAACAAGCTCGCCGATTTGTTTACGGTCAACGCCATTGTCAAGTATATCGATGGCAAGATCAACGCCGCCTAGGCGGCAGACCTTCAGGAACATAAGGATACGGCAGGCTGGCTTGACATCAGCCTGCCGTTCATTCTATCTGTTGTGAGTGGCCCGTGCGTTGGATCTGGATCGATAAATTCGTTGAGTTTGAGAGCGGTCGTCGCGCGGTCGCCGTCAAGAACGTGACGCTGGCCGAGGAGCATCTACACGATCACTTCCCCGGTTTTCCGATTATGCCGGAGTGTCTGATGATCGAGGCCATGGCCCAGACCGCCGGGATTCTCGTCGGCCAGGCCAGAGATTTCCAGGAAAAGGTCGTTCTGGCCAAGATCAGCAAGGTGACGTTTCACGATTTTGTCCGACCGGGTGACCAGATTCGCCTTGAGGCGAAGATCGACATGATGGCTCCTGAAGCGGCAAGCACCGAGGGACGAATCACCCGTGACGATGAGCCCATCGCCGAAATCGATCTGCTGTTCAGCCATATCGATCAGAATCTGGCGGGCAAGAAATTCCCGAAGGAGAACTTCGTCTTTACCGGGATGTTCAAGTCGCTGATGCGCGAGATCGCCTTGATCGACACGCCGCCGGGCGAGACGCCAACGGAGTCAGATTGATGGAATCAGCTCGAGTCGTTGTAACGGGGTTTGGCGCCGTCAGCCCATTGGGGTTGACCGTTGATGAGATGTGGACCGGGCTCGTCGCCGGACGTTGCGGTCTCGATCGCATCCAGGCCTTTGACCCGGCCGGGCTGCCCAGCGAACTGGCCGGCGAGGTTTCTGACTATCGCATCCGCGATTACGTTCCCAAGACCCATCGCAAGGCCACTAAACTCATGTGCCGCGATATCGAGTTGGCGGTGATCGCCGCCCTCGAAGCGGTGACCGACAGTGGGTTGATCACCAAGGGGATTGATCCCGAGAAGATCAATGTTGATCCCACGCGCATGGGCATCACCATGGGTGCCGGCATGATCAGTTGCGACATGGCGGAATTAGCCCCGGCGGTGGCTGCGAGCGTGACCGAGGGTGCGTTCGACATTCGCAAGTGGGGACGGGACGGCCTTGAACATGTCACGCCCGTCTGGCTGCTGAAGTATCTCCCGAACATGCTGGCCTGTCACATCGGCATCATCCACGATATTCAGGGGCCGAGCAATTCGATCACGTGCGCCGAGACATCCGCCCAACTCGCGATCGGCGAGGCGGCCCAAGTGATCGCGCGGCGCAGTAGCGACGTGGCGCTGGCCGGCGGGGCTGAAGCCAAGATCAACCCGTTCATGATGGTTCGCCAGTGTCTGCTCAAACGCGTTCTCAGTGGCTACGACGGACCCCCCGAAGCGGCGTGTCGTCCCTTCGATGGTGACGCGTGCGGGGCGGTCTTTAGTGAGGGGGCCGGCATCCTGGTCCTGGAGAACCTCGAACACGCCCGGCAGCGCGGCGCCCAGATTGACGCCGAGATCGTCGGCATCGGACAGAGTCAGAGCCTTGGCGCTCTGTACGATCGCCTGGAGCCGGACGGACGAGGAATCCAGATCGCCATCGAGAAGGCGCTTAATGACGCGGGCATCGCCCCGTCCGACCTTGACTTGCTCATCCCACACGGGACGGGCGTGCCCGAGGATGACAGCGCCGAGGCGAAGGCCATTGAAGCGGCGCTTGGTGCGGCGGCCAAAGACGTCTCGGTCTGGCCCACCAAGAGCATGCTTGGCACCACCGGCGCCGCTAGTGGGGCCCTGGACATCATCGCGGCGGCGAAGGCCATGTCGGAAGGTATCGTTCCGGCGGCGCGGAACTTCACTGCCCCCGCCGACGGTGGCCGCCTCCGGATTTCCACGGAAGCCCAGCAGCGAGAGATCCGATACGCCCTATGCTCGAGTTACACCCACGGTGGTCAGACCGCCGCGGTGGTGATCAAGCGGTTTGAGGAAGGTACGGGTGGATAGATGAAGACACCCCAATTGCAAGAGCGTGTGGTTGTCACGGGGATGGGAGTCGTCAGTCCGCTGGGCAATGATGTGCAGACTCTCTGGAAGGCCATCCTGGCCTGTGAGTGCGGCATCCGGAAGACCACGATCTTTGACGCCTCGACATTCCCCACGACCTTTGACTCGGAAGTGAAGGGTTTCGATTTCCGCCGGCATCTTCGTTGTCCGGAGCGACACGCCGGATGCAGTCGAGGATCGGGGTTCGCCCTGGGAGCCGCTGTCGAGGCATGCGTCCAAGCGGGGATTGAGATTGAAGCGTCTGAGCCCAACGATGATATGGACCGCACGCGGATGGGCGTCTACCTTGGCGCTGGGGAGGGTTCTCTCGCCAACGACGCATTTTTCGCCTCCATCATTCGCGGCTGGAATACCGATAGCCAGACGATGGATTGGGAGCAGGGCACGCAAGAGTGTCTGGCCCGGCTGACCCGGACCCATGAATTGGAACAGGAGCCCAACATGGCTACGGCCCACCTGGCCGTGCTGACCGGGGCGCGAGGTCCGGTGCGCAGTTGCCTGACGGCCTGCGCCGCCAGCACCCAGGCCATCGGCGAAGCCACGATGATGATTCGCCGGGGCGATATCGACGTCATGATTGCCGGCGGGGCCCACTCGATGATTCATCCGTTGGGCCTGACGGGATTCAACCGTCTGACCGCCCTGTCCACGCGCAATGACAGCCCCGAGACGGCGTCACGTCCGTTCAGCGCGACTCGAGACGGATTCATCCTTGGTGAAGGCGCGGCCATCGTGATTCTGGAGTCCCTGAGTTCCGCACAACGGCGCGGCGCCAAGGTACTGGCCGAAGTCGTTGGATATGGAAGCAGCTCGGATGCGTACCGCGTTACAGACATGCACCCGGAGGGCCGAGGCGCCGTCCAGGCAATCCACGCCGCGTTGGTCGACGCGGGAGTAACCTACCAGGACATAGACTACATCAATACGCACGGTACCAGTACCCACGAAAACGATTCCATCGAAACGCTTGCGATCAAGACGGTCTTCAAGGAGCGTGCCAAACAGGTCCCGGCCAGCAGTGTCAAGAGCATGTTGGGCCACCTGATCGGGGCCGCCGGAGCGGCTGAGTTCATCACGTGCGTGCTGGCCATTAGAGACAGCATCGTGCCCCCGACAATCAATCTGAATGACCGCAGCCCCGAGTTGGACCTGGACTATGTGCCCAACGCACCGCGCCGCATGCCGGTCAGTATTGTCATGAATGAATCGTTCGGCTTCGGGGGCCAGAACAACGTCGTGATCATCAAACGATATGAAGAGTAGCGATTGGTAGGGAGAATACGCCGATGGTGCCCGCCGACTCGCGGAGGATGATACCGAATCATGATTGACATCAGGAAACTACGCGAGAATCCCGACGTTTACATCCAGGCAGCCCAGGACAAACGTATTGCCGCCGACATCCCGAGGCTGCTCGAAGTGGAAGCTGCGCTTAGCACCCAGAAGAGACAGCAGCAGGATATTGCCACCGAGAAGAACTCCATTGGCAAAGCCATCCCAAGACTCGATGAGCCAGAGAAGAGTATCAAGCTCCAGCGTCTCAAAGAACTCAAGAACAATGAGATTCTGATCAATGAGAACATCAGACGGCTTCAGCCGGAGTTCGATGCGCTGATGCTTGAGGTGCCCCAGCCGGCCGATGCGGAGGTTCCCGTCGGCAAGGACGACACGGAGAACGTCGAACTTCGCAAGGAAGGAGAGGTCCGACAGTTTGACTTCGAGCCCAAGGACCATGTTGAACTGGGTGTTGCGCTGGACATGATCGATATCGAGCGCGGAGTGAAGTTGGCCGGCACGCGCAACTACTTTCTCAAAGGCGACGGCGCCCTGCTGCATTGGGCTGTGCTGCGTTTCGCCGTCGACTTCATGGTCCAGCGCGGATATGTCCCCATGTCCGTACCGCTGTTGATGCGTAACGAAGCCATGCAGGGAACCGGATATTATCCCGGCTCCGAAGAGCAAACCTATCGGATGGAGAGGGATGATTTGAGTCTGGTCGGGACGGCGGAGGTACCATTAACCGCCTATCGGATGGGCGAGATCCTCGACGAGCGCGAACTGCCGTTGAAATTCGTCGCCTTGTCGAGTTGCTTTCGGCGCGAGGCCGGGGCCGCCGGCAAAGACACGTACGGACTCTATCGGATTCACCAATTCGACAAGGTCGAGCAGGTCATCGTCTGCCCCAACAGCGACGAACAGAGCGCGCAGTTCCACGAGGAAATTCAGGCCAATTCCGAAGGCGTCATGCAGGCCCTTGGACTGCCCTATCGCGTGGTCGCCGTCTGTACGGGAGACCTGGGTCGCGGACAAGCCAAGAAGTACGATATCGAAGCCTGGATGCCCTCGCGCGGCAACTATTGCGAGACCCACAGCGCCAGCAAATTCTACGACTTTCAGGCCCGCCGCATGAACCTGCGATACAAGGATGCACAAGCGAAGAAGAACCTCTTCTGTCACACGCTAAACAACACGGTCATCGCTTCGCCGCGTGTTCTGATCCCCTTGATGGAACTGTATCAGAACGCCGACGGCTCAATTACCGTTCCTGACGTGCTTCGGCCCTACATGGGGGGCAAGGAAAAAATCAGCGGTCAGTCCTGAGCTTTCCTGTACGCTGCTCCAAAGGCAAAAAAAGACGGCAACAAGGCCTATCGACCCTGCTGCCGTCTGCAATTCAACCCACAACGGACTACATCGCGGCGCTGCCGACGCCGACTACTCCTCTACTTTCTCTTTGAGTTGGTCCGCCGTCTTACCCAGTCGGTCCTGGACCTCTTCCAGCTTTCTCCGGGGCGCTTCGATCTGTTCGACGGTCTCGGCAGACAATTCCTCACCATCGTCGACGACATAAGGTGTGATGAAGATGATGAGTTCCGTGTTCGCTTTGCTCACGTCGTAATGCCGGAAGGCGCCGCCGATCAGAGGCAAGTCACCCAAGAGCGGGACCTTCCTCTCCGTCTTGCTGTCGGTTTGAAACAGAATGCCGCCCAGCATCAGGGTCTGGCCATCCTGCACGATCATATTCGTGGTGGTCTCCATTTCCCGTCGCGTGGGCTGCCCGTTCACCAGATCCCCGGTCAATTGAGAGAGCAGGAGATTGACGATCATATCGACGCTCTTGTCCGGCGTGATGCTGGGACGGACGGCCAGCGTCATGCCGACCCGCTCGAACTCGAAGCTCGTTGTCACCCGGCCGCCCTGTTCCGAGACGGAAGAATTCGTCTGGAAGGCCACCTTGTCGCCCTTGAACAGGCTCGCCTCTTCGTTGTCTTCCGTCCAGAGCGTCTGCTGATTGAGGATCTGGGCATTGACCGTCTTCATCAAGAAGTCCAGCAAGGAGGTGATGTCGGTTCCCACACTGATCGTCGCTGAGCCGCGTTCTTCGAGAACGTTAAGCTGGCCCAAGGCGGTGACCGCGTTTTCTCCCAGGTTGCCGAACGCATCGGCTGGATTCGACGACAACTGCATTCCCAGCGATGTGGCATCGCGATGATCCACTTCAATGACGATGGCTTTGATCATCACTTGTTTGCCCGGCACGTCCAATTCCCGGATGGTGGCCTCAATGCTGGCCTGGAACTCCGGTGGCGACAGAACCAAAATCGACTTGCTGCGCGGATCGGGAATGAAGCGGACGCGCCCGATGACGTTGCTGATGGGTTCCTCGTCCATGTTTCGGCGTGCGCCCGTGGACCACCAGGGCACGTACTCGCCAGGGTTGCTCCCACCACCATTGTTGTTCTGGCCCTGGCCCTGCTGGTTGTTCTGGGGTTCCTCCATGGAGTAGTCCCGGAGGCCTTCGTCGCGGCGCCGAATCGGGGCACGGGTGCCCGCTTCGTTGAACATGGCGTTGAGACGCTCGGAGAGATCCTCCGGGTCAGCGTATTTCAACTGCACGACCTTCGGGATCTCCGCCATTTCCTGACGGTCCAGATCGTAAATCAGTTGCTCGACCACGTCGTAGGCCTGGGGGATCTTGCTGATCACGATGATCTTCTTGGTCCCGGGGACATCCTCGAACGTGAGTTGGCCATAGAGCGGACCGACGATCTTCTTGCGCTGGTCTCCACCGCCACGGCCAAAGAAGATCATGCGGAAGAGGTTGCCCGAGCCATTCTGATCTTCGCTGAAGAGCTTGGTGAGCAATTCCGTCAGTTGGACCGGATCGGAGTTCTGCAGCTCAATGATGCGCGGCTTGACAGCGTCCACGTCCAGGGGGACATCCCATTCAGCAATCTGTGCCTCGATTTTCCTCATCTTCTCAGGTGCAGCGATCACGGTCACCTGGCTCATGGTGGGAAAGGCAATCACCTTGACCGTTTCAGAGTCCGGACCACGGCTGCCGCGGCCATATCGATAGTAAGAATACGAGTCATATCGTGGGATCTGTTCCCCGTAGAGGCTGTCGATATTCTCCTTGATCTGCTCCGGATCGGCGTGTTTGAGATCGAACACCTTCGTTTCGAAGACACCCGATGGGACGTCGATCTCCTCGATCAGTTTCTTGACCATATCGCGCAGATCGGCCCGGCCAAAGACCATGATTTGCTTGGACTGCTCCAGCGGCCGCACGAGAATGCTGGGAGTCAACTCCGTACCCGGCATGTCTCGCAGGGCGTCTTCGATCCGGCTGGCCACCTCACGTGTGTTCGCGTAGGTAATCGGAATCGTCTCGTATTCGGCAGTCACAGGTTCTTCTCGATCGAGCTTCTGAATCCATTCGTGGATCTGTTTGACGTCGTCGGGCGCCCCTCGGGCGATGATCCACCCCGCCTTGGGTACCGGAATGAGCACCAGCGGAATGTCGCCGGAGCCAATCACAACGGACGTGGCGCTGCCCGACGATCCCTTCTTGCCGGGGGAGCCCCCGCGCGAAGAGGGTGACACGGGTCGGCCCCGGGAAGAGCTACCGCGCCCCCGACTGCTGCTGCGCGGCGCCTCACCCAGGAGCATTCTGAGCAACTGGACGATCTCCGCGGGGTCGCCGTTCTTGATTTCGAAGAACTCCTCCACCGTTTGTCCGGCTTCGGAAGCATCGAACTGGGAGATGATGCGCTGGATCGACATCAGGTTCGAAACCGTATCGATGACCAGGAGTGTGTTGGTGGTCTCATCAGAGCTGACGTGCCCATACTCGCCGACCAGCGGCTGGATGATCTGTCCCATCTGCGCCGGCGGGTAGTTGTCCAGCTTGAAGAACTTGCGGACGATCGCGTCCTTGTTCTCAAAGACCGCCAGCGGTTCATCGGCGCCCACCGTCGGGACCATTCCGAGCTTGGCGTCGGCAATGGGCTTGAGGAAGATCGTATCGTCGACCTCTTCGGCCACGAAGTTCTTCATCCGCAGCGCGCTGTAGATTTTCGCCAGGGCCTTGGCGCGAGGCAGCTTCTTCGGTGCATAGATGGTGATCTTCTGCTTCATGGCCTCTTCGTGCGGGATCACCGTCTTGCCCGTCCAGGTGGCGATCTTGTCAATGATCTTCTTCATCTCGACGTCTTTGAGGTTCACCGCCTCCATGGGCTCGTTAGGCTCAGCCGGTGCGTTGGGATCGCCGGCCGGTTCGGACTCCTCAGGTTTCGTCTTGTCGGGCCTCTTGCCTGCGTCCTTCGACTCCGCCTGCCGATCGGGTCCGTTGTTACCGGCCGGCTTATTGGGCTCGGGCGGTTCATTGGCATCGGCAGGGGCATTCGGATCGCTGGTGCCCGACGATTCGGCGTCGCCCGGTTCGTTGGGCTCGGGCGCAATCGCCTCCGACGGCGCGCCCTCGGCCTTGGGTTCAATGCCTGCCAGGTAGGACTCGGAATCGTGGAAACCGACGCGCCAGACGATTACGCCGGCGATCGCGAAGACCAGAATCCATAAGAAAACCTTTGAGCGTTCCACTTGTATCTCCTCTTTTCAATCGCTTGGTGAGTTCTCTTTCGCTCAGTTCCGACCCGCTTCGTTTGGCTCGGCGCCCCCTGCTGTGACGCTTCCCTGGTTGGCAGGACTATTGGGTGAAGATTCGTTCTCGGTCGTAGTCGTCACCGGCCGCGGCCGGCCACGACCCCGCATGCGGGCCCGGAACGCCTGTTTCTCTTCGTTCGACATCTCGCCCCAGCGTTGCTTGATTTGTTCCATCTCCTCCGGCGACAGATGAGGAACGCGTCCGGGCGCCCCGCGTCGGGAGCGGAGCTTCTCGCGCCACTCATCTCGGAGTTGCAGTTTCTCCTCGTCCGTCATGTTCTCCATCTCTGCGAGTTTCTCTGCCCTTTCCTCCTTGATTCTGGCGCGTTCTTCCGGCGTCGACTTCTGGACGCGATGCCCCATGGGAAGATCCGCATTTAGTGGTCCAGGGCTTGAAACATCGTTGGGTTTGGCGACGAGTGGCGCCTGCGGCTCGACGGTCTTCATACGAGATTGCCTGACCAGCCGACCGATCGCATAAGCCGCAAGAAGGACGGCAGCGGCGAGAATGACGGAGGCAATGACATTAAGATGCTTCATATTTGTGACCTTTCCCAAACGATGCTGCTAGCGCCTTGTCGTTCTAACTCGTTCACGCATTTCCTCGCTAAATTTCTGTCGCTCTTCAGGCGACATGGTACGCACTTTCTCTCTCATATTCGCGCGTTGCTCGGGCGAAACGCCTGGAGGTCCCCCCGGCCCGCGTGGCGGACGACTGCCTCTCGCTCCCGGCGGGCCTTGCGGAGGCCCCGAGGGTGGACCGCCCGGGCCGGGTCGATCCGGCCTTCCGCCCCCACCGCCGCCCTCGGCCGCCATGGGAGTATACTCCTTCTCCTGGCCGTTCCACGAGACTCTCACCTTGGTCGGCTCAACGGCGACGATCTTGGCGTCGCCCACAGAGTCGCCGGCCTTGTGCCATTTCCCGTTGATCAGTGCTTCGCTGCCCAATATACCCATGACCTCGCTGACGGGATTCCGCTTGGGAGGCGTCGGCTTAAACAGATTCTTCTTCTTCAGTGCATCGGCCACCGACTTGGCGCGAGCCGACTCCGCCTCGAGGGCATTGGGGTCGCTTGCCGAAGCGCCCGCCGCCTCAGCCACCGCAAGTTCCGCGTTCGCCGTGGCCATGAGACATTCAGCCACCGCCCAAAGGGCCGACGCACCCAGCAACGCTGCAAGGGCTATCAGGACCATCGCAAATGGACTTCTGCTGTGTTTTAGAGGCTCCGTTCTCATGTTGTACCCTAGCGCGTCAAATTGAGGAGACGCGCGGTTTCATCCCTCCATCTGTTCCATGGCGTCAACCGCCTGCTGTTTCTGTTCTTCCGGCATCTTGTTCCATTGTTCCTTGGCCTCGGCCTTCTCTTCATCCGACAAGGCGTTCCACTTCTCCAGGATCTTCGCTTTGAGGGCGGGAGGCAGATTCACACCCATCCAGGCCAGTTCATCGGTCTCGGGCGGCGCCTCAGTCACCACCACCTCGGCCACCTTGGTCTCCGCCTGGGGCTTTGAAGGCTCGGGCTTCTTCTTGGCTTCGGGCTTCTCCGTCGGCCGTCGAGGACCTGATGGAGGCGCACTGTCGGTGGAGGCCAGCGGCGCAAACGTCTTCTTTTTGCCATCCCACTCGATGGTAACCTGGGTGGGCTCAACGGAAACGACCTTGGCCTCTCCGATCTTGTCCCCGGCCTTGTACCATTTATTGGCAATCAGCACTTCACTGCCCAGGATCCCATCGACCTGCTTGACTGGATGCTGCCGGGCAGGGGCTTTGACAAAGAGATTCTTCTTCTTCAACTCATCAGCGACTTCCCTGGTCTCGTCCAGGTAGGGCTGGACACGATTGGGGTCCTGCTCGTTCCAGACCGAGGCGCGGGCGACAACACTCTCAACGCGCTTGGGCTCCACGAAGCAACTGGCCACTTTGGCGCAGACCAGCGAACCGAGCAATACCGCTGCTGCCACCAATCCGAATCGGACGGAGCCGCTCTTGTCTTTTCTAATCACATCCAGATCCATAATTCCAGATCTCTTTCCTATTTCGTTCGCTGCAACGGGGGTGACTTGACGAAGGTCGATACGGTCAGGTCGATCTCGACATCCTTGCGTTTCTCCGGCGGTTGTTTGGCGTCGCACTCGATGCGCAGCTCCTCAATGCCGACCAGGTGCGGATTCTCTTGCAAAGTCGCCAGGAAGTCGAGCAGTTGGTCAAGCTTGCATTTGCCGCGACACCTGATCCGCAGCACTTTGTAGGAAAAGTCCTTCTTCTTTCGGGCCGCCAGAATGGTCAGGGGCTCGGTCTTGATCCCAGCCTTTTTCAATTGCTCGTGCAACCGATCGCGAAAGAGGAACTTCTGCTCCTCCTCCGGCAACGGCGTTTCCATCACGGGAACGATGGACAGCAGGCCCGCCTGTTTCGTCTCATCGACGACGACTTCCTGGAGCTTCTTGCGGTGCGCCTGCAAAGACGTTCGGATTTTCCGCCAGCGGTCCGATCCATCCAGGCCGAATTTCAGCGCCACAATCGCGACGGCTGACAGAAGGCCGATGATCACCATCCGTTTTTCTCTTTGGGTTAGTTTTCTTGCCATGGTTCGTTATCGCCGCCCTCTATAACACCGCTTCCTTCTTCGTGAAGTTCTTATAATCGAAAACCATCGTGAACTTGATTTTTTTGGTTTTGGCATCCTTGGTGCTATTGGAGATCAGCACGTTCTTGATCCCTTTCCGCTGACGCAGATTCTCTTGAAACTTCCACATCTGCTCCATGTTTCCGGCTTGCCCCATGAGGGAGACCGTCCGGCCTTTCTTGAAATGAAAACTGTCGAGCACCACCCCGTCATTCTGTCCTTCATTGACGTCCGTGAGCAGGCCCAGCAAGTCCGGTCGGTGGCGGGCGACGGTCTTCAAGAGGATCTGCCTCTGCCGGGCCTCTTCAAACCTGGGCTGGCTCACCAACGCGCCCAGTCGCTTCTCGCTGATCACGTCAACAGCGCACCACGTCGCGATGAACACGACCAACATGACGACGGCCAGGATTGCCGCCAAGGTGGTCGAATACCAGGCCGACCTGGCTTTCTTCTCCTGCTCAGCCTCCGTCATCCGCTCGAAGAGATCGAGCGTCTCGGTCGCGCCGTCCAACGCCATCAGGGCCAGACCCAGCGGCGCCCGATACTCGTAGAAACCTTCGGCTTCCAGTCCGACCGGCATGCCCAAAGCCTGGGGCCTCGGTACAGTCACCTTGGCGTTGAGTCCGGCCCGGTTCAGGGCGGCCACCACTTGGGCGATCTCCGGGGCCCCGTCAGAGAGAACCAGCATGGGCCATGCCGCTGAGCCGGTCCACGCAAACGATTCGAAAACCGCACGCATGTCCTGCACAAAGCGCTCGATCACCTTGGCGCCGTCCGGTGATTCGACCGTCTCGGCGGCGACAACGGCAAGGTCATTCATACCGACGTCCAACACCGCGGCGTTGGTGACATAGCCATTCAAGACATGGCAGACTTGGGTGTTGCGCAGGCCAATGCTGACGATCAGCGCCTGACGCTCTCGCTCGGAGAACAATTCATGCCAGGTCCGGGCCGTTCCTTCACAGGCCGGGAGTATGGTCTGCGGCTTGAAAACGCTGGCCTCACCGGCAAGACGTCGCAGCGCCTCGCTCCGCGCGGCCGCTATCGTGACATCGACCGTGCCGTTCGTCGAGGGCAGCGTCCGCCAGGCCACTTCCATCTGCGCCGGCGGCAAGGGCAGCAACGATTCGGCCTGCATTCGGACGATCGCGGCAATCTCCTCCCGCCCCACGTTCGGCGCGTTGATCCTGTAAAAAGCCACCGTGGTGGGATCAAGCCCGATGACCACGGTCGCATCCGCCCCCTGTTCGCCGGCCGCCAGGCCGCACTCCGAAGCAAAGGCGGCCCAGGTCCGACCTTCGGCCGACATATGCCTGGCCCAGTGAACCTCCACACCGTCGTTGCGCTGCTGCAAGGCGATCGCCTTGAACATAGCATCTTCGCGTACGATGGCGATCACTGAGCGAGCTATTCTGGCGTTCTTACTCATCAATAATTGGCTCCCTGATACCAGTAGAGAATCGTGCACGGCGCTTCGCCTCTGTCCACAATGCATTCAGTCTGCACTGTCGCCCCGCTGACATCCGCCTTGGCGAGGCTCCGCACCGTGAATACGTCCGAGCGTACGGTTATCTGGTTGGCGATGCTCTTGAACTTGCTGAGCTTCATCGACTTGTTCTTCATCAGGTCGGCGATGGTCTGATACCCGTAGAGCTGACCTGTCCTCTCGGCGACGATGGTCTCGGCCAGTTGCTCGGCCTGGTCCCCCCCGCCCAGAAGCGCGATCAGCACTTCCCTGGGGGCGGTGTTGATATTGACCTTCCCTGGGATCTGCGCTTCGTTGCTGATCGTGATCTTGTCCACGATCTGGCTGAAGGTTTGCAAGTCGATGGGCTCGGGGTTGTCCTGTGAATCCTTCGAGCCTTTGCCCGCTTTCTTGGGACTCTTCTCGCTGACCAGATCGGCAACGCTCTTGAATCCACCGCCGCGATTCTGCTCAATCCATTTCGCCTGACCCGGTCGGAGGCCAAGCTGGTTCTGCAGTTGGCGCTCGTTGGCCTGGTTAATGTTGATGCGCTTCTGACCGGTGGCGTCGACATTCTTTTCGTAGGAATAGCAGGTCAGATAGGCGATCCAGCCCTCATCGAGATACTCGTCGCCGTTATCCAGCGGAGGGCTCTGTTCGCCGTCCATCTCACTGTAGTCCATCTGGCCGTTGAGATTCGTATCTTCCCCATAAAGAAGATCTTTCGTGACGCCTTTGACCTGAAGCAGTTCGCGGATGGTCTTCAGGGGGCCGTTGCGCATGGTATAGGGGAAGGCGAGATTCTCATAGTATCCGGTTTCCGCCCCCTCGGCCCGCGGGTTTTCGTTGTTGTCGCGCCAGTCGAGGATCGCGTCGACCACCTCCGGCGTCATGTAGGGCAGCGCCGACAACTGCTCTTTGCTGGCCGTGTTGATATTGAGTTTGCCCGCCTCGTCGGTGACGCGCACGCTGTAGAGGCACCCTTCCACTTGCACGTCGTTGTAGTCTTCGTCGTTATCGCTCCACAGATCCAGCAGACAATCGGTGTCGCGCAGGTCCTCGTTGAGAAGGCCAATGGCGATCTCCGTACCGGCGCGACAGGCCCACTTGCAGCGGATCTCGTCCAATGCGGCGGTGGTCATCTTGAGATTCAGGCGACTGGCCTGGCTCACGACAGCGACGAGAGCCGTCATCAGGACGATGATCCACAGCACGGCCACCAGGATCAATCCCTTTTTGTCTGTCCGAGAGTTCATCTACAATCTTTCACTGCTGCTCTGCCTTACCCACATCATCGTCCTTGGGGCGGTCCACCTTCGGTGGGCCCGCGATTGCCGGGAGCAGGGGCCGAAGGCCCGGAGGATGGTTGCCCCGGGGGCCCGCCGCGCGAGGGTTCGACCAAGCGGGCGAAATTCACCGTGAACTGTTCGCTGACCGGGGCCTGCGACTCTTCGTCCAACGTCACCAGCGTCACTTCAATCAACTTCGGTATGGATTCCAGCTCTTCCGGCCACTCGGTGACCCACTCCTGGCCATCATAGAAACGCATCTGAAACACGTCGATGTTCTGGGCGACGGGAACCAGGATTCCTCCCGGATCTCTGTCTCGGTCCGGGTTGGGCCACCATCGGCGAAAGAGCACGGAGGTGTTCGCGTCGCCCGTTGTGTTCGAAGCCGGGATCTCCTTCAAGAAATACTCGACCTCGTACACGTCGCCTTCCGGCTGACCTGTGCGGGCCGGCGCCCGCCCCACCGTGTGGAACCGCAGGAACACCGTCTCGGCGCTGTCCGAGCCCTGGGAGGCCCCGACCAGCCGCATGCTCCGTGGGTCCGGATCGCGATATAGATTCGCCAAGTCGCGCGACACCATGCGCGCGGCGAATCCCACCTCAGAGGTCATTTCCCCGATGCGATTGATCACCTGGGCGGTGTCGGTCACCGTCTTGAGCGCGCCGACGGCCACCAGCGCGATAAACGCACTGATCGTCGAGGCCACCAGCACCTCGGCCAGCGTAAACCCGTTGTTGGCGCAGGTTCTCATCTCTGCCCCTCCTCCGGTTCAGCAGCGGTGATCGTACTGGCGCCGTTGAGCATCGTCTGGGCGCTCAGCTCATAAGGCTTCTTACGCTCCATCCAACTGACGCTGATGGTCACGATATAGACGTTGTCGGTACCCTGGTACTCCGTAGTCACCTGCCACTGGTATCCCGGCTCGAACTCCTGGACCACGCCTTCGGTCTGCTCCGATTCGATGAACTGGTCGATACCCATGGAATCAATGAACTGCAGTTGCCGGTCGATCAGGGAAGCCGCCACCTTGTAATGCTGATTCAGACGCGTATCGGTCAGGGCGTTCGTACTGATCGCCCCGAGGGTCAAGACCGCGCCGGAGAGAATCATACTGGCTACAATGGTCTCGACCAGATTGAAGCCTGAACGGGTTGTTCTAAGTACGGTTTTCACTGTGCATCCAGATCGATGACGGCGGTGTTTATCTCTTCAGCGGTCCCCTCATGGAGACTGGCCTTTCCGGTCGAGGCGATAATGGCGACTGTATAGTGCGTATCGCCGTCGCCGAATTGGATCACCGCCGATTCGGTCGAACCGTTCGGCAGAAACGTAATCTTCTGCTGCTGTTCGATATCCGTCGACTGCTCTCCAGTCAGCGTGGCGATGTTCACGGCCTCGAACGCCACGTCTCCTTCGAGTTGAACCGGCTTGCAGTAATAGTCCCTGACAATGACCGTTTCGCCGGCACCGGTTTCCTGGTTCCACTGGGTAGTCGTCACGGCAAATGCCTTTTCGACGACATCCAACTGTAATTCGTAAGGCCGCGCCTGCTCGATCGCCGTCAGACGCGCGTACTTGGCGGTCAGCAGGAACTGCCGCGCCGCTTTCTCCACGAGAAGCCGTTTGTAACTGCCGACGTACATGCCTCCGCCCAAGCTTCCGATCATGGCGATAATGGCCACAACGAGCAGAAGCTCGATTAGGGTGAAACCGCGGGAATCCCGCCGCTTCGGATCGAATTTCCTGAACCTCGCGATCGACACGACTCAGGTCCGCCTAATCGTTGACAACATCCGTATTCTCCTCTTCGCCACCCTCCTGGCCATCGGCGCCAAAACTGATCAGGTCAAAACTGCCCGGGTTGTATTCCCCTTCGGACATGTAGATGTAGGGATTGCCCCAGGGGTCCTCGAGCGCGCTCTTCTTCAGATAGGCGCCCTTCCACTTTTCCTCCAACTCCGACGGTGCCACCAGGAGCGCCTCGAGCCCCCCTTCCGATTCATCGGGCAAGCGACCACAGTCGAGTTGAAACCGGGCGATCGCGTCTTCGATGCGGGCCATTTTGGCCCGGGCGATCTTGCTCTTGGCTTCGCCGAGACCCGAGAACATTCTGGGCGCCAGCAGGGTCGCCAGCATGCCGATGATCAGAACCACCACGAGCAATTCAACCAGTGTGAATCCCTTCCGTTCTTGCCTTTTCCGTGTCATCCGATTACCCCGTTCTTCACTCTAGACATGTCTTTGGATACCTGTATCTCTGCAATTCATTGCGTTCTGGCCCTCGCGCCGCCGGTCACACCGACCCAACGCTTAGCGACATCATGACGATGGGCAACAGGGCTGCCGCGATGATAAACCCGATCACCAAAGCCGAGATCAGAATCACCAGCGCCGGGAAAATCTCCATGAACCGGCTGATGGCGGCATCGGCATCGGTGTCAAAGGTCTCGGCGGCATTCAGCAACAACTCATCCAGCTTGCCCGTCTGTTCGCCGATTGCCACGATCTGCACCAACAGCGGTGGGAAATACCCCGATGCCTCCAGCGGATCGGCCAGGGCCTCACCACGTTTGACCTTCTCGGCGACTTCATCAATCTCCCGACCCAGCAGTTCATTGCCCAGGGTGTCGCGAACCACGCCCAGCGCCTCGAGGATCGTCACACCGCCCTGAGTCAGCGCCCCGAGCGTGCGGGCAAAGCGCCCGACAGCGATCGTCCGCAGTACCGAGCCAAACACGGGAATTCTGAGCTTGAAGGCGTCCCACTCCAGTCTGCCGGCCCCTTTGGTCCAGCGCCGGAATGTGAACAGCGCCACGCCCACGGCAACAAGCAGTAGCCATCCCGGGGGGGTCAGGAACAGGACGCGCACCAGGCCACTGATATTCATGAGCATCCGCGTCGGCAGAGGCATGGCCGCGATAGGGATATCCACGGTGCCAAGGATTTTGGGCAGAATTCCCAGGACGATCACCACCGCCGAAACAAGCCCCATAAGCAGAAGGAAAATAGGATAGGCCGAGGCGTTCCATATGTTTGTCTTGATCTTCTCTTCGCGATTGAGAATCGAAGCCAACTGCGTGCTGGTCTCTTCGAGGATGCCGCCTGTTTCACCCACTCTGATCATGGACAAATAGAGCGGGCCGAACACCGAATGCGCCGCCATGGCCTCGGAAAGCGACTGCCCCGAGTTGACGGACTTGATCAGGTGATCGAATATGCGCTGCATGGCGGGCTTCCGCAGTTGCTTGCGAATCAGTTCGAGGCAATTGAGCAGAGGCAATCCCGCTCTGACGGCCGTGCTCAGTTGCGTCGTCATCGCCAGGATGTCCTTGCCGGTAATCCTGCCGCCACCGATGGTGATGTGGGCCAGGCCGGACAGTTCGCCCTGAGACGTTTCTTCGCCCGCTTTCTCGCCGCCCGAGGTTTTCTCGGTCAGTTGCGTGACAAAATGACCGCGGTCCGTCAGAACGGCCACCGCGTTGCGACGATCCGTTGCCTCAACGGTGCCGGCCACGTGTCCCCCACCCTGGTCCACTGCTTTGTATGAAAACTGGCCCAAAATCCGCTCCACCTCAACCTAGAGTATGAGAGTTCAAGCACTGCGCCTGACGTTGCGCCGCCTCGACGCTTCCTAGTCGTCCTCATCGATGGTCTTGGCGACCCTGAAGACCTCCTCCGGCGTCGTGAGCCCGCTGGCCACTTTGGCGATGCCGTCGTGGACCATGCTGATGTGGTCGGGCGGCGCCTCTCTGGTGATCTGCTCGGCCGTCGGCCGCGTGGCGATCAGTTCGCGCAGCTTACTGTTGACACGCAGCAATTCAAAGATACCCACCCGGCCTGTGAGCCCGGTCTGGTTGCATTCCTCACAGCCTGTCCCATGGTAGAACTGCGTATCGGCGCCAAACTCTTTGGCCGACCCATTGAGATTCTTCAGCAGATGCTCATCCGGATGGTACGGGGTCTTGCACCTGGGACAGATCTTGCGAACCAGACGCTGGGCGAGAATCCCTTCCAGCGAACTGCCCAGGAGAAACGGCTCGACCCCCATGTCGATCAATCGAGTCACCGCCCCGGCCGCGTCATTGGTGTGCAACGTGGAGAAGACGAGGTGTCCCGTCAGCGCCGCCCGTATGGCGATATCCGCCGTGTCGCGGTCGCGTATTTCGCCGACCATGATGATATCCGGATCATGCCTGAGAATGTGCCGAAGTCCCGTGGTGAATGTTAACCCCCGCTTGGCGTTGACGGGCATCTGGTTGATTCCATCGAGTTGGTACTCGACCGGGTCTTCGATCGTGATCATCTTGACGCCGGGCGAATAGATGCTGTTCAATGCCGCGTAGAGGGTGGTCGTCTTGCCCGAGCCGGTCGGCCCGGTCACCAGCACGATGCCATGGGTGTTTCTCAGGCACTTGGAGAACCCCTCCAGCGTTTGCCCGTTCATCCCGAGGTCGCCCAGGCTGATCAGCGAGGCTGTCCGGTCCAGAAGACGCAGTTCGACCGCCTCGCCGAACACCGTGGGGATCGTGGAGACGCGAATATCGATCTTGCCGTTCTTGCCCATGAACTCGATATGGCCGTCCTGGGGAACGAATCGCTCGGCAATGTTCATGTCCGCCATGATCTTGACACGGGAAATAATCGCCGCCTGGAGTCGTTTTGACGAGGGTGTCTTTTCCATCAGAACGCCGTCGACGCGATACTTGATTCTGACCTCATGCTCGAAAGGCTCGACGTGAATATCGCTGGCGCGGGCCTCTATGGCCTCGAGAATGATCAAGTTCACCAGATTCACGAGAGACGGTTGGCGCGCCAACTCATGGAGTTTGGCCGGGGAAATATCCCCGTTGGGCATCTGATCTTCCCCACGATGTTCGACCGGCACAAGGTTGTCGAGCATTCTGGCGACATTACTGCCGTAAAACCGCAACACGGCATGTTCGAGTTGGGTCGGCTCGGCGTAGTAACGCTGAATGAAGCAGCCGGTAACGAGGCGCAGATCCTCCATCACCTGTGATTGGAACGGATCGATCATGGCGACCGCCAGGCGGCCATCCTCCCTCCAGAGAGGAAGAACGTTGTATTTACTGACCAGATCAGCAGGCACCAAACCAATCACCTCTCCGGCGATGGACACCTCGGTCAAGTCAATCTTCTCGATCCCCGCCTGCACCGCAAGCGCCTCATTCAACTGGGCCTGGGTCACATAACCCAATTCCAGGAGAATCTCTCCCAGGCGACGATGCCGCACTTTCTGCTCAGCCAGGGCAATCCCCAGATCCGCTTCCTCCAGGTAAGCCTTTTCACACAGCAGTTCACCCAAGCGTCTCTTGCCAACGGTGTTGTTCTCTGAGTTCATTCCTGTTTCATTACCTCGATATAAGGGGGGCTCCGTCTATAGAAGCCTAATCAAATCAACGACTTATGTCAAGTGCCCGCTCGACGTATCTGTCGAACTGCGGTTCGTCCGGCCGGGCCGGGAGAAGACGGCAAAGCCATCACATTGGGGTGCGCCCGTCACCCAGCCCCTCGTGCTTTGCACCACCACCACCACCGGGCTTACATCGGAACGGAACCCATCAAGGCTGTCCCCTATGAGTATTCAGACGTTTGCAAACCCTCGTTTGTTACAGGAAAATGCATTATTTACCCTTTCCGCGCCCCCCACTGCGTTGATTACCGGCCCGTCTCGGACCCCGCCACCGATAGCGAGCCTTGAGCCGCTTCACATTCGGCCCCTGGTGCGCCAGTTAGTTCGAGGCGAAAAAAAACTTTTGACAGCCCCCCAAAGCGATGTGAGAATGGAGAATTAGTAGCTTCTGTAGCAGTCATGCGATTTCGGGTTCCGTCAGGAACTCTGCGAATTTAGGGGCGAATCATGCGTGCGGGCCGTACCTGGAGTGACAGCGGATAGAGAGCCGCCGCAATTGATCGGGGACGGACAAGCGAAGCAAGCACGGGTTTCTTAGCTGGAGGATAGGCAAGGATGCTGATATCCAGGCAAGGAGTGGGTGGGGACCGGGCGCATACCCATGGTTTTTTTCGGGGAGAGCGAACGAGCCCTTGCGTTGTGATTTCAGGGTATCTGCCAGGGGGGGCATTTTCATCTGCGCCGACTAGATGCGAAACCACCTTTGACAGTCCGAACACGGTTGCCCAATTCGACAAGGAGGTGGCCTCATGAGGCTGGGGAAAAGGACACCGTCGGGGCGGGAGAAGGATGAAGCCGCCGTCACGCTCCTGACAAAGCTGCGCGAGCAACTCTACTGCGCGAACATCTCGACGGTACGCCAGAGTGCCTTCAACCTTTCCTGGATGCAGGAAGACGGGTTGGACATCTTGAAGGAGGCCTTGTTTGGCAACTCACCGCGACGATCAAAAGGAGCCGCCGCTTACGGACTTCGCAAGATGCGGGGACGCATGCGAAAGCCGGCCGAAGACGTCCTGATTGAGGGGCTCAAGCATCCCGACAGGAAGACGGCTGAGATTTGCGGTAATGCTCTGATCGTACTCAAGCGAGGCAAGGCGACCGGGAGGCGGCCGCGCCGGCCGAAGGGGCGAGCCGGCCAGTTCCAAATACGGGAGATCTCTCACAACAGGGGTCCGCGAAGACAGCCCCAGCGCGGCAGGAGACCGAATGATCCCATGACGCGGAGGCGTTAGGCTCTTCGGCAGCTCCTCAACGCGGCCCAAGGTGTTCCTTCCGCCTCCGTGGCACGAGGTGCAAAGGCGGGACCTTCTAATTTCCGCATTTTTCACTTGACAATCGCCGCTATGCGCATTATAGAAACTGGTATTGGTATTCCCTCATTGGAGGAGGGCCCACCAAGAAAGCCACTGACGGATAGTGGTCTTTCCATGGATGAAGGCGTGTTTGGAGGATGCGCCTGACAGCAGCCAACCGGCATCATTGATGTCCGTGCTGGTTGCGACAAGGAGGTAGGGAGATGTACCCACGGGGAAGACCTGAGGGAATGCGCCGGGTGGCCTTTGCCACTAAGGGCGTCGTTCCACTGTTCTCATCAAGCACGGGGGTGGTCACAGGCCAGCCGGACGCTGTCGGGCGTGCCGGGAATCCTAACCTGCCAAGAACCAGATTGTATCGCGCCGTTTCAGGGTTACCGAGGGATCGTTCTGTTTTCGGCAGACCTGAAGTTGTCAAGCGCGACTGTTCCCTGGAGACACCGGCGTTACGTGACACTCACACCAAGAACGGTGAGGCCGTACGTCTATTCAGTAAGTCGTTTCACTTCCGTGACGTGTCCCTGAGATGGATGAAGAAATGGCGACGTCCTAACCCAGTGCGTTGCCGCGACTGCGACCTGCGATTTTCGTTCCCACGAAGTAGTCGAAATCTTCCTTTCTTGTCTCATGACGCTCGCGTCGAAATGGGTCAATCGGTAACGCTAAACTGAATGACCCAACCGGATTGGCGCCAGGGGCTCCCACTCCCCTGGCGTCAATCCACTCTTTCTGGTCCCATGGCGGGGACCGGAAGAACCGTGTGGATCGTACTCTGCGGGACCTGTGGAACAGGGCCCTGAAATGATTCAGACGACCTTAAAGGAGCAGACTTGGCCGTGCAGGCCCGGCGCTGGCTCTGGAGAAGTAAGAATCGGATTACGAAAGGAGTCAAGATGTCACGACAAGGATGGGTGGTGGTTTGCGCCGTGGTGGTGCTGGCAGCAGCGGCTTCGGGCGGAGAATTGAAAGGCCAGGTCTGGCCCGTCGACTTCGTGCCCCAGGAGATCGTCGATATTCCCGTGGTCATGGATGTGGGTTATTGGGTCTACATCGTCAACCAAAACGACATCATCAAGTTACGGCAAGTGAGCATCCACCGATACGAAGGGTGCCTTGACTTGGAGGTGCACTGCAACTTCAACCTGACGCTGAGCTGTTCCGTGGCCGCCACTGGCGCCATCGGCGGCCAGTACTCCTGCTCCCTGGAAGGAGCGGATATCGATGTCCCGGGCGGCATATCGACCGTGTGCGCCCAACTCGAGAACGCCGAACTGAGTGGCCGGCCAGGGGGCAGTAGAAACGTCCACGTCGCGACGGTCACTATCCGCGTCGTGCCGCGTTAGTTACTGCAAGGCACGTTCCACCCGTTGACACCGGGAGGCCTTAAGCCAAATTGTCTACAAGGTTGCGACTCGCTCCCGACGACGTCAACCAACCTCGTGCAATTGGCCTTTACCATGAGGGGCGGACTCGATCAGTCCGCCCTTTTCTCTTTGTACAGCGCCCGGGGAACACAGAGGGCGGGGGAGATTCATCTCATAGCGGCGGGGCGCACGAGGTGTCCTCACCTACGTCCGACGGCGTTTCTTCCGACGTTGCGGTCCCGGAGGGGTGGGTTGTGGTGATATGAAACTGGCCCTCAACAAAGGCCATATCCTCGACCTGCACGCCCTGCAGCCGTTCGCGGATCAATCGGTTGACGTTGACGTACAGTTTGGGGTATTCCCATCGACTGCCGTAATCGGCCAGCGGAAAAGACTCCAGCATCTTGTCCACGAGCCACTCGAAGGTGTCGATCAGGCGGTTGGTGGCTAATTGCAGAACCACCTGGCCGTCGTCGAAGGCGGCGAATCGGACGCCCACCCGCAGGGATCGAATGACGGGCCAGGGAGTCTTCACCTTGAGCTTGATCTCTTCGCCGTCAACTTCAATATCAGTGACCTGGTCGGGAATCAGCCCGTTGGCCCGCAGAATGCCAATAAGTTCATCACCAGATAAAACGATCTGTGCCATATTCCAGTATCCTCAAATTTCCAGAGTCCATCTTAACAAGCCCAGAGCAAAAATGAAAACAGAAGCCGCGCGGTCGGGCGGGTTTGCTCGGTGCTAAGGATCTCCCACGACCCAGGTGTGGCTCCGAGAGCCCCTCAAGCGGCTTTCTTGCCGCGAAATACGGACGTCGTGAAAACTACTGGGAGCCTCCCCGGCGCCGTGCAAGGCCGCCGGATTTACGCGTTTTGGCTGGAGCCGCCTGGAAAACAAGCCGAAATATAGAGGTGACGGTTCTCCGTCAAGACGGAGACCAGGAACGAGGAAATCCAGTGGACTCAGGGAGCATGCTATGAATCGACGCAGCATTATCGCAGCGCTAGCCATCATATTCCTGGCCGAACTGCCCACCTCGGCCGATCCCGGGCGACTGGCCATTGCCGGCAGAGCCGGCACCCTTGGTCTGGGAGGCGATGTCATGATCAATATCCTGCCCGACCTCAACCTTCGGCTTGGAGTTGGAGCGTTCGATTTTGACTACGACGACGAATTTTCCGACGTTGACTATGACTTCGAGTTGGATCTACTGACGTTTCCCATCACTCTCGACTGGTATCCATTTGATGATAAATTCCACATCAGCGCGGGCGTCGTCTTCAATGAGACGGATGTGAGCTTGGACGCTACCTACAGCGGCACCCTGGACATTGGCGGCACCACCTACACCGCGGCCGAGATTGGCGTTCTGTCCGGCAGTCTTGGTTTCGAGAATGTGGCGCCCTATGTGGGAATCGGATGGGGCAATGCGTTCGGCAGGAGTCGACGGTGGGGCTTCGTCACCGACCTGGGTGTGGCCTTCACAGGCTCCCCTGATGTGGCCCTCTCTGCCACCGGTACACTGGCCGGCGATTCTACCTTCGCCGCCAACCTGGCTCGGGAAAGAGCCGACCTAGAGGAGGATATCGAGGACTTCAAGATCTATCCGGTGTTCTCGATGAATCTCTACTTCCGATTCTAAGCCATCCCGGCGCTACGGCGCGGTTCAACTGACGAGCCGGCGTCTCAATCGCCTGACGGCCAACGCTCCGACGACCACGATGAAGACGGCGATGTAAGCCAGGTCGCCCAACAGGTGGACATCGTAGCGACTGGTACACGCGGCGCGCACCAACCGGACGGCGTGCGTCAGCGGCACAAGCTCGGCGACGAACCGCATGGTCGGAGGCAGATTGCCCACCGGAAAGACCACTCCGGAGAAGAAGAACATGGGCGAGAGGAACCCCGTCATATAGAAATTGAAGTGGTTGATGGTCTTGACGAAGGACGTCACCAGCAGCGACATCGAGGCGAACATCACGCCGGTCAGGAACCCCACCAGGGGCGCGAGCATGGCGTGAGGCAAATGCACGATCCGGAAGGCCGTCAGGATGCACAGCACCGCGAAGGAGAAGAAGAACCCCTTCGTGCCGGCCCAGAGGATCTCCCCGACGATTAGATTGGCCGCCGTGATCGGAGCGGCCAGCATCCCGTCATAGACCCTGTCGTATTCCAGTCGAATAAACGTCCCATAGGTGCACTCGAACGACGCGGTGAACATCGCCGTGGTCACCAGAAGGCCCGTCCCGAGGAACTCGATGTAAGCCAGCCCTTCCATCGACTCGGTAATGTACTTGCCCAGCCCCAGGCCCACGCCCAGCAGGAACAGCAAGGGCTCCAAAAACGGGGGCAGCCCGTTGCTCACGAGGTTGCGCGTGTAGACCCGCATATGACGGTACCAGACGCTGTAGAGCCGTCGCCAGAGCAGCGGATGGGCGAGGCCATCACTGCTTCTCATTGAGCCCCCTCCCCGTCGCCTTGAGGAACACGTCCTCCAGATTCGCCTGCCGCAGGTAGTACGGCTCGCCCTGCAACGTGTCGGCCAACTCCTTGAGCCGGTCGATCTCGTCGCTATAGAAACGACGCATGCCCTGGGCATAGTCGAGTCGAACCCCTTCGGCCGGGCAATCCCGGCTGGCGCCGTGTTCGCCCTGCCCGTCCGGCACCTCCAGAACGTACCGCTCGATGTTTTCCTCGAGCAGCCGGACAGGATTGTCCTCCATGACTTTTCTGCCCTGGTCCATGATCAGGACGGTATCGCAGATCTGAAACGCCTCCTCCATGTAGTGGGTGGTCAGGAGAATCGTGGTCCCCTGGCCGCGCAGTTGACGCAGCTTGTCCCAGATCACATGGCGCACCTGGGGGTCCAGTCCTGTGGTCGGTTCGTCCAAAATCAATAGTTTCGGGTTGTTCAGCAAAGCGCGGGCAATCACCAGGCGCCTCTTCATGCCGCCGGAGAGTTCCTTGATCTTTGATTTGGCTTTGTCAGAGAGTTCCAGAAAGGCCAGGAGCGATGCAATGCGCTCCCGGGCCACCTTGGTCGGCAACGCATAGAACTTTGAGTAGATCAGCAGATTCTGAACGACGTTCAATTCCTCATCGAGGTTGTCCTCCTGGGGAACGACGCCGGAGAGATACTTGATCGCCAGCTCGTCTCGGGCCGGATCGTATCCGAAGACATCGATTCGCCCCTGGCAGCCCTTGTCACGGGTGGCCTTGCCATAGATCATTTTCATCATCGTGGTCTTGCCCGCCCCATTCGGGCCCAGGAGTCCGAAGCAGGTGCCCGCCTCGACCTCAAAGCTCAAGCCGCAGACGGCACAGACTTCGCCGAACGTCTTGTTGATCTCACTGACCGAAATAATCTTCATAGATTCGACACGGCTTCCGCGCTCGAAAACATCTGAGAGTCAAGAGGTTCGCGGGCGACATCCCCCTGCCCGTTCCTGCTCTGTTATGCAGCGCCCACCTTTCCAGCGGAGCGCTCTCAGCGTATTTTACACATCTTGGCGCTGGAAGCCACTGAAGACCGGAGATTATCGAGATGGCAATGGAGACGACATCAAGACCTTGCTTTGCATCCGGGCGTTTGGCGTCCACGACCTCTACGGGCTCGGCTTGGCTGTCACGATCTTCTTGAAAGCTACTTCTCGCAGGACATTGGTCAGCGTTTTGCCGGTCCCGTCCTTGAAGTTCAGTTCGATCAAACCGTCCTCGTAGAGCGTTCCATGCTCAATTTGTTTGTCTTTGAGTGAAACCCAGATGTTGCCCCAGTAATGCGTCCGGCCCTTTATGGACATGGGGCCGGCGTCCATGTCCAAGGGGTTGAACATGGATTCATACTGGATCAGAGCACAACTTTCGTCATTCATCGCGGAAATGCCGACCCAGGTGAGTTTAAGGTCCTGGTTTCGGAAGGTCCCTGCGCCGGCCATGTCAAATTCCTGGTTGCCAGAATCCGGCCGATAGGGCCGGTTGAGCGTGAGTTCCTCGAAGTCGTTCCAGGCCCAGACCTCGAAGGACAGCGCGTCCCAAACCAACACTTTGGCATGCATCACATCAGGCGGGAACCCTTTGAAGAAGGCCGGGTCGAGCACTTCGGCCGAAGGCTTATAGGTTAAACCTTCCATGTATTCTTGTACCTGACCGGCTGGGAGCGGTCCATTCGGATCCTTCGCCGTGGCGATTCGCACGTTGTTCCAGCGTACCGCGCCGCCCGGCAAGGCTCGCGTGTACTGCCCTGTGACGCGCATCTTGCCGGTCAGCTTGCCGTAAATGTCACGGCTGTAATAGTCGGTGGTCAGGAGATAACTCTGGGGTAGGTCTTCGCGGAGTTGCAGATTCCTGGGCAACTCCAACGGGCATCGCGTGTCCGCTGGGGCCGACAAGGCCCCGCGCGCGGAAACGAGCATAACCAGGCCGGCCAGAGCACACTTCGACAGTTGAGTTGATGGGGTTGTGTGTCTCATTGTGGGATATCCTCAGAATGTGAATTCATGGACTGTCAACGCATTCGGCCTGATCGGATTCACTTAGCCGTGAACTCCTGCTCAGTGACATTTCGGATGAGAATGTCTCGCTCGACGACGCCGTTGATCTTGTTGGGGGGCATGGGGAGTCGGGTCTCGGTGACTACGAGTTCGTACATCGTCGCCTTCCTGACCCAGCGGCTCGCCAGATCGATGTAGATGTCGCCCTGGTAGTGCGAACTTCCTACCGCTGTAATCTCCATGTTGGGCATGGGCTTCATCAGCATCTTGAACGAACTGGCGCCGGAATCATAGGCCACGATCGCACAGGGTTGCCCGTCCACTGAGCTGAGCCCCTTCAATGCCAATGTCACCTCACCATTCTTGAACGTGGAGCCCTCGGCCGTATTGCTGCCCAGATTCACGGGAGGTTCGCTAAACGCGGCCGCGTGGACGATGCGATCCCCGATTCGTTTGAGGTGCTGGACGCCCTTTCCCCCGTCAGGAGTCGGGCAGGCGAAGGCGTTGCAGAAGGCATGAAAATCGATGAACGCGTTGTATAGGTGGTACGACTTGTCCGGTGTAATGGGCTTGCCGTTCGCGTCGGTAAGTTTCTCAAACTGGCTGTGATCGATGCCAAATACCTGCCCCTTTTCATCAATACCCGTCGTCATCGGTCCGAAGTCGTAGATCCAGTTGCGCAGCGCCGGTACGGAAACCTCCAAGCCACCCCCGAACTCGATCGTGAAGTCCGTGCAGGTGTATTGGTCGGCCTTCCGGCCACTGACCGTGGCGGGGACACATTTCAGGCGGAGCCGCATGGTGTCGGTGCCCAGGCGCGTCCCGTCGAGCGCGTAATTGATCAGGTTTGACGTCATCATGAAGTACTGGACCTTGGCCGAGCGATCGGCGCCCAGGTCGAAGGTCTGCTCCAGGATCGAGCCATCCCCCACCGCCAGCGCCGGGACACTGCCGAGAATCAAAGCAACACTGCAAAGGGTCAATACTCTGTGCATTTTCATTGTTCGTACCTCCAAAGACAGTTCAGTTTTCTTATCGTCAGGGGTGACATACGCGGGTCGCCGCCGGCCGGCATCTCACGTGTCAATTCTCAGTTCCTCAATGGCCCGTCTCGCCCAAGCGGCGTTCATCTGGTAACCCTCAATGCCGTTCTCCATCGCCAGCCGCCCACACGTTGACATCGAAACCTTCGCGCCATCGAGATAGCGTTGCAGCTCCCTAACGTGCGCCTCAAGTTCGGATGCCAATTCGTGCAAGAATTGCCGGGTTGCCTCTCGCCCCACAATCTCCTCCATGAAGGCAAACCGCAGCATGAGATCGTCCATGCGCCAGATGACGTCATCTGGCGTGACCGACAGGCGAAGATAACGACACAAGGCCTCTGTGCCGCCTCGGGTCATCGTGTAGACCTTACGCGGACGCAACGTGTTCTGATGGTCCGTGCTCCCTGCGATCCAGCCGGCCTTCTCCAGGCGTTTCAGAGCTGGGTAGATCGCCCCGGGGCTGCTGCTGAAATGGCCCAGGGGCGTGCTGGAGAAGGCCTTGCGGATATCGTACCCGGTCTGGGGTCTCTGAGTGATCAGCCCGAGAATGGCCAGCGAAAGAGTCGAGATGTCAGTTTTCTGATCCATAATAAGCTCCGATATAGTACGAGTCGTACCATGCGCCGATTGATTGCGATTCTTCTGAGAATATTCTCTGCTTCTGATGGTGTTGAGCCCGGAATGGACCCGCGATCCCCACCTGAGGAACCTGCGTGGCGCCCCCGCCGGCCACAATCCGCAGCGGCCCACGGCAGACCGGCCAAACGTTAACGCGTGCCGTATCGCTCGGCGCCGCCCTTGCGTTTCAGCCGGATGTCCTTGAAGTGGACCTCCATGCCCTTGTCGTGGATCTGCAGGCCGATGGCCCCGTATTCCAGGCTTCCGCGTCTGGCATTGTCGGTGAACTCTGAGGCGAGCTTGTTGTTGATGAAGAACTGGAAGTGATTTCCCTGGGCAATGAGGTGGACGTCGTTCCACTGGTGTGGGCGAATATCCGCCAACGTGAGCGACCTGGGGAGGATGCTGGCATGGGGCTTACCATTCTCGTCGATCACCAGCTTCGTCCCACGCCGGCAAGGCGGCTCCTGGCGTCGGGCAAAATGAAAATCCCACGCACCGAGGATGTGAGGCCCGATGCCGACATGGCCAAGGTCGGCATGATACCCCTCGAAAGGTCGCTTGCCCGTCAGGTCGGGCTGGCTGCGAATCTCGATTCCCGTGTTGCCTTCGCCCGGCAACCGATACCGAAGTTTCAGTTCGAAGTCGGTGAGGCCCTCGTCCTTCCAGACGAGATAGGACAGCCTATCGGCGCTTCCGTGTCCCACAATGACGCCAACGCGAACCGTCCAGTCGGAGGCGCTCTCTGTCGGCGCTGCGCGCCAGCCCTCGATCGTCTTGCCGTCGAACATGGAGACGAAGCCATCGCGACAGGCCGGGGACGCGGAACTGAACGAATAGAGTCTTGATGCCTTCAACTCGAATCTCAACCTGATCAGGTCCGTATCGAGTCTCTTGAGGGAGAATCCGCTCTTCCATCGCACGGGGCCGTCTGTGACGGTTTCGGTGATGACCTCGCCTTCCGCCAGGGGCCGACTGCGGCTATCGAGGAGTGTTACCTTGACGTATCCACCTTCCTCAACATCAGCACAGACGCGCAGATCCTCTCCCGAACAAGTCACCAGGGTGGTCTCAATAACCGCCGGCTGGTCGGAGTCGACCGGCTCATAACCCGCCCAACCATCGGGTCTCAGTGTCGCCAGACAGAAGAAGCCGTTGCGCCAACTGGTGTGTTTGCCGTCGCTGCCCCCGTAGTACAGGCGAATCTCGTCTTCCAGAAACACAGGACAGGCCGCTGCGTAGGCACAGCCCCAGTCGTAGTCGCCCTCCTTCTCGGAGTTCGGGATCAGCGGTGTCCCCGGTGCGACGCGGCGCCACGTTACCGTGTCAGGACTCCACGTCAATTCCGTCCACACACGATCGGCCTTCTGGTCGTGTATGGCGACCAGTCCCAAGTAGACTCCGCCATGATAGAAGACGGGCATGGCATACGTCTGATGTCCCTTGTCCAGCCCTTCGAGCACGACCTCGCTCTTGCTCCAATTGACAAAATCCGGGCTGGTTGTCCGCGCCACCTGTCGGCCAAATACCGGGCCCCATTCGCGCGTGATACCCACGTACTGGCCCAGCGTCGGCGCCCAGAAGGCATTGTTGTGCGTGTCTCCGGCACTATCGGCCTCGGGACAGGCGATGGCCGGGCCCCAGTGGACCCCGTCGGCCGAAAACGCGACCGAGAGGATCTCCGCCTTCAGAAACGCCTTGTAGCGGCACTTCGGGTCCGGGTCGCGCCGGTCCTTGAATATCCCTGAACCATGGGGCCCTCCCCAGAGATTGTCCCTGTCTCCCCCGCCGCGCCACAGGATGTTGGTCGCCTTGCTTCCCTCATACTCCACGAGTCCCAATTCAGGCTTGACCCATGCAACACCATCTCTGGACGTGGCGTAGCAGATGGCCATCTCTCTGTTACGGGGCGCGCGATAGCGCTTCTGCTTTCGCTCTTCAAGTGTCATTCCCAACGCGGAGTTGTCGACGATGAACGGGCTGTACCAGCACTTGTAGAGGCCCGCCTCCTCGTCGAGGATCACGTTGGCATAGAGATTGTCGAACCGCTTCTCCCAGGGCTTGTCTTCTGCGAAGAGCGGATTGTCGTCGGACTTCTTCACCTTGCCGATCGTGAGCCTGGCGTTCTCGACATGGCCGACAATCCGGGAGTCGAGCAAGAGGTATCTCTCTCTTTCGATGAAGGAATGATCCTTCGTCGCTGTAGACGCGCAGGCGCCCAGCACCGTCATCACCGTGACCATGATGGCTAATGGGCCCATTCTCTGCGCGGATTTGAGCATGATCATGGTACGCCCTTTCAGAGTTAGATCAATCCATGCATGTCCCATGCTACACCAACTCGAGCGGGGTGCCAATCGTCCTCTCCGGGGCATTGTTGGGGTCCGTATCTGGAAAACATGCGTTGACAACGACAGAGGGACCACCAGAGAATAGCAGACTAGGCTGTCGATATGCGTGAACATGGATTTTCTGAATCCGGAGAACGAGCGTGGTCAGAGGCGCTGGATCGGAGGCACCAATGAGACAAATGTCGAGGCGCGGTTTTCTTGATCTGGCGCTGGGGATGGGAGCGACGCTCGGATGGCCGGGCGTCTTGGCCCGGTGTGTGGGTGCTCCAGGGCGTAAGCCTAACGTTGTTATGATCGTGATCGACGATCTCAACGATTACGTCACCGGCATGGGTGGTCACCCCCAAGCCAGGACGCCACATCTGGCGAAACTGGCGGCTGAGGGCGTCTCGTTTCGCCGGGCTTATAGTAACAACCCGGTCTGCGCGCCCTCGCGTGGGAGCCTCTTCACGGGCATCTACCCCCACACGTCCAAGCTGATCCACTTCGGCAAATGGTTCGAGAACGACGTGCTCATCAACTCCAAGACGATCCCCGAGTATTTCCGGGCCAACGGCTATCGCACGATGGGCACGGGCAAGCTCTTGCACAACTTCCGCCCCCACGTCTGGGAAGAGTTCGGGCATCGCGCCAACTACGGACCCTTCGCTTATGACGGCAAGCAGTTCGTCGGCCATCCCTCGGTCCCGGAACCCTTCCGATCGATCGGACACGTGGACGGCTCGTTTGCTCCGATCTCGGACGTTCCGCGCGTGGGCAAGACCGCCCAGGGCCCCGGATGTGTCGGCTGGCACGAGTCGCCGAAATGGAAGGTCACCAAACCATGGCGCTACGCGAGCGAGGAGGACCGGGATCTTCTGCCCGATGAACGGTGCGCGAAATGGGCGGCCGAGAGAATCAACGCCATCTCCGAGCAAGGCCAGGACAGGCCATTCTTCCTGGGCGTGGGCTTCATTCGCCCCCACACGCCTCTTTATGCACCGAAACGATTCTTTGACATGTTCCCGCGTGCGGATATCCAACTGCCGATCATACGGGCCGGCGATGCAGCGGATACCCACTACAAAGATGTCTTCAGCCCGGAGCGCAAAGGCCCCCGCCATTTCAAACTGCTCAAGGAATCCTATCCCACGCTGGAAGAGGGGCTGCGAGCCTACGTTCAGGCCTACCTGGCCTGCGTCGCCTTCATAGATGAGCAGGTCGGCAAGGTCGTGGACGCCGTCGATCGCAGCGGCTTGCGGGACAATACGATCATCCTTCTGACAAGCGATCACGGCTATCACATGGGCGAGAAGGATTACCTGTTCAAGAACTCGCTTTGGGAGGAGAGTGGGCGAGTCCCGCTGATCGTCCGCGCCCCGGGCGTAACGCAGGCCGGCGCGGTGGTCGAGCGCCCCGTGTCACTGATCGACATCTATCCTACATTGGCCGATCTGTGTGACCTGCAAGGCGACACGCTCAAGAACGCCAAGGGCGCTCCGCTGGATGGCTACAGTCTCAAGCCCCTGCTGACCGATCCTAAAGCAGATCGATGGGATGGCCCGGACGCGGCGCTAACCGTCATCAAGGCCGACCAGCGACCCAGTGAGCGACCAGACCAGCATCATTACTCTGTTCGGACGCGACGCTGGCGCTATATCCTCTACAACAACGGAAGCGAAGAACTCTATGACCACGACAGCGATCCGTACGAATGGACGAACCTGTCACGCGATGCTCGCCACCGAGAGGTCAAAGCGGATCTCAAGGCCCAGCTCCGGCGCATGACAGGTCGCAAATAGAGTCGCGCTTACCCCGCCGATCTCCTTGAGGCGTCACGGGGATCCATGACGATCGGCGTCGGGACCGAACAGGCCACGCATGAACCATAGGGGACCATCGGTGGGCAGATCGAATCGGTTGTGCATCTCGGGCATCTTCGGCTCGGTGCCGGCGACCTCGGCGAGCTTCAGTTCCAAGACAGCCACGTCGAACCAGTCCAGATCGGTACGCTCGTCCTTGGCCTGGGCGATCAGCGTCTCGAGCACGTGCGTTTCCTGGCCCTGCTCATAGCCATAGATGAACAACTCGTCGCCCTTGTTGAGAATCAGATGTCGTCGTACGTTCTGCATGGCGATACCTCCATGTCCTGCAAGAGGATGGTCGAGCCGGGCCGACCGGCCCCAACCGGTATTCCTATAGTAAAGTGCCACTACGACTCTGGAACGTAACGCCCCTTCACAAAAGGAGGTATGGGGCCTTCGCGTCTCGTCGGGGGCGGCTTGCCCGGCCGTTTCCCTTCAGTGAATCTGCCCAGAAAATGGGTCTCGCACGCCGTTTATCCTTGGCTCTCAGTGGATTATTAGGATATTATAGGATGTTACAGGCTGGCGAAATTGAGTATGAGGGGCGAGGGAGCGCTTATGTGTCAGCGTCGTACCGCCGTCAGTACATCTGTTGTCTCTAACATGGAAAGGGTGTCCGATGAGTAATCTCAAGTATTCTCTGGTGGCTCTTGTACTGGCGTATGTGTGCGCCACTGCATCAGCGGGTGTTCTCTATTTTGAGGATTTCGAGTCCCTTAGTGTGGGTCTCGTTCTCCACGAAGAAGCCGGCTGGGAAGGCTGGTATGGTGACGCCGGGGCGGCGGCGACCGTGTCCAACAAGCAGGCCTTCAGTGGGACCAAGTCGGTTGAGGTGGACAGCAGTGCGGACGCCGTTCGGGTATTCGACATTACCGAGGGCAAATGGGTGCTCACAGTCATGCAGTATATCCCCTCCGGCGGCACCGGCAAGACGAAGTTCCATATGCAGAATGCGTACCGCAACGGCGCGATCGGTCGATCGGTGCAATGGGGCTTCTCGTTGAGTGATGGCGCCATCACCGATGACTATGACGACAATGCATCGGCGAGTATCGTCTTCGACGAGTGGATTGAGTTGAGACTGATTATCGACCTGGACAACGATCTCCTGGAGCAATACTACGACGGCGAGTTGTTTTCCTCACATCCCTGGCTGTACAGCGGAACGATATCGCAGATTCAGAGCATCGACCTGTTCGGCAACAGCGCCTCGACGGTCTACTACGACGACATCAAGATTCAGGACTATCTCTCGAGTCTCATCCTGGCCCACAACCCCGATCCGGCCAGCGACGCCACGGATGTCCCACGCGATGCCGTATTCACCTGGACACCGGGCCGACTGGCGGACACCCACGATGTGTACTTTGGCGCCAGCGCCGAGGATGTCGCCAATGCCGACCGATCCAATCCGCTGGACGTCCTGGCCAGCCAGGGCCAGAGCGCGAATGCCTTCGATCCGGAAGGCCTGCTCGATTTCGGTCAGACCTACTACTGGCGCATCGATGAAGTCAACACGGCCGAGGAAGAGGCTATCATTAAGGGTGACGTCTGGACTTTCACGGCCGAGCCGTTCGCCTATCCGATCGAGACCATTACAGCGACAAGCAACGCCCCCTCGAATCCGGGCGAAGGCCCTGAGAACACCATCAATGGCTCGGGACTGGAGGAAAACGACGGCCACTCCGTTAACGCCACCGACATGTGGATTGGCCTGGCCGGCGCCGACTCGCTGAACATCCAGTACGAGTTCGACCGGATCTATAAACTGCACCAGATGTTGGTCTGGAACTACAATGTGGAATTCGAACTGATCCTGGGCTTCGGCTTCAAGGATGTCACCGTGGAGCACTCCCTCGACGGCGCCGCATGGACGGCTCTGGCCAATGTCACGTTCGCCCAGGCGACGGCCCAGAGCGGCTACGTCTATAACACCACAGTCGACTTCGACGGCGCAGCGGTCAAATACGTTCGTCTGACCCTCAACAGCGGCTACGGCTCGCTGCCCGTACCCCAGTTCGGCCTGAGCGAAGTCCGCTTCATGTACATTCCCGCCCAGGCCCGCCTGCCCCTGCCGGCCGACGAGGCCAACGATGTGAGCGTAGCCACCGACCTTACCTGGAGAGCCGGTCGCGACGCTATTTCACACGAGGTGTACTTCGGCCCCGATCCGGAAGCCTTGGCGCTGGTCGATACAGTGGAGGCGCCCGGTTATACGCCGGGGACGTTGGATCTGGGGACCCCGTACTACTGGAAGGTCGACGCGATCCAGGAGGCCGAGTCCTGGGAAGGCGACCTCTGGACCTTCACGACCGAGGAATCCATTGTCGTCGACGACTTCGAGAGCTATACCGACGATATCGACGCCGGCCAGGTCATCTTCCTGACGTGGATCGACGGTTACGAGATCGATGGCAATGGCTCCCAGGTAGGTCATATCGAGGCGCCGTTTGCCGAGAAAACGATTGTCCACGGGGGTCGTCAGTCCATGCCGCTGTTCTATAACAACGCGACCGCCGCAACGTCCGAGGCCGAGTTGACCCTGGCCCAGGACTGGACCGCCAGCGCCATTGGCAGCCTCTCGCTCGCCTTCCAGGGCGCCGAGGGCAATGGTGGACAGCTCTACGCCAAGATCAACGGCGTCAAGGTCCCCTACCCGGGTGACGCCGCCGATCTGGCGAGTCTCGAATGGATCACATGGACGATCGATCTGTCGACCGTCAGTGGCGACCTGAGCAATGTCACGTCGTTGATCATTGGCATCGAAGGCGCCGGCGCCACCGGCGTCGTCTACATCGACGACGTCGAGCTGGGCTCCTAACAGCCGGAACCGTATACAAACAAAGGGCAGGGTGACCGAACGTCACCCTGCCCTCTTCAATTCTACATCAATGCAACTCCGCCCGGATGGGCATAATCTGCCTCATCCTGGCCCTCCGTTTAGACGACACGCTACGTAACTTGGCTAGCAGGCCGTTGAAAAAGGGGTGGATTGGAGATTCTGTCCGGCGGCGCGGTTCAATGTTTCTGAGGCGTCGAACCGGTAGAGAAGTCTGCGGCTTTCTTTGCAGAACCGTCGCAGATCGCAGATCAGCCTCACGCAGGC